>Ga0255771_1004391_pt1 | contig 12850 bp, 12 predicted proteins | sample 011ome_19_FD_179969 | JGI IMG/M metagenome (GOLD analysis project Ga0255771, IMG submission 179969) | Coastal salt marsh microbial communities from the Groves Creek Marsh, Skidaway Island, Georgia - 011510BT metaG (version 2) | ecosystem: Environmental > Aquatic > Marine > Intertidal zone > Salt...
TCACTTGACCTGTAGGTAATCAAATCGAAAGATACAGGAAAACGCAGGATCTCGCATGACAAACGCACTCAAAACCATTGTGGAAACCCCCGACATGGGGATCGTTTTATCCGACGGAACACGGTTGTCCGCACGGGTTTGGATGCCCGAAGACGCGCATGACACCCCTGTTCCCGTCATCTTGGAATACCTGCCCTATCGCAAACGCGACGGAACCTGCGCGCGCGATGCGCTGACCCATCCATATTTTGCAAAACGCGGGTATGCCTGTGTGCGTGTGGATATGCGCGGCAATGGTGACAGCCAAGGCGTGATGAAGGACGAATACACCGAAGCCGAATTATCCGACGGGGTTGAGGTGATCAATTGGCTTGCCGCGCAGCCTTGGTCAACGGGGGCGGTTGGTATCATGGGAATCAGCTGGGGCGGCTTTAACGGGCTTCAATTGGCCGAACGTGCACCTGATGCCTTGAAGGCCGTGATCACCTTGTGTTCAACGGTGGATCGTTATGCCGATGATATTCACTACAAGGGCGGATCGCTGTTGAATGAAAACTTTGGCTGGGGCGCAACCATGTGGTCTTATTCGTCGCGCCCGCCTGATCCCGCGCTGGTGGGGGACGCATGGCGCGAGATGTGGTTAGACCGATTGAAAAATGAATCGTTCTTGCCGATCACATGGCTCAACCATCAAACACGCGACGCCTATTGGAAACATGGATCGGTCTGTGAAAACTTTTCCGCAATCAAGGCCGCGGTTTTGGCAGTTGGCGGATGGGGCGACGCCTATAAAAATGCTGTCGCCCATTTGGTTGAAAATCTTGATGCCCCTGTCAAAGGGATCGTTGGGCCATGGGTTCATAAATATCCCCATTTCGCGGTCCCAGAACCGCGCATCGGTTTCTTGCAAGAAGCGCTGCGATGGTGGGATCGATGGCTCAAGTCCTTGGATACTGGCGTTGAAAATGATCCCGATTACACGGCATATCTTATGGACGGCGTGCGCCCAAAGGCATGGTACGACGAACGCCCCGGTCGTTGGGTCGGTATCGACAATTGGCCAGAGGGGCGCGAAACGCAACAGCTCTTTTTAGGCCAAAACGGCCGCTTGCAAGACAGCGCAGACACAGTATCAGACGTACTTGCATCACCGCAAGACTGCGGGTTAGAGGGCGGCGAATATTGCGCAATTTGGCTGGGCCCAGAAATGCCCGATGACCAAAGGCGCGATGACGCGATGTCCGTGTGTTATGATGGCCCCCCGCTTGCCAAAGATTTGGATATCCTTGGCGCGCCACGGGTTACATTGCGCATGACACATTCACAGGCGATGGGACAAATTATCGTACGTCTCAATCATGTGCACAAGGATGGGGCATCGACGCGCATCACCTATGGCGTTTTGAACCTGACCCATCGTACGGGGCATGATTGCGTTGTCCCAATTGACCCGAATACACCGTTTGAAGTGACGCTAGATCTTGATCAAATTGCCTATCGCGTTCCTGCGGGGGACCGCATTCGCATCGCCATTTCAAATGCCTATTGGCCCTTGGTTTGGCCAAGCCCGATGGCGGGGATCACAACGATTTTGTCGGGGGACTGTGTTCTGCCAATTCTGAGCGATTGGCGCAATCACGCCTTTCCCCCACCTGACGCGGACACACCGTGGCAGGTCGAAACACTGCGCCCTGCAACAAATTCAAGATCTGTGAAACGCGATTTAAAGACGGGCTATGTGACAACGGAAATCATAGATGACTTTGGTCAAGTGCGTGATGCAGATCACGGACTGATCACAGGATCAATCGCCCGAGAATGGTACAGCATTCACCCCGATGAACCGCTCTCTGCCCGTGCCAAAGCGCATTGGACACAAACCTTGGATCGTGACGGGTGGTCGGTACGCACGGAAACCTATTGCGAAATGTGGTCAGATGCGGACACCTTCTACATCACCGCCACATTGGATGCCTATGACGAAAACGAATTGTGTTTTTCAAAAGAATTCAACGAAACAGTGCGCAGAAACGGGGTTTAGGGCAACCGCGCCCGCCCCGTTTGGGCCATTGAGATTGACAATTCTTGGGTCAAAACATCCCAAAGCTGATGCAAGCCCTCTTCGCCCTTGGCGGCAATCGCGAACAAAAGGATGCGGCCCAAAAAGGTGAAATTTGCCCCTTGGGACAAGGTCTTGAGAACATCTTCACCCGACCGCAGCCCGCTGTCGTAAAACAGCGGCACAGCAGGGCCAAGCGCCGCGCGGATATCGCGCAATCGCTCAAAGGGCGCAGGCGCGCTTTGCAATTGGCGTGCGCCGTGGCTTGACACTTGGATCGCGTCGATACCGAGTGAGGCAAGCTGCTGTGCATCCCCAACGTTCATGACCCCCTTAACCACCAAACGTCCCCGCCAAAGATCACGCAGTTTCGCCAAATGATCCCATGTCGCAGCGGCGCGGCTTTCGGAGCGATCAAATTGAAACCCATCTTTGTCAAAATTGGCAAAGCGGGGTTTGCCCCGCAAAAGTGTGGCGACCGACCACCGCGGATGACAGGCGAAATCGATAAATTGCCGCGGACCAATCCGAAATGGCATGGTAAAACCATGCGCCAATTCACGGGGGCGACGACCAACTTCGGGAACATCGGCCGTTAGGATCAAGGTCCCAAACCCCGCATCCTGCGCGCGCTGGGCCAATTTGAACGACCCTGCGCCGTCACCGCTAAAGTATAATTGAAACCACGCGTTGCCTTGGGCGGCAGACAACAACGTTTCCATGGGCGTCGTGCTCATTGTTGAAATGCACAACGGAACGCTGTCACGCGCCGCCAAACGCGCCAACATCATATCAGCATCGGGCGCGGCCAGATTGCACATCCCCATTGGCGCGATACCAAAGGGCCGCTTGGCTGTGGTGCCAAACAGATCAACCGACATAGTGCGGCGGCTGACGTCCCGCAAAATGCGCGGCTCAAGCACAGCGGCGTCGAGTGCCGCACGATTGCGTTGCATCCCTGCCCCATCACCCGCAGTGCCATCTATGTAGTCAAAGATCATCCACGGCAAACGACGACGCGCCAAGCGGCGCGCGTCATCTGCACTATGGATGGTCCCAGAAGGGATCACGCAGACACAGCTTTCATAAAGCGATCACGAATAACAACGGGGTCCATCGTGATCACGGGCATCTTTGCGTTGCCGCTTTTGCATTTGGACACAATGATTGTCATTTGCTTGGCATCTAGCGCCTCTTGCAAGACGCGTCCCGTATCAGCGGCCGCGCATTCGATCACACGATCACATCCAGCCGCTTGCGCCATTTTAGCAAGCGATGTTTTACGCCCCGCATAGGTCGGCTGATCCCCCGTGGACCCATAAGATCCGTTGTCGATGATCAGCAAGATATAATTGTCCGCCACATTGTTCGCGATTGTGGGCAACGTGCCCAAATTGGTCAGAATAGAACCATCGCCATCAATCACGATCACCGGCTTTGGTTGCGCAAGCGCAAGACCCAAACCGATCGAGGATGCCAAACCCATGGTCCCCAACATATAAAAGTTGGTCGGTTGGTCATCTATCGCATGCAATTCCTGACTGGGGATCCCGATGTTACACACAACCAGTTGGTCACGCAAAATTGGGGCGATTTCTTTTAAAATTTCGGAACGGATCATTGGTCTCCATAGCCTCCCCAGAAATTGGCATCGGTTAGAATGGCAACAGGTTTGTTGCACATAAAGGTGTATTTCAGAATATTGTCGAATTCTTCGACATCTGCTCGTTTGTGGAAATGATAGGTTGGAATGTTCATCTGTGCCAAGATCGCCTTGGTATGAACCGCCATTTCCACCTGACAGGCCACCGGTTCGCGCAATTCACCGCGGTAGCTGATCAACATCGGCAACGGCATGCGGTAATATTGGATCAAGGTCGCAAGGGTGTTCACCGTCACGCCAATCGCTGTGTTTTGCATGATGATCGCAGGGCGTTTTCCGCCCATCCATGCGCCTGCACACAGCCCCATGCCTTCGTCTTCTTTGTTCGCGGGGATATGAAAAATATCATCGCGTTGGTCGATTTCGGCAATGACGCCCGCCAATTGTTTGCACGGCACTGTGGTCACGAATGAAACATCATTCGCCACCAAATCATCCGCAATCTTTTTATCTATGTTCATACGATGTTTCCTGTGGTTGCATATTACGTTGCGCTTGTGTCCGGATGTGGACACAAGACAATCTTGGGTTCGGCCACGCGATGTCGGCGCAGGTCAGAAAACGCCTGCGCCCCCTCACTCAGTGGCCGTATGTGGATCCAGTTGATGCGCCCAAGCCGTCCTTCGAACAAGGCGTTGGCGCAATCGCGGAAATCTTGGAGCGTGCGCAAGGCCTCAGCCCGACGTGCCACCCCAACAACACGCGCACCCGCATGTACCAAGGCAATCGCCGACCTGCGGCCAAGCCCCGAACTTGCGCCCGTCACACAGGCCACGCGCCCCGTCAGATCAAAGGATACAAGCGTCTTAGCCATTTGCAGTCAGATCAAAGGTTTCGTCGGGGAAATATTTTGCCAAACGCACATCTGCTGCACGGGCGTGCCCTTCCATGCCTTCCAGACGGGAAATGCGCGCGGTTGCTTCGGCGATCCGCTTGGCCCCTTCGCGGGTTGACCGCTGCCACGTCACGATTTTCATGTACTTGTGAACACTTAACCCGCCTGTATAGCTTGCCGCGCGTGACGTGGGCAAAACGTGGTTTGTCCCGGATGCTTTATCACCATAGGATACAGTCGTTTCTTCACCTAAAAAGAGCGATCCGTAACACGACAAACGCCCCAGCCACCAATCCAAATCATCGGCTTGGACTGTTAAATGTTCGGGCGCGTATTCATCGGAACAGGCCGCCATTTCTTCGCGGTCATCGCACAAAATCACTTCGGCGTAATCCCGCCACGCGGCGGCCGCGTTGTCACTATTTGTTTCTGGCAAATCTGCGATCAAATCCGGAACCAACTCCATAACCTTTTCAGCCAAAGATCGATCATTCGTGATCAACCAAACGGGCGAATTATACCCATGTTCCGCCTGTGACACCAAATCGGTGGCCACAATAAACGGATCGGCGGTTTTATCGGCCAAAATCAAACTGTCGGTGGGCCCCGCAATCATATCGATCCCGACACGGCCAAACAAAATGCGTTTGGCCTCGGCGACGAATTGGTTGCCGGGTCCGACCAGAATATTCGCCTTTGGCAAACCAAACAGACCGAATGTCATCGCCGCCACACCTTGGACGCCCCCCATGGCCATGATCTTGTCTGCGCCGCACAGCTTGGCGGCATAGATGATTGCGGGCGCAATGCCTTCGTTTGGGCTGGGCGGCGAACAGGCGGTGATGTGACCACATCCTGCGACTTTCGCGGTTGTGACGGTCATTATCGCGCTTGCAATATGGCTATAGCGTCCGCCGGGAACATAACAGCCGACCGCATCCACTGGGATCAATTTTTGCCCTGCAATGAAACCCGGTGTGATTTCATATTCCACATCCGAAATTGTATTGCGCTGCTGTTCGGCAAAACGGCGTACGTTGTCGTGGGCGAATTGGATATCTTGCTTGAGCTTTTCAGGAACCAAGTCACAAGCGGCGGCAATCTCGGCCTCGCTCAGAAGGATGGGGCCGTCGTATTGGTCAAACTTGGCAGCATATTCAAGCGCCTTGGCATCGCCCCCCGCTTCGATATCGTCCAAGATTTCCCGAACGGTATCATGCACTTCGGAGGCACCCGACTTTGCCGTAAGTTTTGCTTGTTTTAAATAGGTACGCGACATGTACAGATGTCCTTTACTCTGAAGTTTTGCATTTTTTGTTGTCAAGGATCGACGAAAACAGCGCAAATCCAATCAAGGCGACCCCGATTAACCCTGTGATCGTTTCGGGGACATGCAGCAGTGATTGAAGAAACATAATCACCGACAACGCAAAGATCGAATAGAACGCCCCGTGTTCCAAGTATTTGAATTCTTGCAAGGTGCCTTTTTCGGTCAACATAATCGTCATGGACCGAACATACATCGCACCAATGCCCAAACCAATCGCGATGAGCAGGATGTTGGTCGTCAAGGCAAAGGCCCCGATCACCCCGTCAAAGGAAAAGCTCGCGTCAAGAACCTCAAGGTATAAAAACGCGCCCAATCCGCCTTTGGACCCAAATTGTGCCACATCTGCCTGTGGTTGGTCCAACAGATTTCCCAGACCATCCACCAGAATGTAAACCACCATCCCCATGATGGCGGAAAACAAGAATACGCCGCGATCCCCTTCTGGCAGGTATCGGACAAAAATCGCGATAATGATCAACACAAACGCCATTTCAAACCCACGCATCGATCCGCATTTGCGCAGATTACGTTCCATCGATTTGAACCAGTCCACGGATTTTTCTTGGTCAACAAAAAATCGCAAAGCGACCATCATCAAGAATGTGCCCCCAAAGGCGGAAATCGATCCATGGGCCAGTGCGATGATGCGGGAATATTCATCTGGATCCGCAAGCGCCAACACAATGGCTTGGAACGGATTGATCCAAGCGAAAATCGCAACAATCGCCAAGGGGAACACTATCCGCATGCCAAAGACCGCAATCAAAATGCCCCATGTCAAAAAGCGTTGGCGCCAGATCGGGGTCATATCCTCAAGCTTGTTGGCGTTCACAATGGCGTTGTCGAATGACAGGGCGATTTCAAGGCAGGCCAAAACGGACCCAACCAAGAGAAACGACAACATGCCGTTGACGGTATGGGTGGTTGCCCACCCCAGCCACGCAGACAGAACCAATCCGACCGCCGTTACAATAATAGGCCACTTGAGATAGTGCATGATCGCTTTACTCTGCATATGCTTTATTGTCCGTTTATATAGCTTGGTAACCACAGTGCAATCTGCGGGAACACGAATATCAGGACAAGGCCCAACAACTGAATCACCATGAATTGCATCATGCCCAGATAGATGTCTTTTAAATCCCACTCAGGCACAACACCTTTTAGGAAATAGGCGGATAATGCCACGGGCGGGCTAAGCCAAGCGGTTTGCAAATTGACCGCAACCAAAATCCCAAACCATGTCAAATTGACGTCCAATTCCACCAAAGCAGGGATCAAAATCGGCACGATGATCAACACGATTGGCATCCAATGTTTCGCTCACGCCCACAACGGCGCCTGCTGGCAAGACTTCGATCTTGAGCGACCCATTGGTCAAGGCCGCTACGTCTTCTGCAAAATCTTTTAACATTGTGACTTCGTCAGCTTGCGCTGGAATAACGGATTGCACGCGGATCACGGTTTCCGCAAACGCCGCACTTGCCATCAACGCGAGCGCTGCGGCCCCTGTTGTGACTGTCTTTAAATTGAACATTTCATGTCCTCCCTTATACAAGCACCCTTTTGTGTCTCGTTCACCGTGGCAGGTGCATAACCGCAGTGTTATTCGTGTGTCTTGGCGCTATGACGCGTCCTCCAAGATCATGTCACTTACCTTTTCTCCGATCATGATCGCGGGCGCATTGGTGTTGCCGCTGACAATGATTGGCATGATGGATGCATCGGCCACCCGAAGCCGCCCGATGCCATGCACCCGCAACCGCACATCAACGACCGCCATCGGATCGGTGCCCATTTTACAGGTGCCGGTCGGGTGATAGATCGTCACGGCTGTGCGCCGCACCCAATCCAAGATCGCGTCTTCATCATCAAAGCCGACGCCTTGCCCCGGTGCATATTCTTCGGTGATATGCGATTTTAACGGATCAAATTGCGCAATGCGGCGCGCAATCTGCACACCCTTGATGATTGTTTTGCAATCGGTATCGGTTGCCAGATAGTTCGGGTGAATGTCCGGCGCATCGTCCATATTGGCCGATTTCAACGCCAGATGACCCGCACTTTCGGGGCGCAATTGCAACACGGACGCGGTAAACGCGGAAAACGCATGCGCGCCCTGCCCGGGTGCATCGGCGCTAAAGGGTTGGATGTGAAACTGAATGTCCGGCGTTTCAAGATCGTCTCGGGTTTTCAAAAACGCGGTTCCAAGGCTTGCCGCCATGGTCATCGGCCCGCGCCCTGTGATGGCATATTGCGCGGCGATCAGGGCCTGTTTGAACAGGTTGTTCGTTTCAACATTGATCGTACTTAGGTTCGTTTTGAACACAGGACGTGCTTGCAAATGATCCTGCAGATTTTTGCCAACACCGTTCAGGGATTTGACAACCTTGATCCCGTGTTCTTGTAAATGTGTGCCATCCCCCACGCCCGACAGCATCAGGATTTGGGGCGACCCAATTGCGCCTGCACTTAAAATCACTTCTCGACGCGCGGAGATCGTGGTGGTGATGTCGTCTTGTCGTATGACAACGCCCGTCGCAACGCCATGTTCAATCACGACCTTTTGCGTCTGCGCACCGGTGATGATGGTCAGATTTGGCCGACCTTTTGCGGGCTTGAGATAGGCCACCGCAGAGGAACACCGCCGCCCACCTTTCATGGTCATTTGGAAATATCCAACGCCTTCTTGGTCCGCCCCGTTGTAATCTGCGTTATAACGATACCCTGCGGCTTGCGCCGCGCTGACCCAATGGTTCACGATATCGCGTTCCAAACGGGACGATTGAACGGATAATGGCCCGCTTGTCCCACGCAGCCCCGTATCGTCGGAGCCATGCCATGTCTCAGAGCATTTGAAATACGGGGCGACATCATCCCATCCCCACCCCGTGCAGCCCATTTGCGCCCATCTGTCATAGTCTTGCGGCTGCCCACGCACATAGAGCAAACCGTTGATCGAACTTGACCCACCCAACACGCGTCCACGGGGCCACGGGATTGAACGGCCCGCGATCCCTGCATCGGGTTGTGTACGATACATCCAGTCGGTTTTGGGATTTCCCATGGTTTTGAAATATCCGACCGGGACATGGATCCAAGGGTTCGTATCCTTTGGCCCCGCTTCGATCAGCGCGACGGCATATCGCCCATTTTCCGACAACCGTGCAGCGATTGCACAGCCCGCAGAACCCGCGCCAACGATGACGAAATCAAAGTCCATATTTCCCCGTTTATCAAATAATGAGACTTTTTGTCTCGTTTTTAATTAAAAATGATGTTACTATATCTAGGATGAATTTCAATTTTTTTCTGACGGACCTTTCACATGGACGATGACAGCCGTATTCCGACCAACCTTCGAACGCTCTTAATCCTTGAAATACTTGGGAAAAGCGATCGGCCGATGACGGCCACGGAAATCAATGACCAGTTGGGATTGCCCAAGCAAACGGTCCACCGTCTGTGCACAACTTTGGAAGAAAACGGGTTTCTGGCCCGCGTTGGACAATCGAAACGATTCTATGCGGCTCGGCGTTTGCGCACATTGGGCGCAGGGTTGTTGCATAATTCGCGACACTATATCGCGCGACATCAAATTCTGTTGGATGTTGCGGCCGAGGTGCGTGAGACCGTGAACTTTGTCGTACCCGAGGATGACGGCATGAATTACGTGGATCGGGTGGAAACCGATTGGGCGTTCCGGATCCAGTTACCGGTCGGCACCCATGTCCCGTTTCATTGTACCGCAAGCGGCAAGTGTTTTCTGGCCAGCCTTCCGAAAAAAGCACGGCTCGATTTGATCACCGCGATGCAATTGACCCGTCTGACCGACAAAACCATCACCGATACCGATCAATTGATGGCGGAAATTGAAACCGTCCAACGCAACGGCTATGCGCTGGATGACCAAGAATTCATGGATGGCATGGTCGCAATCGCGGTGCCTGTGACCGATGATTTCGGTCGCTATATCGCATCCTTGGCGTTTCATGGTCCAACACAGCGCATGACGATTGAAAACGCAATAGCCCGCAAAGAGGTGTTATTGAACGCCGCACAACAGCTTCGCTCTGTGCTCTTTGACGGGGAATAGAACGTGGCCTGCCGCTTTGGGACGCTTTTTTGGGTAATGCTTCGAAAAACCTTAAGGAAAGCCGGCGTGTTATATTGCCCTTTCGTCCCCCATCGCATATGAGATCGGCAACTTTTGTCAGGGGCCCTAGCATGACCGAACCACAGATCACACCCGAATTGATTGCCGCACATGGATTAAAACCGGACGAATACGACCGCATTCTGGACATCATCGGACGTGAACCGACCTTTACCGAGCTTGGTATTTTTTCGGCAATGTGGAACGAACATTGTTCCTACAAATCCTCCAAGAAATGGCTGCGCACGCTGCCAACGACAGGTCCACAGGTCATTTGTGGCCCAGGAGAAAACGCAGGTGTTGTCGATATTGGCGATGGCCAAGCTGTTGTTTTCAAAATGGAAAGCCACAATCACCCCTCATATATCGAACCCTATCAAGGTGCGGCAACCGGTGTTGGCGGTATTTTGCGCGATGTCTTTACCATGGGGGCACGCCCGATTGCGGCGATGAATTCGCTGTCATTTGGTGAGAAAGACCATCACAAGACCCGCCAGTTGGTCCACGGCGTTGTCGAAGGTGTCGGCGGTTACGGTAACTGCTTTGGCGTTCCAACTGTGGGTGGCGAAGTGCGCTTTCACCCCGCCTATAACGGCAACTGTCTGGTGAATGCTTTTGCCGCAGGTTTGGCCGATGCGGATAAAATCTTTTACTCTGCCGCCTCTGGCGTCGGAATGCCGGTTGTGTATCTGGGCGCAAAAACAGGCCGTGACGGCGTGGGTGGTGCGACAATGGCGTCGGCAGAATTTGACGACACCATCGAAGAAAAACGCCCCACGGTTCAAGTGGGCGACCCGTTCACCGAAAAACGCCTGATGGAAGCGACGCTTGAGCTGATGCAAACAGGTGCCGTTATTTCGATCCAAGATATGGGTGCTGCAGGCCTGACCTGTTCCGCCGTTGAAATGGGTGACAAGGGCGATTTGGGTATTCGTTTGGATCTGGAAAAGGTTCCAACCCGCGAAGAAAACATGACAGCCTATGAAATGATGCTGTCCGAATCCCAAGAACGCATGTTGATGGTCTTGCGCCCCGAAAAAGAAGACGAGGCAAAAGCCGTCTTTGACAAATGGGATCTTGATTTTGCAATCGTTGGGGAAACCATCCCAGAAGATCGCTTTTTGATCATGCTAAATGGTGAATGCAAAGCGGATTTGCCGTTGAAAGCCCTGTCCGGTACCGCCCCTGAATATGATCGTCCATGGGTGGAAACCCCTGCGGCGGCCCCGATGGATGACGTTCCACAGATTGATCCGATTGACGCGCTCAAGGCGTTGCTGGGATCTGTGAACTATGCATCCAAACAGTGGGTTTATCAACAGTACGACAGCCAAGTCATGGCCGACACGGTGCGCCGCCCCGGTTTGGGCGCTGGCATCATCCGTGTGCATGATACGGACAAAATGTTGGCCTTCACATCCGACGTCACCCCGCGTTACGTCAAGGCAAACCCGTTTGAAGGCGGAAAACAAGCGGTTGCAGAAGCCTATCGCAACTTGACCGCTGTGGGTGCCCTGCCCTTGGCAACCACCGACAACATGAATTTCGGAAACCCGGAAAAGCCTGAAATCATGGGGCAATTTGTGGGTGCGATCAAAGGCATCGGCGCCGCGGTCAGCGCATTGGACATGCCCATCGTTTCCGGCAACGTCAGCCTGTATAACGAAACCGATGGCAAGGCGATCCTGCCCACCCCGACCATCGGGGCGGTGGGTTTGATTGCCGCAGGTGAAAGCCCCATTATTGGTGCGGCCCGTGACGGTGATGTTTTGGTGTTGATCGGGGAAACACATGGTCATTTGGGTCAATCCGCCCTTTTGGCCGAGGTCTTTCATCGCGAAGACGGCGATGCCCCTGCGGTCGATCTTGATGCGGAAAAGCGAAACGGCACCTTCATTCGCGCAAACCGCGATCTGATCCAAGCGTGTAGCGATCTGTCAGACGGTGGTTTGGCTGTTGCTGCGTTCGAAATGGCCGAAGCCGCCGGTTTGGGCGTGCATTTGGACAGCGAGGATATGGCCACATTGTTCGGCGAAGACCAAGCCCGCTATGTTATCGCCTGCAACTTTGATCAGGCAGAAGCATTGATGGTCGCTGCGTCATCCGCTGGGGTAAGCATTGAAACTGTTGGTAAATTTGGTGGATCTGACATCAGCTTTGGATCAAAAAGCGCGGCGATGTCTGATGTGACGGCGCTCTATCGCAACACCTTTGCCGATACATTCGCATAGAGCGTTTTGCAGCGGTGGTTACATCACCGCTGCGCCATAATCCTGATCAAACATGGATTGAAGCTGCGCCGCAAACGCGATTTTTTCGCGCTTGGCTGAGTGTGTGGTTTCAACAATCTCTTTCACTGCATCCAATACGATATAGGCCTGCAAGTGATCCAACCCCTTGAAAAACCAATCCGATTTTCGGGCGGTCGCCTGGTTTGATGTGACGATATCTTCGATGTCCCCCATGCTGAGGACGACACCCAAATCAATCTCGGCACATAACTGAATATCGGCCAATCGATAAGAGGATGGCATATCCGCGTCTGTGCCGGCCTCATGCAGGGCAAACACATATTGTTCTACCAATGCAGAATGTGCAGCAGGTTTTTTCGCCCGCGCGAAAGATGGCAATTTAAACCCCGACGGCTTTCGTTTTTCGACGCGGGTCTCAACCTGTTTCACGGCGCGTTTGATCTGCGTTGGAACAACGCGGGTTGGGCCCTCTGATTTCTTCAAAAGTTTGGTCAACATGGCGGCTATCCTCTTACCTATGTTGATGGCTACTGTGCGTTTTGGGCAAAAATAAGA
>Ga0255771_1004398_pt1 | contig 12844 bp, 12 predicted proteins | sample 011ome_19_FD_179969 | JGI IMG/M metagenome (GOLD analysis project Ga0255771, IMG submission 179969) | Coastal salt marsh microbial communities from the Groves Creek Marsh, Skidaway Island, Georgia - 011510BT metaG (version 2) | ecosystem: Environmental > Aquatic > Marine > Intertidal zone > Salt...
GCGCAGATACCGGCTTACCGCGCTATTATGTCAAAATCGGGGATAAGACCAAGGTGAACAGCATGGTTGGATTAGAAGCCGCCTTGCGCCGTGCCACAGCCAATGCGACCCATGATGTGCCGCTGCGCCCAAATCGGGTGCATCCGTTATGGCGAACAGAACACAATAATAATCTTGGGATTAATGCACCAGAAGTGGAATGGAGTTTTGAGCCTGATGCCGATTGGATTGATATCACCACCGTCCATAAAGGCGGATTGTTTGGATCTGATTATCGGATGCTGTTCCCGGGTGATGGAATTGACGGTATAAAGCGGTTTCTTCTTGATACTCTGATTGCTTTTGGTAAGCGAGGATTGGCCTGCCAGCCAGCTATTGTTGGTGTGGGTATTGGCGGTTCAAAAGATACCTGTATGCAGCTTGGAAAACAGGCTGCTTGCCTGCGTGTGGTTGGTGATCGCAATCCAGATGAGGGCATTGCCAAACTGGAAGAAGAGCTCAAAACCCTTGGTAACTCTATTGGCATGGGGGCGATGGGGTTTGTGGGATCATCCATGGTGGTGGATTGCCACATTGAGGTTGGATATACGCACACGGGCGGCATGCCGGTTAGCGTGCATACGTTTTGCCTATCCTCACGTCGAGCAACAGCAAGATTACATATGGATGGCACCATCACTTATCGCACAGACCCACAATGGTTTACCCCCTATATGCGCCGGGAGGGTGTGACATGACCAACACAAATAACCTTACCACTCATCATCTGACAATACCCATCAAGCATGAGGATATTGCAAAACTAAAGCCCGGGGATATCGTGTTTCTTCAGGGTATTGTTTATACTGCGCGAGAAGGGGTCTATGACCGGGTGCTTAATAAAGGTGAGGCCCTGCCAGTTGAGAATCTTGCTGAGATCAGCAATGTCAATTTTCACTGCTCACCTGCGGCTTCGGTTCGTGAAGATGGGCATTATACTATCGGCGGTGTGACCGCAACAGCATCATTCCGGTTTTCAAAATGGATGGCGAGCTGGCTGGATTTGACAGGTACAAAAGTTGTCATTGGAAAGGGCGGAATGCCGAAAGAGGATTACACCTCAATCCTAGCGCCACGACAGGTGGTTTATCTGACCACGGTGGGCTATGGCACAGGGGCACTTTTGGGGCGCGGTGTTATTGGGGTTAAAGATGTCTTCTGGATTGAAGATCTTGGCATAGCGCAAGCCATGTGGATGTTTGATGTGAGCGCATTTGGGCCCTTTATTGTTGATAGCGATCTTGAAGGTAATTCGCTTTTTGCGACGCATAATGATGCTGTCGCTAAGAATATTAACGCCCTTTACGAAGGCCTTAAGGCACCAGCTTTAAGCCGTTATGGTGAGACAGACGATCGCAAAGATGAATTAATGTAAACTTGCAATATTTTGCAAAACTAAAAACAGAAGAGCATGACATGACAGATATTAAATCGTTGGATATTTTCCGCCAAATTGCGGAATTAGGTAGCTTTCAAGCTACTGCCCAAAATATGGGAATGTCGTTATCAGCGATTAGTTTGCAAATGAAACGGCTGGAACAATTTGCCCAGCTGAAACTGTTTGATCGCAGCAAAAAACCGCCGCGTCTAACCAGAGACGGGCTGATTTATCTGGAAAAGGTCAATGCTGTTTTGGATTGCTGGCATGACATTGAACCCCATGGATCAACACAAAGCGGCATAAAGCATCTCACCATCGGGACGGTGCATTCGGTTCTAAGCTCATTTTTGCCCATGGCTTTGAAACAGTATCGACAGCAAATGCCAGACCTAGACCTAGTGGTAAGACTGGGCGAAAGTTATGATCTGGAAACAGAAATACAGGCGGGTACGGTTGATGCGGCAATTGTCAGCAGGCCCATTAAGCCTATTACCGATATTGACTATTATGATTTGCGCAGTGAAGAGTTGGCCCTGATTGCAAGCCCTAATGCTGTCGGGAATAATGCGATAGAGATTCTAAATAACAATGCCTATGTTCGTTATAACCGCACTGCGCGTATTGCGATTCAAGTAGAAGATTGGTTTACAAAGCATGGTCTGGATATCCATTCCAAAATGGAAATTGACACGCTTGAAGGCATTATTGCCTTGGTTAATGCTGGACTTGGGGTTTCGGTAGTCCCCATGGTGTCACAGCTTCTTTTTCCCGAAGATATGCAAATTTTTCCGCTAAAAGACGCAGGCATCCGACAGCTTGTTCTCGCGATCCCACGCATTAGTCGACACATCCCCAATTTGATGACTTTTCATGAGTGTCTCAAAAAAGCCATTGACGATGAAGACAAGCAGTGATGAGGTAATTACCAAGAATAGCTAAGATGAAAGAGAGGAAATCATGGCCAAAAAATATAATCGTTTGCTTCTAACCGGCGCCGCTGGGTCATTGGGGACGCAACTGCGCCCAATGCTGTCAGAATATGCTAATCACGTACGGCTTAATGACCGGACAGATGTGTCTGATTGCGCTAGCCATGAAGAGTTTGTCAAAGCGGATTTGGCAGATATGGATGCTATGATTGCCTTGACTAAGGATGTTGATGTTGTCGTGCATATGGGTGGACAAAGCCGTGAAGGGTCATGGGAAAATGTTCTGAACTCTAATATTATTGGCATGTATAACCTTTATGAGGGATGCCGGAAAAATGGGGTTAAGCGCGTCATTTGGGCTAGCTCTGTTCATACTATTGGGTTTTACCCCCGCACAGAAGTAGTTGATGCCAATTCGCCTGTTCGACCAGACAGCAATTATGGTGTCTCAAAAGTCTATGGTGAGGCGCAGGCCCAGTATTATTGGGATAAATATGGAATAGAAAGCGTTTCCATACGGATTTATTCCTGCTTCCCAGAACCATTGGATCGCAGGATGCTGACCACATGGCTTAGTTTTGATGATTTGAGGCGTTTGATGGGGCGTTGCCTGTGGGCGCCATCGGTTCGGCATACCATCATTTATGGTGCTTCAGACAATACCTCGGTTCTGATTAACAACCACAAGGCCGCGCATATTGGTTTCCATCCACAAGATAACGCAGAAATCTATCGCGAAAAGGTTGAAGCAAACACCCCAGAGCCAGACCCCAAAGGTGGCGTCATTGGGCTGCATGGGGGACAGTTTACGGTAGATATGCATTTTGATGACTAAAGCCAGCAGGATGTTAGGCCAAACGATAATCAGAAAAGGAAAAGCCAATGACTACACTCTATGCCATGCCAGGTGCTGGATCAGTCATAGCCGAAATCATGTTTGAGGAATTAGGGATCGAAGCAAATCTGCTTTACCCAGATGAAGCGGAACGAAACAGCCCTGCTTTCCGCGCTATTTCTCCTTATGGGCGGATACCAGTGTTAGTTACTGATCAAGGCCAGACCATTTTTGAAAGTTTGGCCATTGTTCTGATGTTATTGGAATATGATCAAACTGGTAAATTGGCCCCAAGACAAGGTTCAACCGAATATGCTGGGTTTTTATCTTGGATGACCTATCTTGCCACAACGCTTTATCCGGCGGTGTTACGCTATCATTATCCTGACCGTTATGGGGATGAAACCAGCGTCCGAATTAAAGCCTTAGAAGAAATGAATAGGGTGTATGATCATATCGAAGCCGCCCATCACGACTTCGTTGCAGGCGACAACATGACCGTAGCGGATTTTTATCTCTATATGTTGGTCGATTGGGATGAAGAAGCGGATGTTAACCTAGTATCACGCCGTAAAATCAATCACATCATCGATAAGGTTGGAGCGATGCCATCGGTTGAGGCGGTGATGGCGCGCCAAGAACAGTGATTGATGGGGCTAGAGGTTAAAACTTTGGGGCAGCTACACCAGAAATCGCAATATTAATTAGACTGGTTGAAGCATCATTAAGTGCCGTTGCCATCGTTGATGCCATAGTATCAGGATGATCAACAAAATACCCCTTAGCCCCTAGCCCTTCGGCAATCAGGTCATAGCGGGTTTCAGCATCAAGATCACAAGAATGAACGCGATCATCGCCAAATTGTTTCTTTTGAATCTCAACTTCGGCGCCCCAACGTTGATCATTACCGACAATAAAGGTAATGGGCAGACCAGCGCGGCGTGCGGTTTCAATGTCTGATAAATGAAAGCCTGCGCTGCCATCCCCCATAAAAGCCACGACATGACGCCCGGGATTGGCAAAGGCCATGCCAATCGCTTGAGGAATAGCACCGCCAATCCCGCCTGATGGACCATTGGTTAGGGTATGTGTAGTGATGTTGATAGGGTCTGGTAAGCCCGATTGCACCCACTGGCTAAACTCGCCGCCATCACAAACGATCAAAGGTGGCGCAGAAAGATCAATGATTTTGGCAAAATCACGCATTACCATAGCTGGAGTAATGTGGTCTTTAGCCTGAAGCTCTAAGGCAGGAATAGCAGGCCGTTCCATGAGCCGTTTTTCCACAGATTTTAACCATGCTTGTGGTCGTGATCTTAAATCGGCCTTGGCAATTGCTTTCATACTAGAGACAGGATCAGCAATACAGCCCCATGTCATATTCCCAAAAAACACCTGATTAGCTAGGGTGACGGTTCCGGATTGTGCGGCGCAAACAATGATGCGCTGAGCTGGCATAATCTCACGCGAGCCGAACCCTAAAACGAAATCAGGTTCTTTATCCAACAAAATGATACCGTCAGCCTCAGCCAGAATATCCTTGATGCGGCCAAGCATAGGATCAGCCAATCCACGAGGACTAGTCATAGCAATAACCGGAATCTTATGCTGGTGACGTACCGCGTCAATAAGCGCGCGATTTCGTGAAGAAGAAATGGTGCTTCCAGTCAAGATGACTGGTTTTTGGGATGCATCAAGCGCCATCGTAATAGCGCTCAGATCAGATGGGCTAACGACAAAACTATCGTCCTCACTATGGATTGTTGGGGGAAAAAGTGGGCTTTGCGTGGATTCATTTAACACATCTTCTGGTATAGCCAGATGAACTGGCCCATGCCTTCCAGAACGGGCTACGTGCATAGCTTCACGGATAGCGGCGTCAATATTGTTGCTGTTCGTCAACCGCCAGCTTTCCTTGACAAGGGGGGCACTAATCGCGGTTTGATTCAGTTCTTGAAATGGGCGCCGACCATCCATATGCACCGGACTATCACCTGTGATCAAAACAACCGGAGATTCCGATGCCATTAGGGCATAAAGTGGACCAATAGCATTGGTAAAACCTGGCCCTGCGGTACACAACGCTACCCCAGTACGGTGGCTGGAACGGGCAAACCCATCTGCCATAAACACAGCGCCTGCCTCATGGCGCGCATGAATAATAGTCATATCCTGATCATAAGCCGCATCATAAAGCGACATGATCTGATTGCCTGATAAGGAAAAGATAGTATTTGTTCCAGCCTCAGCAATTGAGGAAATGATTAAATCAGCAACACGCATTTTTGGAAGTTCTTAACAAATGGTTATTTTCATTTCTATGATAAGGAAAAAGAGAAACAAATCTGCCTTTTTTTTCCTATATAATATATGGGGTAAATTATTATCGATACAACAACTGCCGCGAAATAAAGGTGACTTAAAATGACAAAAATCAAGACAATTGGCTGTATTGGCCTTGGCACAATGGGAAAGCCAATTGCCGCCCATTTATTAAAGTCTGGTTTTTCCGTAAGCGGTTATGCGCGTAGAGACACATTTTTTGAAGAAGAGGGCGCTGATCTGATTGCGCAGGGCATGAACATAGCGTCAAACCCGGCAGAATTAGCATCAGGCGCAGAATTGGTGATTACAAATGTTTTGTCAGGTGATGATGTGGCTGATGTGCTTTTAAATCGCGATGATGCTGTCATTCACGGGGCAAAACCTGATTTAATTGTTATGGATCACAGCACAATTGCCCCTCAACAGGCGCAAAACATCTATCAGCGATTAAAGGCGTCACAGATTGGTTTTGTTGACGCCCCTGTTTCCGGTGGTGGTGCGGGCGCCAAGGCAGGAACATTGGTTGCTATGCTTGGCGGTGATCCTGAGGATGTTGCAAGCCTATTCTCTGTGCTCTCATGCTATACGAATGGCTTTCGTCATATTGGAGGCTCCGGTCATGGTCAAGTCGCCAAATTATGCAACCAGATTGCCCAAGTGGTGACGATTTCCGGTGTGTCAGAGGCGATGCGCTTTGCCGCAATTCATGACACTGATCAAAACGCGGTACTGGATGTGATGATGCAAGGCTTTGCCAGCAGCAAGATGCTGGAATTGATGGCGCCAAAAATGATTTCTGACGATTATACCCCCGGAATGGAATCCCGTCTGCATGCTAAAGATATGGGAATAGCCCTTGCAGCAGCGCAAAAATATGAAGCAGATTTTCCTGCTACAGCGCTTGTTTCTGGCCTCTTGGATGAGATTCAAAAGGCAGGATGGCAAAATAAGGATACCTCAATTTTATATCACTATTTAAAAAATATATAGCTTGCTCCTTGTCATCACATAAATATGTCCCATTTTTTAGTGATGTTTAGTGAAAATTTACTAACTAAGTTTAAGAGCGTGCACAATCCCAAGTGCCCTTTTGGGCAAAAAGAGGTAGATCAATATGTCAACAGGCAAAGTAAAATGGTTTAATGCGACCAAAGGTTATGGTTTTATTGAGCCGAGTGAAGGTGGTGCTGATGCCTTCGTTCATATTAGCGCAGTACAAGAAGCTGGGCTATCAGAATTAGTGGAAGGTCAAGAAGTCGAATATGAAATGACCGAAGCAAAGAACGGAAAGCTTTGCGCCGCTAATATTAAGCTAGCAGGATAACGGTTCCGGATCAGGGTCATTATCGCCTCTGGGCGATATATAGGCCAGTGAAGACCAGACCTAGCGACAGTAAATGATAAAACCCTAGCGTTTCTCTTAGGATAGAAACGCCTAATAGGGCGGAAAAAACAGGCACAAGATTGGTAAACATACCAGCCTTGCTAGATCCGATTTTATCTACGCCAATCATAAACCACACTTGTGACAGAAACGATGGCACGATTGCGACATAAAGCAAAACAAGCCAGCTTTCGCCTCCAGTGAAGAAAAATCCCCCCATAACCGCTTCCGCAATGGTAAAGGGTAGGGATGCAAGAAGGGCGAAAATCGCTAACACCCCCATCATGATAATGCTGTCGACAGGGGGGCGCCGTGTAAGCCCAAGCGTATAGCCAGCGTAACAGCAACAGCCAACAAGCATGATCAAATCACCATGATTAAAGGTCAGGCTAATGATCACTGCCAGTGATCCTTTGGAAATCACCACCATTGCCCCGCCCATTGCGACAATCAACCCTGTCAGCTGCAGCAGTGTTACGGGTGTCCGAAGGACAATCAAGCCCATGGCCATAATAACAGCAGGAATTGTGCTTTGTATCAGGCCTAGATTGATGGCGCTTGTGGAATACGCTGCCAGATAAAACATAATATTAAAGCCGCTAAGCCCAAACCCCATCATGATCAGCCAGAACCAACGACGGCGAAGATCATAAAGCGTCTTTATGATCTGGCGATTATAAAGGGTCAAAACAATGCTGGCCACAATGAGCCAGCGCGCGCTAACCAGAAACATAGGCGATAATTCATTAACCGCTAAGCGAGCAGCGATCGTGTTCCCGCCCCACCCTAGGGCCGCCAGAGCCAGCAAAACAGGGGCACTGACCATGATAGTGCGCATTGTGGTAAGCATATGCCTATGCCCCCATTTCTACGCGTAACGCAAGGGTTAGGGCTAAATTCTCTACCTCAGAGATAAAGTGATCCTGCCATTTCCCATGGCAAATAAGAATATCCTGCATCAAGCGCCAACCCAGACCTGTTAAAATGCTCTCCATGGCGCGTTTGCTTCCTGTTCCGTCAAGGCCAGCGCGAATATATACCGCTACAGATTTTCCTGCACTTACCTCAAGAAGGGAAGGATAGGTGCGATCAAAAAAATCTTTGGTAAGCCCAGACATGTAGCCAATATTTTCTGTGCTGGCAATGAGAATGCCATCCGCAGACAGCGCATCCTCAGCATTTGCTGTAAGCGGCGACTTCCGGATCACATGCACATCGCTATCCCGAGTCATGATGCTGGTGGCCGCATCAGAAAGCCGCTGAGTGTTTGCAGATGGCGAGTGATCAATAAAAAGAAGCTGTCTTTTGGTTTGGGTCATAGTGTAAGCATGGCCGTGTGTAAGAAAAATCGCAATGCTATCGTAACATTGCGTTACATTAGGACGATGCGTTAAATCTGTGTTAAAATATTCGTTAAGATTAACATAGACAATAATAAGTATGAATGAGAAATGATCATTAGAAAACGGATTAATGGAAATATTAGATTAAGGATATTGTGATCATGGCTTGGCCTGCCTATCAAAAATTATTGTCTAGTCTTTCTGACACCCCTTCGCATGGCATTGCTATGGGGGAGTTGCTAGAAGATCGCGACCGTAACGAACGACTTCAGTTTGCTATTGATGATATGCAAATTGATTTGACGCGCCAGACGGTGACGCAGGATCAACTGCATATCTTGTTGCAAGTGGCTAAAGAAGCTGAAGTGATGGAAAAATGCCATGCCATGCTAGATGGCAAGAATGTTAATAGCTCTGAGAAAAGCCCTGCGCTTCATGCTCATTTGCGAGATCCGTCCCAACCATTGGCACAGGCCAGTGTTGACATCATGGCAAGCCATTTAGACCGTTTGCTTAGTTTAGGCATCACGGACGTGGTTTCTGTTGGTATTGGGGGTTCTGATCTAGGGCCAGCGATGGCTGTCGCGGCCTTATCACCATATCAACAAGGGCCAGAAATTCATTTTGTTAGTACCATTGATCCATCACAGATGGGCGATTGCCTTGCTGTCCTTGATCCGTCAACGACGGCTATGCTGGTCGTCTCAAAATCTTTTTCCACCCCTGAAACGCTTGCGAATATGGCTTTGGCAATGCATTGGTTTGATGATGCTGAGATCGATACCAGTGACCGTGTTTTAGCGATTACCGCTAACCCGAAAAAAGCAAAGGAAATGGGTTTTGCTGATGACGCTATCCTGCCATTTGATCAGGGTATTGGTGGGCGATATTCTATCTGGTCAGTGGTTGGTTTTGGCTTAATGTTAGCTATTGGTCGAGCTGGGTTTAGGGCTATGCTTGCTGGCGGTCATGCTGTTGATGAGCATGTTCTTAGCGCACCACTTTATCAGAATGCTCCGGTGAATCTGGCGCTGATGCGATATTGGAATATTAGTGTGCTAGGGCGTCAAGCCGAAGCCTTTTGCCCCTATGATCAACGCCTGGATAAGTTGGACTCATGGCTTCAGCAACTGGAAATGGAATCCAATGGTAAGTCTATGGATGCTTCTGGCAAAAGGGTAGATTATTTTACTGCCCCAGTCATGTTTGGAATGGCTGGTGGTAATGCACAACACAGTTTCTTTCAGCATATCCACCAAAGTGCGATGGTCACCCCTGTGACGTTCCTTGCGCCATTAAGGCCTTTAATGTCGGATGCAAATATGGCTGCAGATCTTGTGGCAGATCACCATGATCAATTGATATTAAATATGATGGCTCAGGCTGATGCTCTTGCTTTGGGTGATGCGGATGATCCCGGGTTTTCTGGTGGGCGTCCCTCAACGGTTATCACATGGCTTCAATTATCCCCATACACGCTTGGACGGGTTCTGGCGTTATTTGAATATGTCACGACGATGTCAGGGTCCCTTTGGGGGTTGAACAGCTTTGACCAACCCGGGGTTGAGCTTGGCAAAAGGCGTGCCCAAAGTTATCAAGACATCTATAAGGGCAAAGCCGCTGATCATCTTTTGACAACCACCACCAAAAACATCTTTGATCAGCTAAAGGAATTGAAAGAATCCTTAACAAATAAGCCTTGATTTATCCACGAATTAGCGTCATGGCTTATGTCATATCTTGATGAGATAATCATAGGAAAATGTATCATGAACAGAGAAGTATTTATCACTTGTGCGGTCACAGGGGCAGGCGATACCACCGGTAAGTCTGATCTGGTTCCAATTACCCCAAAACAAATTGCCGATGATGCTATTGCTGCGGCTAAGGCTGGCGCCGCCATTGCGCATTGTCATGTTCGTGATCCAGAAACAGGAGCCCCATCACGCGATGTTGCGCTGTATCGTGAAGTCGTGGACCGGATACGTTCCGCAGACACCGATGTGGTCATCAATCTGACTGCTGGCATGGGCGGAGATTTAATTATTGGCTCACCTGAACAGCCCTTGCCCCTTGCGGAAGGTACTGATATGGCAGGGGCGGCTGAACGCGTAGAACATGTTAGCAGTCTGCTGCCAGAGATTTGCACCCTTGATTGCGGCACAATGAATTTCTCGCATGGGGATTACATTATGGCGAATACCCCATCAATGTTGCGTGCAATGGCAAAGCATATGCAGGATGCTGGTGTTCGCCCAGAAATTGAGATTTTTGACACTGGCCATCTGGTGCTGGCAAAACAATTGGTTAAAGAAGGGCTGATTGATAACCCTGTTGTTGTTCAGCTTTGCATGGGCATTCCTTATGGTGCTCCGGATGATCCAAACACGCTGATGGCTTTGGTGAACAACTTGCCTGACGATTGGATTTATTCAGCTTTTTCTATTGGACGGAATCAACTGCCTTATGCCGCGCTGGCACCTATTGTTGGCGGCAATGTTCGGGTTGGGCTAGAAGATAATATCTATTTAGAATACGGAAAACTGGCTACAAATGCGGATTTGGTTGAACGAGCGGCAACCATTTTGTCAGCAATGAATGTATCCATTCTTACCCCTGAAGATGTTCGTAAGAAACTAAAATTAACAAAACGCTAGAGGTGGTTTCGTGGCAAAAGGAATAAGCAAGGCCGCTGTTATTGGCGGCGGTGTTATTGGTGGTGGCTGGGTTGCCAGACTTATGACGGCAGGCTGTGATGTGACGGTGTTTGATCCGCATCCAAAAGCGGCAGACTACGTTAATGATGTAATAGCCCGAAATGAGGCCGCGATGTTACGGCTTTGGCCGGGGCAAACTACCGGGGCAAGAGGACAGGTGCGCTATGTCAAAACGATTGGTGAGGCAGTAGAGGGCGCAGATTTAGTCCAAGAATCTGTGCCAGAACGCATTGAGTTAAAGAAAACCATTCATCAGGAAATTGGCGAAGCTTTAGCTGATCATGCGATTATTGGTTCATCTACTTCAGGGCTGTTGCCTACTGATATCCAGAGGGATATGCCAAACGCAGACCGGATGATGGTCGCGCATCCTTATAATCCTGTTTATTTGTTGCCCGTGGTGGAAATTGTTGGTGGTGAGAAAACCTCAGCCGACGCAATCGCTACTGCGATGGAACTTTATGCCGCCATAGGCATGAAGCCGGTTCATATCAAAAAGGAAATTGATGCTTTTGTTGGGGATCGCCTGCTTGAGGCAATGTGGCGAGAATCGCTTTGGCTGATTGATGAAGGCATCGCCACTGCAGGTGAGATTGATGATATCGTCCGCTATGGTCTAGGGATGCGTTATGCCCAGATGGGGCAATTTATGACTTACCGGCTTGGCGGGGGTGATGGCGGTTTCAGACATTTTCTGGAACAGTTTGAACCGTCGCTAAAATGGCCATGGACAAAGCTGATGGATGTCCCGGAATGGACAGAAGAATTGGTCGATAAGATTGTCAGCCAGAGCGATGACCATGTTGCTGGTCTTAGTGTCAAAGAGCTAGAAACAACGCGAGATAACAACCTTGTTGATTTTCTCAAAGTGTTGCGCCGCAACCAATGGGGTGCTGGCACCGTTCTCAAAAATCCGGCAGATATGGCGGCAGCAACCGAAGAGAGCATGGCGCTTGATGCTAATCCTTTTATCACTTGGCAAGGCCATGTGCATGAGGATTGGGCAGATTACAATAACCATATGACCGAGTTTCGGTATCTGGAGGTATTCAGCATGGCAACTGATAAGGTGCTGTTTGGATGCGGCGCTGGACCAGCCTATGTGAAAGAAGGGTTTTCCTTTTATACAGTCGAAACCCACATACGTCATATTGATGAAATTGCCATCGGCAAACCTATTCATGTGGTAACCCGTTTGATCAATCATGATGCTAAAAAATTGCATCTGTTCCATGAAATGTATGGCGGCGAAGATAACCGCTTGCTGGCAACTGGGGAACATATGTTGCTTCATGTTGATATGAAGGCAGGCAGAGCCTGTGCCATGCCAGAACACATTGCGGCAGGATTTGACACAATCGCTAAGGCACAGGATAGTCTTGCTATACCTGAGGCGGTAGGGTCAGCCATAGGAATGAAACGCAAATAATTTAAAAGGTCACAAAGCCTTTAGAGACAAAGCAAGTTAGCAGGAGAGAACCTATGCGTTTTGGACTCACAGAAGAACAAAATATGATCGTTGATACGGTCAGAGGTTTCGTTGAAAAAGAAATTTATCCTCACGAAGCGCGAGTGGAAGAGCTAGGTTATGTGCCAGCAGAAATCGCGAATGAGATTAAGTCCAAAGTGCTTGAGATGGGATTTTACGCACCAAACTTCCCTGAAGAAGTCGGGGGTGGCGGCCTCAATCATTTAGAGTTTGCTTTGCTTGAACGTGAACTTGGTCGCGGCTCTATGGCCTTGACCCATTTTTGGGGACGGCCGCAAAATATCTTGATGGCGTGTGAAGGCGAACAAAAAGAGCGCTATCTTTATCCTGCGGTCAAAGGCGAGAGAATGGACGCGTTGGCTATGACGGAACCAGATGCCGGATCCGATGTCCGCGGCATGA
>Ga0255771_1004399_pt1 | contig 12842 bp, 11 predicted proteins | sample 011ome_19_FD_179969 | JGI IMG/M metagenome (GOLD analysis project Ga0255771, IMG submission 179969) | Coastal salt marsh microbial communities from the Groves Creek Marsh, Skidaway Island, Georgia - 011510BT metaG (version 2) | ecosystem: Environmental > Aquatic > Marine > Intertidal zone > Salt...
ATTTTGATTTCTGATTGGGCAGAGAAAACAATTATTCCTTTTAGAGATAGTTTATCGCCAAAAACACAAACGTATAACGGTGTTGTCGAGGCCAAATTTCAGCTAGAATAATCAACCGAATGCATTCTGTGAAACCGCGGCGCGTCTGAGTGATTGCTGTGCAAGCGCAATCGCTGACGCTGATTTATCGACCCGTTTGTAATTTAATTTGCCCGAATTCTGGCTTTACATCAGCCTGTTATTCATACTGAGTCTGGTTTGTAGGCATATGCCGCAATGGGTGGCAAGATGCCGTTGATCGATTTGGAACGTTTTTGCGTTATAATTGGCGATCAAGTGTCCCATTGCAGTTTTTGCTTGGGATCCGTTTGCATAGCATACTGTAAAAACTTCATGAGCCTTGGAAACGTGATTATTCAGGGCTTTACCGCGGAAGCATTCGCAACCGGATTTGCAGCGCATGTGATTGAAGGGAGAACTTTTTATACCTATCTTGTAAACGCATTGGGGCCGCGCATGGTTAAAACAATTCGAAAGATTTTAAAGGATATGTAAAATGTTTGAGCCAAAGGGCAGACAGTACAAAACCATTGATGATAAATTAAACGCCTACAATGCTTATTACGGCACCAATCATGTGCGTAACTGCTCCAATGCAGAATCCATAGGTTTTCACGCACATGTTGCTATGTTCGGTATAGAGACAAAAGCACCCGATGAGGTGATGACAGAATTGGCGGCTATGTCCCCTTGGGGGTTGAACGCAGTAAAATAATTCAAAACTATACAGATAGATGCATTGGTATTTCAGGCTCTGAAACACCTGTTCGATCATACGATTTTTGACACAGCGACCCTGTGCAGCAATCGAACGCGAACCTTCGAAGAGCATGTAGAAAATTCATCCTTCAGAAGGCTGCAATGAAATTATTTCAAAAAACGGGGCCCAAAGGCGCTATCTCGTGACGGATATTTTATTTCAACGTCAATGATGGATAAATTCCTTTGGCAAATTATGCGCTTCCTATCCAGGCCGGTTAACTTTGTTTTCTGTTTTAAAACCGACTGCGGCTATCGGTGCGGTGAACGCTGGGGGTAAAAGCGCGCTATCTTATTAATCTAGAAACCAAAGTTAAGGATAATTGGTTAAAGGTCAGACATGATTGAGATTATCGGCCCCATCGTTTCCTCTATCATTTTATGGCCCGATGCTTCAGCTGTTTTTTTACGATTTTCATTTCTAAGCGCCACCTCATCTTTGGCATCTTGTTCTGAAGCAAAAATAGTTGCCGATTGGTGTGTATTCTCATCAATCTGCCACCAGATCACATCTAATGCCTTTGTTTTTGGTTTAAAATTTTGTTGGTTTTCTTGCATTGCCTCTAGGCTTTGCAACCCATCCGGCCAGAACCACTTGGAATAAATTACATATTTTGTCATCTTTACTCAGATTAATTATCTTGGGTGTAGGACATCATAGCGCAAATGTTTTTGACAACTAAAAAATTTCGATGTGAATTTTCTATAAAACCTTAAGTTTTGAAAATTGTTTAAAACCTTCCACACTTGACGGATCAGACAATTTGAAATTCACTTCCCGTGTTCCCGTGTTCCCGTGTTCCCGTGTTCCCGTGTTCCCGTGTTCCCGTGTTCCCGTGTTCCCGTGTTCCCGTGTTCCCGTGGTGCCTTGGGTTTGACGGCGTATTGAGCATTCCTATAATTTGGAGCAGTGACTGCTAATTTGAGTGAAGGACAGAAGGATGCGTTGGTTTTATAAAACAACCTCTCAAAATTTTGATGTTAAAGAAACTCGTTTGAATGATCATATGAACCAAATGGGTCAGGATGGCTGGGAATTGCTGTCAGTTGTTCCCCCTCAATATGAAGGGAAGTTTGTGTTTTTTTGGAAAGCCTTAGAGGCAACCTCAAGCATAGGTGACCTGTCAAAACCGGATCAGGATGCCAAACCGAGCATTCTAGAAAAGCCAGAGGAGTCGGAGTCTAAGGCTGTTGGTAGATTGCTAGTGGAAGCTTCTCAGAACGGTTTCGATGTTGGTGATAAAATCCCCGAATTTGAACTTCAGTCAACTTCAGGAGAGCTATATTCAACAGCCAATTTGTCTAAAAATACCATCCTTTATTTTTACCCAGCTGATGGCACTGAAGGCTGCACCATTCAAGCAAAGGGCTTTTCTATCGTTTATGAAACGTTGACAGATTTAGGTTTAGACATTGTTGGTGTGTCACCCGATACGATTTCTGCCCATGACAAGTTTAGGTTGGATGAGAATATTCCGTTCCATTTGCTGTACGATGAAGGTGCAGCATTATGTGACAAACTGAATCTTCTAAAACGCCCGCCGCCAGATGAACAATATCCTCTGCGCGTTACGTTTTTAATTGATCACAACAGAAGAATTCTGGGTAAATGGAATGATATTGATGTCGAGACGCATTCTGATGATGTTGTTTCTTTCGTTGTAGATATTCTTGAAAAAGCAAATTGAGCTTTTCTTAGTCTATTATGTCTGACGCATTGCCCCCTAATTCACGAGCATGGTTCTTTGCGTAATTTTAGAAAATTTGAAAGGTTTCATATAATTGTTGTCTGTATATACGTGGGCAGTTTTGTGCTGTCTGGGGGTTGGCCGTTAAACTCTGTGAATGGTTTTCACTTTATGTTTGATTATTTTTTCGATGTATTGTACCCGAGCGGTAAGGAACAGGTAGAGTAGCCTGTCGATTATTATTGCACCCGTAGCTCAGCTGGATAGAGCGCTGCCCTCCGAAGGCAGAGGTCAGAGGTTCGAATCCTCTCGGGTGCGCCATTTATCATCAGACTTAAGCAGTCTACCGATAGATAACCTACTGATAACATTCTCATAAATAGCGTTGCCTTAGTATTGGGCTGGAGAGAATGTTGACCAGATTACTGACCAAAAAAGTCCCTTACACGTTTAACCGCGCTGGGTATTACTACTTCTCAAGACGTGTTCCCGCCGATCTTTTGAGCCATTATTCCTATCCACGTATTGTTCAGGGCCTTAAGACGAGGTCTGCTCAGACTGCTAAATCAAGGGCTTTGGTTGCTGCGGCTAAATTAGATGAATACTGGTCACATCTTAGAATGACCGATCCTGATCTTATTGGGCGCAGTTTGTTAAAGTCGGGATATAAGACTTATTTCCGGAGTACTCAGCTTGATGTGTCTAGTGCCACTGAGCAGTGTATTTCGTTGCATGAGGCTTTAGAAACCTACGTCACGCATAAGGGTGCTGGTAAGCCCAAGAGCTTTGAAGCCGCCGCCCAGAGGGCCTGTACTTATCTGGTAGATGCCTGTGGAGCCAAGAACTTGGCCGAGTACACCAGAGCAGATGCACTGCGTTATAGGGATCATCTGATTGCTAAGGGTCTGGTTGGCTCAAGCGTGGGCAGAGTAATCAGTTCCATTAGAGCCGTCTTCAACTTCGCCATCTCTGAGTATGCGCTTGATCTCAAGAACCCCTTTGTGGGTATGTACTTCGATAAATCGGCTGGAGTAAGCAAACGGCTTCCCATACCGATAGAAGATATCCGCAAAGTCCAAAACCAGTGCCGATTAATAGATGATGATCTAAGATGGTTGGTTGCTTTGGTGTCTGATACCGGTATGCGCTTGGCAGAGGGTGCAGGGCTGCTTAAGACCGATATAATCCTAGATGCAGACATACCTTATATAAGCCTTAAACCGCATCCATGGAGGCCTCTTAAGACCTCTGGCAGTCAACGAGATATACCGCTTGTAGGGGCCTCTCTGTGGGCCGCTCAGAGGCTCTCAGAGTCCTTTCCAGACAGCCCCTATGCTTTCCCTAGATACAACAGAAGGAACTCTACCAACTCGAACTCAGCCAGTGCTGCATTGAACAAATGGCTGCATCAATACGTGCCTGAGGGATGTACAATGCATAGCTTCAGACACTCCATGAGAGACAGGCTGAGAGCAGTAGAATGCCCGTCTGATGTGATTGATCAAATAGGCGGTTGGGCAACTGAGGGAGTAGGGCAGGGGTATGGTGAGGGTTACGAGCTAAAAGTATGTGCTAGGTGGATGCAATGCATTGCGCTTCACGATTGAGGTCTGCCGAGAGAAACTTTTAGTCCTTAAGTCCAACTTCGCGTAGTGCAGATATTACAGCGTCTCCAAAATCGCTTTTTTTATTACTTCCAGACACAATCCTGTTCACTTGAGCCGCAGTTATCGGGTTATCACTGTCGGTAAATTCAGCAAATCGTTCTTTTGCTTCTCGAACCTGATTTGTTTTAAGAAGAGAATAAACAAGAACGGTGGAAAGTCCTTTGCGATCTCCGGAATTAACAAAATCGCTATCCACATATCTCCTAATGAAATCGATTGCCTCTTCATGTCTGCCAAATTCTGCTAAAATATTGGCATAGCCGCGTTTTACCCAGCTAGAGTAATGAGGTCCTAATTCGATGCTTTTGCCGTAATTGATTAATGCATTTTTTAAGTCACCACATCTATGTTGAATTCTTCCAGCAGCCGCCAGATTAAAAACGTCGTAATCTAGCATACCGCTATCGGCCATCTCCATGGGGCGTTTACAGGCGTCCTCTAAGCGTCCTAGCGCCAGTTCTGCATATCCCGCCAAAGCATAATCTTCTATTTCCAGCGCAATTTGCAAAGCCTTTACGTTGTCTTGTTCTGGATTCTCAGACTTTGAGAAAAGTGGACGGCCCCAGTACCAATAGCCATAGAAACGTTTAATTAATCGGTTAGTGGGTTCTATTTTTGCTGCTTCATCCAAAAGTTTAATGGCAGCTTGATGTCCTTCACTAGTAAATTTGTAGAACTCAGATCTAGCGAAAACATATTTTTTAAAGGCCTCAGGTTCAGTGAAATCGTCTAACCTTCCTATCGAAGCGGAATTTATATCAACATTTAGTTTGTTGAGAATGCCAACAGAAATCTCATCCTGAATATCAAAAATGTCTTTTTCTTTGCTAAACTCAAAAATTTCGGACCATATTACTTCGCTAGAGGCTGTGTCTGTCATTTGAGCGGAAATACGCAATCGAGAACTCGATCCTTGTACATATCCTCGTAGAACGTATTTTATCCCGTAATCTGCCCTAACTTGTGCGTCGGTTAAATTATTTTTGGCAACAAACTTTCCAGTGTGCGATGATGGAATAAAGAGTAATTCACTTTTTGAAAGTGTAGAAACTAAGTTTTCTGTTATGCCACTGTTTAGATAGTTATTTTCATCTATGCCAGTTTGGTTCTCGAATGGCATGATCAATACCGAAGGTTTATCAGCCACAGCAGTTGATTGCGTTGGTGGTTTTGAAGTTGGCTTAAATGAGTTTACCCCAAAAAAGACCAAAATCCCCACAATTGTAATTGCGAAAACGGCAACTATGGCCAAATTTTTCTTCTTGCTAATGTTTGAATTATTTCCGTCCAGTTTACGTTTTTGCGACGGGTCTAAAATTAGATCGTAAGCGTGGAATTCGTTTTGTTTAATTTTTTGGATACCCAAATCGTGAAATTCATAACTGGTTTTACCCTTTATAAAATCATAGATCACCTTTGAGATAGAAATACCGCCAGTTTGCGCTAACGCCTCTAGTCTAGCGGCAATGTTCACACCATCACCTAGTAAATTGTCTTTTTCTTTAACCACATCACCAGAATTTATCCCGATCCGGAACTTGAGTTTAACAGAGGTTTCTTCAGATAAGTTTCTTTCGCTAATGCGTTTTTGGAATTCGACAGCACACTCAACTGCGGACACTGCACTTGGAAATTCTGCTAAAAAAGAGTCTCCGCCAGTATTAAATAAGCGGCCATCATACAGTTCAAACAGACTGGTTAGCAAAGCTTCACATTCGCGCAAGTTGTGAATGGTTTCACTTTCGTCAGCTTCCATATGTTTGCTGTAAGACACGACATCAGTCGCAAATATTACGGCTACTTTTCGCTCAATTTTTTGCTTTGCCATCTAACTTTGCTCTAAATCTTTTTTACAGGGATAAGATTACATCTGAACGTGCAGTAGTCCAGATGAATGAAACTGGATGTCGTATATAAAGACGAACTGCTGACTTCGTTTTTGTCAATGCTGCTTGGTAAAATTACTGCATTCAGTTTTATCTAAGGGCCTTACAATGCAAAGCCTCAGGCATTCGATTAGAGATCGTCTGAGAGCGGTAGAATGTCCGTCGGATAATCGATCAAATAGGCGGTTGGGCAACTGAGGGAGCAGGGCAGTGTTACGGTGAGAGGTATGAGTTAAAGGTGTGTATGAAATGGATGAATTTAATTTCTGCCTGATTTGACCATCGTCAAACGAGCCAATTGATTTGTGTCAAAGGTAAATGCTCGTTAGCATTTAATGGATCATAAAAGGTTAAGTGTGATGCATAGTTTGATTGAGATTGATCCGCAAAAAGCTGGTCTGGATGGCAGCCTTCTTTCGAAAGCCATAGATTTCGCTATCAAGAACGAGTCCAGTATGGATCGCAATATAGGTGCAGCTTTAGAAAAAGGGCATTTCGAAGAGCCTTGGCCTATTGGCAAAACAATTGGGCCAGTGAAGTCTAGGAAAGCTGGTTCAGGCGTAATCCTTCGCAGTGGTCAACTTGTCAAAACTTGGGGTGATACTGAGTACGTTGATATGACTTTCAGTATCAGCAAAAGCTACCTGTCATTGTGTATGGGAATTGCGGTTAAAGACGGCATTATTCCCGATATTCATGCCCCGATAAAAGATATCGTAAAAGACGGAGGCTTTGACAGCTTACAAAACAGAGATATCACTTGGGCGCATATGTTGCAGCTTACCAGTGAATGGGAAGGAACTCTCTGGGATAAGCCTGATTGGATCGACCATTATAGAGATGTGATGGGTGACACGACCCATGCCGAGAAAAGGGGAAGCAAACGTAAATTGCAGCCGCCAGGTACTTATTGGGAGTATAACGATGTTCGAGTAAATCAATTATCGTTTGCTCTGATGAAAGCATTTGGGCGCTCTTTGCCGGAAGTTTTACAAGAAAGAATTATGGGTCCCATTGGTGCTTCGAAGACTTGGGAATGGCACGGTTATCAGAATTCTTGGTCAGAGTTAAACGGGAAACAAATGCAATCAGTATCTGGAGGCGCTCACTGGGGTGGTGGCCTTTGGATTAGTTCTATGGATCACGCCCTTGTCGGTCAATTAATGCTTAATAAGGGACGATGGAACGACCAAGAAATAATTCCGGAGAAATGGATAGAAGAATGTACGAAGCCTTGTCCTATAGCCCCTTTCTATGGGTATCTTTGGTGGTTGAACGATGTACGAAACGGTCTTCTATCTGGAACCCCAAAATCGGCATATTGTGCTATGGGTGTTGGAACGCAAGTCATCTATGTGGACCCTGAGAATGATTTAGTGGTTGTCGCAAGGTGGATCGAGCAAGATAAGGTCTCTGAATTTCTTAGTATGGTGTTGACGAGTATTGAGAAGTAAAACTGAGACAGATGTGGTGATCTAGATAAGTAATCTGGTCAACATTCTCTCCAGCCCAATACTAAGGCAACGCTATTTATGAGAATGTTATCAGTAGGTTATCTATCGGTAGACTGCTTAAATCTGATGATAAATGGCGCACCCGAGAGGTAGTTCTACTCCTAATACCTGCACCGAATTACTGCTAACATCCTGATATCATTAGATACAGCATACCTTAGTTCATCACAATAAGGCGTATTCTGGTCAGTAATTTGGTCAGTAATGGCTGGGTGGCCAGTGCCATGGGGGTATACTGGGGTACTGTACTCGGCCATGACCTGAGATTGGGTTATGGCAATCGTCAACTTGGTACATCTACCCTAATACTCGGGCTTGACTGTTTTATCTGAGCAGTGGGCATCAGACAGTGAAGAAGCATATGATGTGAAGGCATCCTTGGGTTTACCTTTCACCAGTAAATGGGAAGTAAGTACATCCATGTCTGAAATACGCATCTGAAGCCAGAAATCATCCAACTTACTGGCTATTGATCAGCTTGCTTTGGCAGCTGCTGATTTACTTTTCGTCTTCAAATAAATCACTATTTGAGGACGTTCATAATGCTGCTGCACATCATTTGGCACCTTACGTTTGAAGTAATACACGCCATGTTTTTGCCATAAGTATTCGCATTGATTGGATGCCACAGGATATACCCCCACATCGCGATAAACAGATTGCTGATTACAGATCAGTAAGTTACATCATGCTGTTAAGTAAGAAGTGGCGCGCCCGAGAGGTAATTCTTCGCTTTACACCAGCCCCGAATTACTTCTGACACCTTTATATCATCCTAGTAGTTAAATTGATGATCTTTCAAATAAATGACTTGCCTTCGATGTGATAACTCCATTTATTGATCCTCAAGTCAAATTCTGGGAGATAGGATGAATGGCTGTATCGACGATACAAAACGATCTTGAAATTTATGGAAATGTCCAAAGCCAAGGAGATGTTGTGATTTCTGGGTCAGTTAAAGGCAACGTTGCCGCGAAAGCAGTTGATGTAAAAGACAGCGGCCTGATCGCGGGCAATATCACATCAGAAGAACTGCTTACAGAAGGTAAAATTAAAGGTAAAATCAAGGCCACATCCGTTAACCTAAAACTGACCTCATCCACCGATACGCATATGGTGAGCAATACGCTTGTCGTAGAAACAGGGGCTACGCTTTTGGGAAAATTCAAAATCGGGGCGTAAGCAGCTGCGGTTTGGGGCATGCTGTATTTCTGATAAAGAAAGTCTTTTACTTTTTGCGCAATTCAGATCTATGCCGCCAGGCTATCCAATCTTCGGGCGTATCAAGATCGTTTGTTGCATGCGAGCCGGGCAGGATGATGTGTTTTATCGCTTTTCTATCTTGTGCGATTAAGGCGCGGGCACCTTGATCGCCCTGTAAGGAGGTTAAGGATTTAAAGCAGCGATTGGGAAATACCACCGGATGGCCCAGCTTCCCATTGGCAGAAATGGCTTGCGTAATTACTTCAGGGTTTTTTTGATGCGCAGCCAGTAAGAGCTCAATATCCTCGCGTGTTAAGTCTGGCATATCTGCTGGGATCACCATTACGCCAGAATGAAGGCTTTTTTTCAATATGCTGGCGGCGCTGGCCAGCGAATAGCCCATGCCGCTTTGTGAATTTAAAATGAAACGTCGCTCAATTGGCAGGCCAAGCAAACAAATTGATCTGGGATGGGCCGCATCTGGCAAGGCAACGATCACTTTTGTCGATACTTGGCAGGCAAGCAGGGTTATGCGTTGAATTTGGGGCAGGCCAGAGACTTTCTGCGTAAGTTTGTCCAACCCTCGCATCCGCTTGGATTGCCCAGCTGCCAAAATGATAATTGCCATTTCCATATAGAGTATCTACGACATTTAACGCAAAATGTAGACACAAGAATTCTGAACATGAGTTTTTCGGCTGCGAAGTGAGCGCTTAAGCCTCAGATTTAGCGTTGCGACCAGGCGCCAAAATCTTGGCTCAGGTAAGGTTAGAGTGGCCTGATTTTCAATTCTGTGATGCGGTTTGCAACACGTCCCGAAACCTCAAAGCGAAACCCGTGAAAACTAAAAACCTGGCCTATAACGGGTATTGTTTGCGCCTCGTGAATGACCAACCCGGCAATTGTGTTGGCTTCGGTGTCTGGCAAGGCCCAATCATTAGCGCGATTTAGGTCTCGAATTGTCATTGTGCCGTCAATGACAAATTGCCCATCCTCGGTCTGTGCAATCGAACTGGTGACATTTTCGTCAAATTCATCTGTGATTTCGCCAACGATTTCCTCTAGAATATCTTCCAGCGTCAAAAGGCCTTGCAGGCTGCCATATTCATCAACGATCAACGCAAAATGCGCATGGCGGAGCAAAAACTGCCGCATTTGATCATCCAGTGGCGTGGTGTTGGGCACAAAATAGGGTTCCATCGCCACATCTCTAATATCAAACGAGTCAAAGTTACGCGTCGCCGTTTCCGGATTGCTCATAATTCGATACACTGTTCGCGCAAGATCTTTGGCATGGATCACACCAATTATATTCTCAGGGTCATCTTTATAGACAGGAAGTCGCGTATAGCTGCTATCAAGGCATTGATTTAAGATATCCATCGGCGGTTGGTCTGCATTGATCATTTCAATTTTTGAACGATGCAACATAATTTCTTCAACGGCCCGCTCAGACAGGTCAAGCGCCCCAAGAATACGATCCCGGTCTTCCTTTTCAACGATCCCTTCAGAATGCCCCAAGCTCAAAGCCCCGGCGATTTCTTCGCGCATCGCCTGATCGAGCATATGTGTATCACTGCGCACGCCAAACAATCTGAGCACACCCCCAACCAGCCAGCGCACGGCGCTGGCGAAAGGAGAGAATAAAACAATACATATTTGGATGGGGCGGCTGACGCGGGCTGCCGCGGCCTCTGCATTTGTAATGGCGTAGGTTTTTGGCAAGACTTCTGCGAAGACCAGAATGAGAACCGTCATTACCAAAGTCGCCAGTGCCACGCCGCTTTCGCCAAAAGATCGCGTGAAAACCGCCGTTGCCAAAGAGGTTGCCAGAATATTGACCAAATTATTGCCCAATAAGACCGAGCCGATCAGGCGTTCGTTATCTTCGGTGATTTTGAGGGCGCGTTTCGCTCCGCGTGAACCCTTATCCGCCTGCGCGCGCAATTTTCCGCGCGACGCTGCAGTTAAAGCCGTTTCGCTGCCCGAAAAAAAAGCAGAAAGAATTATCAAGCCCATGATGGTGCTGATCGTGATCCAGAACGCGGTATCCATATCGGTTTCCGATGTGCCCTTATTCGCTAGGTTTAACTTTTATATTCTATGCAGCTTATGCTCTTTGCGTTCAAGTCGGTTTGCTGGGCGGCCGGTCTATTTGGCTTTTTTTGAGGTGTTGGAAAGCGGGTGGTGGTCTAATACCAATTGCTGAAGCTGGTCTTCCAGAACATGCGTATAAATTTCAGTGGTGGCAATATCAGCATGCCCCAAAAGCGTTTGTATCACCCGCAAATCCGCCCCATTCGCCAATAAATGACTGGCAAATGCATGCCGGATGGTATGCGGCGTGACTTTGGAAACATCTAAACCCGCTAAAACGGCCCAAGATTTAATTTTTTGATAAAACCAAATCCGTGACATCGGCGTATTGGCATTGCGCGAGGGGAATAAAAAACGCGACAGCGGCTTGCCATCTTTGTGCGCTTGTTTGTCTTCCATGTCGCGCAGCGCAACCCAAGCTGTCAAATGGCGTTGGGCTGCCGTGGTCAGGGGCACCAGCCGCTCTTTACCGCCTTTGCCGCGCACCAGCAGCATCTGAGGCTTCCCGCGAACCTCTGCCAATTGCAAAAAAAGCAGCTCGCTCACCCGCATGCCGGTTGCGTAAAGCAGGTGCATCAAGCACGCGCTACGGCTCTGTTCTCGCAGATCTTTGCCAGCGCTTTCGGCGGTTGCAAGTAATTTATCAACATCGCTTATACTCAGCGTTTTGGGAAGCTTTTTGCTTTGCCCAAGACCGGTGATTTGAGCAGCGGGATTGTCGTTTCGCCATTCTTCGCTGAAGGACAGCAGAAAAAACTGTTTTATTACCGATAAACGACGTGCTCGGGTTGTGGGGGCAAAGCCTTTTTGTTCTTGACCAACCAGATAAGATTCAATCTGCTTTTGGGTGACCTTCAGTAGCTTGATCCGGTTGGCCTGAAGCCACGTTTTGAAATCGTTTAAATCTCGTTCATAAGCCGCGACTGTATTTTTTGAGGCTCCCGTTTCAGCAATTTTTATTTCTAAAAAGCTTTGAATAAGGCCCTGATCAGTCGTCATTAATAGCCCAACTTAATTAACGAGAGGGTCGCGCGTCGGGCGGTGTCGTCAAGCCCAATGTGACGCAAGGTGGAGAGCGCTTCGATTAAATCCTGCAGATCACCGTCGCTGCCCTTTTCGAATTGCAAAGTGGCGTTCAGAATAACTTCACCCAGCTTGCCTTGCGCCAATAAATTACTCACCGAATATGGAATACGCGGTGTTTTATATGCTTTCAAAATGGCCTGTTCAAATTCATTCCGAGGAGAGAAAAAGGTAAATCGGTTTAACGCAACCGCGACCTCTAAGCGATGTTTGCGCGATCGGGTGATAAGAGCTTTTGCTGCGTCTTGGTAATGATCGGTCAACAACCCCATTTCATGCACCAAAACAAGATCCTGTTTTAATAGGTTGGCCGCGACGAGGCGTTTGTAAAAAAGCCGCGCTATCGGTGTTGCAAGCGCTGAAGTGCCCATAGCGCTCCAGACAGTGCGCAGCGCATCCGATATCCGCGCCGGCGCGTTGGCCTCTAAAGCCTGTTCTAAGTTCTGGATCATGGTAACCCGGTCCCATATTCCACCCGAGGCAGGAGCTGGTTTTTTTGTTAATAAACCCAATAATTGATTATCGCTGAACACACCGCTTTTGCTTAAGCGTTCTGCCGCCTCTAATTGAGCTTTCCAGCCCTTATCGCCAGAAAGTTCTGCAACCGAAAAAGCCAGGGGTAAGTCATTGGCGGGCACAGGTTCGCCAAAGGCTTCATATAGACGATATTCAAGCGGTGTCAGGACGCTATCGGCGGAAAAATAAAGATCGCTGGTTTTTTCTGAGCCGGTTTCCAGAAAAAAATGCAGCAGGGCGGTTTCGCGCGGTGTGAGGCTTTGCAACGCCTCTGCGGTGGTCAACATAATATTCGCGCTCTGCCATTCCCCCCGGCGCGCAAGGCAGTAAATGCGGGCACTATCGTTTTCAAATGCGGCCCCCAATTGA
>Ga0255771_1004404_pt1 | contig 12835 bp, 15 predicted proteins | sample 011ome_19_FD_179969 | JGI IMG/M metagenome (GOLD analysis project Ga0255771, IMG submission 179969) | Coastal salt marsh microbial communities from the Groves Creek Marsh, Skidaway Island, Georgia - 011510BT metaG (version 2) | ecosystem: Environmental > Aquatic > Marine > Intertidal zone > Salt...
CGGTCTGGGTAGATGAATACCATGATGAATACGATGATCTTCACCTGACTGTCGCCCTCAGAGCGATCATGACGGCGATAACACCTGCCCCGACTATGGCAATAGCCAAACCAGCTATAACGGCGTGTACGATCCTCTGACGGCGTTTAATGCGGTTTTCTTCTGCTTCCCTACGCTTGCGCCTCGCCTCAGCACAGAATTTCTGGTAATCCGACCACATATTAGGCCGCCCAGCCCAAATCATCTGCTCTCGTAACAGGGCTTCCTGTTCCTTAATGCGCTCCAAGGCCATAAACTCAGCGAGATCGTTATTCTTTCCACCGCCACCCTTTTTGTTGACCTTGCGCTCCAAGTCTTCTTTTGCAGTTGTAAAGACACCAAAGGCGTTAGCGGCAGAAGCCAAGTCCCTGCCGTTACCGACAGCTTCCTTGATAATTTTGAAGGCGGCATTAGCCGCCGCTAATTCTGCTAACATTAGTACACCCTAACTTTGCTGGTATCCACATACTTAGGCACACAGTAGGCTGTGACCTGATCGTCAGGATGATTATACCTTATGTCGGGGGCTGAACCAAATCGGCGTGAGACTTCGGCGGCAAAATAATTGCAATGGTCTATTGACCGAAAGTACATATCATTGCTTGAGAGGTAGCGACCATCTCCTGTCCCTAGCCACACTAGCAACAGGAATAGGTGTTCCATTACTTTTCCATTAGCCTATGAAGCAAATCTTCTAGCCGACCAAACCTGTCCTCGATGCGACCCATCATAGATGTCATCTCATCCTTGTGAATGAAGGTTTCTCTCGTGGAATTAATGCGTTCCTCAAGACGGTTCACTCTGCCAGTAAGATGGTTGATATACCAACCAACAGCACCGATTATAATAATCGTTAGAACGTCCAGAAGATTGCCCATCATTTCCATTGTTAGATTCCTTCAGGCCAGTCAGCTATTGGCGCATTGCCAGTTGGTACATCATCAACCATAGGCGCATCGAACAACGCCATAAATGCTGTATGGTCAGCCGCCGCATCTATTGCCGCTTCAATCGTGTTTGAGGCAGTACGCACCGCCGCACGATATGTCAGGATGTCGGCTGGCACAGAATAGTCAGCAACCTCACTAGCCTTGATTACCATCCAATCGGTAGGCGCAAGCAATCCACCAGCCTGTTGCTTGATGGTGGCTTTCCACTGTGACTTCAGCCCCAGCGTTACGACCTGTACGCCGTCTTCCATAATGGCATTGCCATCCTCATCAACAGCATTGACATCATCCAATGCCTTCGGCGTGTTGGCATCCCAGAAGAAACGATTGTCAAATGACGCTGGTGGGTCAACCCAGACGAGGCCAGCCGCTACCTTCTCAGCGTCAGACCATCTGCCCCACGATGTCGGGTGCTGGATGCCGTCAGCGGTACGCCACGCTCTGCCTTCCTTGATTCTTTTGCCTTGATATGTCCACATTGTTGTCACCTCGCATTTGCAAATTTGAATGGTTGTTCGGCTAGGGCTATATAGATGTAATTGTAACCGCTGGTGTTAAACACATCGCCAGTTCTTCGCAACTTAAACCCATTAGACAAAAAGTCCATATTTGCAGTTGTGCCAAACTCAGCCGCACTACTATTAGGATTTATTTCTGTTGTAGGTGGATTATAGTTAGGCCGTTCATTGTCTAGTATGACCCAGCGATTTGATATGCTTGAAACCTTTAACATTACAAATGCAGGTCTAAACCCTGTATAGACAAACGTGCCGTCTGCCGAAGAATTGCCCACATAACTGCCCACCTTACACAGCCCTTCGGCGTTTGCGAAACAGTAGGCTATGTAGTCCTCACCGCTTCCATTAACAGTAGTCACAGAGCCTATGCTAAAGACTGAAGATGTTGGGTCAGTACTATTCCAGTATGCGGTACTTGGACCAGCTACGGCGTTTGTTGTATTAAGGTCTAAAGTATAAGCTGACCCTAACGATGAATGATACACACGCCAATCCCTAGCGTTATCTCTGCTTTTCACAATAATCATATCAGGCACAGTGCCGTCTAAACCGTGTCCAACAGTAGCCCCAGCCGTGCCATTTCCAGTATAAGACACAATACTAAACCAGTTCTGTTGGCTTGTAGCGCCCACGCTTACAGTGCTGGTAATACTGCCATCAGTGTTGGATACGCCAGAGCCGTCAGCTTTCCAGTTCCAAGCGGCGTATGTTGAGCCAGTTTCATTCCAAGCACCAGTATCATTAAAACCAACAGTAAATCCATCAGTATCCAACGATAAAAGACCATCACCATCAGTTTGAGATGCTTCTGCACCAGTATTATCTGTAGCTAAATAATAGTAAGAAGTAGCACCAATTCCTCTTACGGAATCCTGAACAACGTGATTAAAAGTGCCATTCCTTTCTTTTATCCAAACTAAATCAGGCTGAAATCCTACACCTGTAATCCCATTAGATGAAGTAGAGTCTCCGCTATAAAGCACCGTATTGAAATAATCCTCTGGCGTTTCATCGTTCAGCGTGTTTATCGCGCCGCTTGGCAGATTGGCTGAACACAAGGCAAGGTAACCAGACGGCACAGGATGGGCGAAGTCACCGTAGCCGTTCTCATCAGCATTGCCGCCAGCCGTAGTGTTATTTGCGAAGGTGCTGTCCTGACCGAAATTAAAGCGAAACGCTTGATATGTATCACCGCTAGCCGTTGGTGTCATACCGTGAACTTGCCAATCAGACAAATCATCTAAGCTGTAAGAACTGCCATACGTTGAGCCGTTGCGATACATTTGAAATGTACCACCATCTAAATCAACAGAAATACCAAAGATGTCATTGTTTGACATCCCTGTAAGTCCACTTGCCTCTTGCGTATGTGTTCCTGCCTTGTCGACTTGGTCAATCGTGTCGTCTGCTAAATCAATGCCAACAACAGATGTTGATGCCGTAAGCCCAGAGCCGTGTAACGTCACATTGCCTTTGCCAATATTGTCAGTGCGTGTGAACCCGATTGCTCTATTGTTTTGTTGTGATGGAACTTGAACTTCCCAGTACCATTTTCCACTGGTGACACTAAATGTCGCTGTCGGCCTACCATTCCCATTATTTCCTTCGCCCTCATTATAAAATAAGTTGCCTTCAGACAGTTCAGAACTGTTAAAGTGAGTGTCAGGCAATGAACTATTTAATGTAGCAAAATTATTAGTCGGGCTATCCAGCACAACATCTGATGCGACTAGGTTGTTAGCAGTCCAGTCATTCGTATTGCCGCTAGTGTCATCACCAATCGCCGCGCTGTCAGCGTACTCAAGTCGGAAACCGTTACTACCAAAGGTTAGCCCTGACGTGTCTACTGGTGTCCATATGCCTGACTTGAACTCGCCGAAGCTGGTAGGGTCTAGGGCTTGACCGTCAATGAAATTAACGTCTGCCATATAGCCGTCAAACTCTCTAGCAAACTGAGCAGTGTCACCAATACGATGCTCAATGGCTGTGTTCATTTTTAGGTCAGCATTTAACGATGGATATACTTCAGTGCTGAATGATGTAACTCTTTCGCCATTGACATAGATTTTTGCTCTGTCGCCAGAAGAAGCGTTTGAAGTATCTAGTTGGAATAAAAGGTGATACCAACTTCCGACATCTCTGTACAAAGCATTAGTTACAAGATGCACTCTATAACCAGAGATATAGTCGTACCACTGTATAGCACCGCCAGACTGAAAAATAATATTTGTTGTATCTGATGCAGAAGTATAAGCCGTCAATATTTGAGCATCTGTGCCACTAACTTTACCACGCTTAACCCAACAGCTAAATGTCCAAGTTTTGCGGTTGCCAGCCGAAGCTGGTGTGCGGCTTAGATATGCGTTGTCGTCATCATTGAAGCGTAGGGACTGCTCGATGGGGAAGTCGTAGAACCCAGTCGGCGCGGCGTTACCAGCTAATGTAAGCAAACTACTCATAATGAGTCCTTATGATATGTTCAGGCTACGCCCAATTTCTTGCATATTAGTGCCGTCAGATAAGAACACCAGCACATCCTTCGCAGAGGTGGCTGTGGACAGCGTTGGCGCAGAACCGCCAGCAAACTTAAACACGGCGTTCCAACTCGCTGTGCGACCGCCTGTGACCGCATCCTGAATGATTGTCAGTACATACACTGCACCGTCAACCTGATTTGTTGGCGCGGCAAAGGTGCGATTGCCGTCAAGTGTAACCTTAGTGACTTGGTTCTGTGCGGCATCCCAGTTAATCGTTGCGCCGTCCGTCAGTGTGGTAGCGTTGAAGTTCTGGGTCTTGCTGTATTCCTGCGCCACATTGATGCCAGCAACGGTTAGGTCAGTGTCCTGCACTGTCAGAACACGAGTATTGCCAGTGGTAACGCCTACACCGTCAAAGCGAAATTTCTTAGCGTTGTCAGCCGGATCAGCCAGTGTGAATGTGTCTTCGAGGACATCAGTGCCAGCATTAACCTTTGCTAACAAAGACATAAGTGAGCGCAACGAGTCATTGACACTGCTTGGCAACATAGTGCCTTCGCCTATGTCTATGGACTCAATGTCTGTATTATTAGACGCTGTAACGTCAAAGTCTGTAATTGCGTTTTTTGCCATGTTTCACTACCTCTAGTGTGTTTATATCATTTACCCTACTGGTCAGCAAGTAAGCCTGTATCTGGCTGAGTGGTTTCGCGCACTGTTGTAAATAGGCCGCCGACAATAGCCCTCTTGCGAGATACGTCTTTTTCTGCGGCTAACTTTAACAAGGCTGAAATGCTATCCTCGTCAGTGAACACTTCTGACAATTTGCGAACCGCATTACGGCGGCGCATATCTTGTAGCATTTGAGCGAACCCTTTAGTTGGTGCGGTAATATCAACACCAAGCAAACCTGCGCCACCCTCTATTTCCTCTTTCAGCATACCTCTAGGCTGTGTTCTAGCACCTATTGCAGGAAGCATATTTGTGCGCTCAAGAACGTCCAGCATATCATTAAAGCCAGTCTTTAGCTCAGTAGCGTTAACGCCTTGTGCCTCTGCCACGCTGTCTAGGATAGCGTCTAGGTTCGCCCTTGCTTGATCTGTGCCGCGAATTGACTGGGCAAATCTTACACCAGCAGAAGCAGGTATCTCGCCAGTGGTGCTAATCTTAAATGCTTTGTCAGCAGAGTTTTCCATCCACATTCTAACCAAATCGGGGAATATAGTTGGGTCTTGCGAATTAAGGGCTGTTGCGATGGATTTGATGTTAGCAGGGTCAACCTGTTCAAAATCAGTAATCACACGATATGCTGATTTCGGCGTGATATTGGCTTTGTTAAGTGCCTCAATCCCAGTCTCGCCCAACATATTTTCAAAAGCGGCCAAACGCTCTTTAAATATTGCATTAGCCGCCATAATATTCGGATTGGTATTAAGAGCGTCACGCAAGTCGCTTATAGGCTCTTTTAACTCAGCCATTATTTCTTTTGCTACAGCATCATCAGAGGTAATAGGTGCGGCATCTTGCTTTTTGTTAAGGCGTTTTAATTCTGATTGCAACTTGCCAACATTGGTAATTGGCTTACCTCTAACAGTAAGCCTTCCGATAATATTATTAATCTCTTTAACGGTATCTTGCCCAGCAGTAGCTTTCATTGATCTTAATTTTTTCACAATATCGCTGACAAGCTGTGGCTCAATCTTCTGGATTTTTGCCGCTTCATATAAATCAGTAGTGGCGGCGGTTACATTGCCTCTAGCCTTGTTAATGTATTCCTCTGCCGCTTTCTGTGCATCAATGGCTACTTTTTTCTTGGTGCGAGATGTCTGCTGTATAGTGTCGATCTGATTCATAATAGCTGGCTTAATATCAGCTTGACGTTTTGCCATAAAATCAAGCAAGCCCTGACCCTCTGGCGAACGAGCCACAAAGTCAGCAAGCTCACGCAACTGTGCCGATGGCAGTGTTTCAAATGCTGATAATGGGATGCCCTGCTCTGCGGCAACTCTCTGCAAGTCTCTTGCTCTCTGAATGTCGTCTGGGTCAATCGTCTCAATGGCTTGCTTTGCAATGGTTGCTGGCGATTTTCTTAATAGACTGCCTAGAATAGTCATGCCAGTTAAACCAAGGCCAGTGGCTGTGCCAGCAGTCTCCCCAGCCATTTCCTCTGCTACACCAGCAGTAACACCGATACCGCCAAACAACTTGCCAGCTTGCAACGCTTCGCTTGCAACAGTCGGGGCTTCAGTTGTGGCTCTTGGGGTTCTGCTAAGAAGGTTGCGCAAGTTTTGTACCCCACGGCTAACTGCCGGAAGAACCTGACCAACCTTAGTTGGCAATGACATTGGAACGCCAGCACCAACACCATATTCCAAGCCCTTTTCAGCGACTCTCGCGGTAGGGGTTCTGGCTTCAGTGGAAAGTGATGGGATTAATGACTGATATTCTTTCATGCCGTAAAGAAATGGCTCTGGTGATACATCAACGCCAGCACCACGCAACCCCATTCTTTGCAGACGCTCAATCTCGCCAAACACGGCAGGAACAGAAAGAACACCCTTAGTAATGCCACGCTGTGCGGCATAGCCTAAATCAGCCAAGTCACGCATACTCTGTCCAAAATAACCGCCCTCTGGCTGTTGTGCCAGTAAGTCATCCAGTGTGGCTGGCTTTTTAGGCTCAGTTGCTTCAACTTCCTTAACAGGCTTCTGGTACTTTTTTTGCGTTGGTAATGTGTATTGAGCCATTACTGAAAAGCCTCTTTGTTAAAAACATCAAACTCGCCGGACACCCCATTAAAGAAAACATCACCGTCCTCGATCATACCGTCATCAACTAACTGCTGAAACTGCTCTTGGCTTTCTACCCTTTGATAGAACGAACCAAGCTGTTCATCAGCATAATCTCCAAATCCAAAGTCGTGACCTTTGTCTTGAATGTAATCATCAAATAAAGACAAACGCTTTTTGTTGTATTTATTAAGCTGTATCTGCATAGCCGCAATAACTCTGTTAGCTTCAGGCGTATTTGCCATATTTACGGTTGCTCTTTGATAGTAGTTCATGTCTCTATCGGATGTTGTGCCAGAACCAGCCACACGCTGTGCAGGGGTTAATGCCGCAGTAGCACTATCTATAAGCTCTTGATCAGTTAAGTTTTCTATCTGCTCATCGCTTAACAGATTTAAACTTCTCATCCACTGTTTTACTGGAAGCAATGATGACTCAAGCCTACCAGTTTCGACACCGCTTTCTAGCAAGTCCATAGCCAACATAAGACGTGGTATCATTGCTTCAGTTGAGGCAACAGATTCTTTAAGTTCTTTCCGTGTATTTAACGCCTCTTGGTAAGCCAATTTTTTCTGTTCATCACCACCAATAAACACAGATGTTTGTGGCTTTGTTGCCGCCCTCATAATGAAATCATTGAACTCAGGAGTGCCGCGCTGAAGCCCCATAGCCAACGCATTTTTTTCAGCCGAGGTTAGGTCTGGTTGCATAGCCTTTTGCACATCAAGTTGGAAACCAGCCAAAGCAAGCTGATCCGCTAACGCTTGCCGTTGCTTATCATATTGCAGTTTTTCAGCCTCTTGCTTTGCTGTGGTATAGGCTTGCATCCCAGATGCTAATGTCTCGCCCAGTGTTACTGGTCTATCTTGCCAACCACCAGCCGCTAGTAACTGTGTGCCAGCCGCAGACAATCCTGCGGCCTCTGGGCTACCTTTTGCTGGCATCCGTAGCTGTGCGGCTCGTAACTGATCCAAGCCGCTAGGTGGCATACCCTCTGGACGTGGGCGTGGCAATGGAACGCCCTGCCGTTCCTGCAAAAACTGAGATCGCGCCAATGGTGCAGTTGGCATCGCAACACTCGTTGGTGTCGATAGTGGCTGTGTAGTTCTTGACGCAATAGCCGCCATAGTTGGCGCAAGCATAGATGATTGTGGCTCATATGGTTTAGGCAATCCAAATTTACCCTGTTGAGCCGCCGGATAAAAACTTTTGGCAGTAGGTCTTTGTGCCGTTAGCAGATTACCCTGCTGAAACCCATAAGGAAACTGATATCCGTTTGCCATGTTACATCATCCCCAGTAAGCTACCGCCAATAGCGAATGGCGCAAGACTACCAGCACCAGCAAAGCCTAGTTGGCCGCCCAGTTGTGCGCCAGTTAATGCACCGCCTAAAGCACCTGCTAATGGCTGTCTAAACTGTGGCGTGATTGTCTGACCACCCAACGCACCAGAACCGCCCTGAACCATCTGCAAGTAATCGCCAAGTTTCTGATATGGCCTTGCTTGCTCGAACTGGAAACGCTCGATATCCGCCGCTAGTTCTGCGCCAGCCTGTGCCTCACGAGCCGCGCCAACCTGTGCAAGTGTGCCAAGGTCAGCCATGCCAAATTGATATGCCGCAGGTGCTTGCTGGATAGCGGCTTGTTGGGCTTGGTAAGCGTATGGGGCAAGAGCTTGTGCTACTGCCGCTTGCTGATAGCCAGAGCCGTAACGACCTGCTTGCGCGGCCTGTGACTCAATCTGCTCAACAACTGGCCTAAATGCCGCCGCCTGTAATGGGTTAGTCCCCATCAGGTTCTGCATTACTACATTTTGCGTGGCTGGGATAAATGGACTGCCAGCAACCGCCTGTTCGCGCATACCACCTAGAGCCATCTGTGTTTCTGGCGAAAATCCTACCACAGTGCTTTCTGGGTAGTATTGCGGTGTTGGTGATTCATACAGACGCTGTGCTTCTGCCAAGCCATACTTTAGAAACGGCTGTGCATACTCTGGTGCGGCTGTTTGCTGTGTAATGGTTCTGGTTGAACCGCCACCCTTACTCATATCATAGTTCCCTTACAAAAACAGTGGACTTGGGTTGATAGTCCGTTAGCTTGCGTTGCCAGCCTTTACGACCGATAATTTCCATGCCTGAACAGCCGATTGATCTAGCCCACTGAGCAATGTCTTTTTCGGCATCGATTAACTCATCCAGATCGCCACCAGCTAACCATATACGGCAAACAGATCGGCGCGGATAGTCAACGATCTCCGTTACAATAGCACACTTTTGTCTAGGAAAAAACTGTGCCTTACCATTCTGTATCGCCAGCCACACATCGTTTATACCGTGGCTATTACTTGCATACGGCAGTGCCGCCTCAATCCAGTGCTGGCATCGCTCCCACTCATCCAACAATGAGATACGCGATATCTGCTGTGTGTCCATTGTTTGCGTGTCCAATGACCATGTTTCCATTTGTGCTAGTGCTTTTTACATACGGCGCATGATGCTCAATATCGTGGTCATATCCTGTAAAGAACACTATGCTTTCCACATTATAGCGTGGGTCTTCAACTGTTGTCTCAGTCACATTAGCGGCAAGTGTGGCATAACCAATGCTGTTTAGGCCGCCATCAATAGTACGGTTAAGCACCTCTGCGATCTCTCGCGTGGTGGCTGTGACTGGGTTTAGTGTGCGAAAGTTAGTTTGTCGCTGACGAATTGTCATCTGCGTCCAATCCCCCTAGCCTCGACATCAATACCCTGTGCCGTTGACCAGTTGCCTGTTAAGTTCATTCTCAGCCTGTGATAGCGTCCTGACTCGCGGAATGGCGCAAACCCCTCATCATTCATTGAGGCCGCCGCACCAAGTGTCGCTGTGCCACTAGGTGTGTTCTTTGTGCCAATCTGCACAGTAGCAGTGCCATCCTCGTGATATGGATATACCCTAGTCACAATGCTGTGTTTGCCCTCTGACAGCGAAATATCGCCTGTTTCAATCGTTGCCGCAAGCGGATCACCTGTGAATGTGTACAGCCTTGCGCCTAATGCACCACCAAAGAAATACTCACCGCCCTTAAACAAAGCACTGTCCAGAGTTGACGACAATCCGTCCAATGTGGGCGAAATGTTATCTAGCTGATCCATTGTGTAGCCTGATGAGAAGAATGGCGCAATGTAGTTTGCGCTAACCTCTGCCAGTGACCACTTGCCCAGCACATAGTTATAGATCAATAGCTTGTCAGGTGTACCAGACGTTGACTGGGTACTGGTATAAGACCAGATAGCAATCTGTTGTTGTGGGTCAACTGATGCCGACATATTCTTGGCATAGTTTGAGTTAAAGTCGGTCATAAAGAAGTCGTTGATCTTCTCAGCACCGATAGGCGTAGTCCTTTGCCCATCAAAGGCATAGAACCCATCGTCAGACAAAAAGAACACAATAGAGCCGACATTACACACTGAGCCGGAATACTTACAGCCACGCTGGGTTTCCACTTTGTCGAACTGAAACACTAGCGGCAAGCCTGAATAGGTAGCGCGAACAATAGCGCGTTCCATTAGGATAGTCGCATACTCGCCACCAACTAGGCCAGTAATAGCACCTGCGTCTGGTATGTCCTGAAAGTCGGACTGATTTGTGCCAGCCGTCCAGTCAGTTGCGGTATTGAATCCAGACCATTTGGTGCGGTATGGAATACGGCCTGAACCCTCATCAATATTAGCTGTGAACACAAAGTCACGCACGACCGCAATATAGTCAGCCTTTGGCGCATCTGTTGACAGCACAGCAAATTGCGTGGATGTCCCTACTGTCCATTTCTGGATGCTCTCACCCACACCGCCAGCCGCATAGACTTCTTCGCCAAACTGAACGAAACGCCACTTCTCAGCATTTGCTAGTGAATGGGTGGCTGATGATACAACATCAAGGCTACTGTCAGTGGTGTCAAACTTATAGAGATTAGTAGCATCTCCAGCAAATAGCTCGACATTGCCGTCATTATCTTTCGCCGCAAAAATGCCGCGAATAGTGTCACTAGCCGCGCCACTGTACTCAACAAATTGCGGAAAAGATTTATAACCCTGCGCCGCCGGAATCACATTCTTGGCGGTGGTGATTGTGTTGTTCATGTCTGGCTGATCAGGTAGCCATTCGCCGAAAGTAATCATTGCTGTAACCAGACCTCATTCCCTGCGGCGATGTTTGCCCAGACCTCACTGCCAACATTCTGGATAGCCCAAGTCTCATCACCAAAGTCAACCGTTATCCAAGCCTCGCCAAGTATCTCTGCCTCTGCCGTGCCGGAATACGCCATGCTAGTAGCACCTACACCAGAAAATACACCATTTATTCCAGTTATGGTAGTCACTGCAATATCTGCCGTGGCTTGCCCCAGCGTCACAAAGTTTGAGTTGCTTGTGGCTGATACTGATGCTGATGCGGTCGCCTCAACCGTTCTAATGCGTGTGCCTGTTGCCGTAGCCGTATCAACAATCGGCACAGTAACAAAAGCGAACATTACGCGCTGTGCTGTGGCAGATACACTAGCCGCGCCTGTAATCGCCGCAGAAACCGTCCTGACGCGATCTGAGTCTGTCGCCTGTGTGATTGCTAGTGATGCGATGCTAGAGGCCGTCCTGACGCGATCTGAGGCGGTTTGTGCCGACATCGCTGTTGATGCCGAACCTTCAGCAACAAATACTCTTAGTGTAAGGGTGTCTAACGCGCCGTAGTCCCAACTATCAAGCGCACCCCAGCCATCCATATGGTCTAGGGCGGTAGCTGTCCAGTCCACCTTGTCGCCAATAGTGTCTAACGTGATAGTGAGACTATCAAGCGTTCCTGTTAATTTATCTAATGGCGCAGTAGAGGCCATGGCTCACTCCACTTAGTCAGCAGAGATATCCATGTCGCCGATTGCTACTTTCAGGATATCGCCTGTCTCAATTACTTTGTTTGATGTCAGTGCGCCGTGGATCAGCAAATTGCCTGATGTCGATGCGTCAAACAAACCAAAGTGGCTAACTGTCCCCCAGCTACCAGTCGCGGCAGAAAACTCAATCGCCGCATCGTTGCTGGCTGTGCCGGATGATGCCGCACCGAAACTTGCCGCTACACGACCATAACCTGATCCAGCTAGTTCAGTGCCGGAGTTGTCGTCACCGAACGCCCCTGTTGAAAGCCCGACATACACCGTGGCCGGTGCTGTGTAGCTAGTTGTGGCGAGAATGTGGTCAAGCACCTTATTCTCAAGATAGTCTGACATTGCGCTCATAGGTTACTCCATACTCGCATTTTGCTTGCTGTAAATAGACTTGATGTGCAGTGAGCCTGTTCCATAATGCGCCCTCTGCTCATCAACCTTAACTTCTTCCATGCCACGGCTGAACTTCTGATCATACTGTGCGGCTCTCTGCTCATCGAGCAAATACGCATAGGCTTCTGCCAATGCACCGTACAAATACAAGTCAGGCGATCTCAGAAATAGCGTTGGTGTGTTGCTATCGCTGATTGCCGTTAATGACCCAATATACACGATTTCTGCCGTATATGCACTGTCTGGGATCGGACGCAGTTTCATCTCGCGCCCGACAATACTAAAGCCTAGAGGCTTGCCGGTAGAAGAATCAGGGTAACTCGTGTCCAGAGACACTGGGCTGTGATAGCTAAGAACGGTAATTGGCGTGGTGTTTAACTTAACCTCACGCACCTCACGCATATCTGTCGGCAGGGCAATATATTCATCGCCAGCCGTTAGTGTAGCCGTTGACCGCTTTTCCTGTTCGCGTGTCTCTAACTCGCGTGACATCCGGCCTTCTGCAAGCTGGATAAAGTTAGGTATCTGCGCGGTCAGGTCATCCCTTGCCAGAAAGTTGGCAATAGCTGTCTTGAGTTCTGAATAAGTGCCAATGCTCATACGTTGCCGCCACCAGTTCTAAAAGCGCGGTTCTCACCATCGTTGAGCCACTGCTTCCATGCCTTTGGGTTTTCGCTAGGCTTGCCCAGCGTCTTCAAGAGGTGATGATACAATACATTGGGTATTTCGGCAATGTGCGCCATGTGCTTCTGCGT
>Ga0255771_1004411_pt1 | contig 12823 bp, 11 predicted proteins | sample 011ome_19_FD_179969 | JGI IMG/M metagenome (GOLD analysis project Ga0255771, IMG submission 179969) | Coastal salt marsh microbial communities from the Groves Creek Marsh, Skidaway Island, Georgia - 011510BT metaG (version 2) | ecosystem: Environmental > Aquatic > Marine > Intertidal zone > Salt...
GGCTTCCAAAGTCCGGTGGTGCCATCTCTGAGCTCAAGCAGTTCATTGCAAAGCGCAGGGAGAGCTAATGCTAGGGACTCAGCGCGGTAGCAACAGCCAAAGCGGTTATTGCTGCAATCTTGCCAATGCTCCACTTGCTTTCGACAGTGGCAAATTGGTCTCTACGTTGCTCCCAAAGTCTTCGGATGTGGGCTGCGGCAGCTCCGGAGTCGCTGCTAACGAGATCTCCTGGTCGAACGGTTCCGGCGATGTAGGTGCTTTCGGGGAGATGTTGTCCTTGGTCGCGGGAGGCAAAGATGCTGCTGTGGCGACCAGGAGCTGGAGCACCCCAGGCAGTTATTTTGCCTTTGTCGGTGGTGATTGCGAGCGCCCAGCGGGTGTCGATGAGCTTTATGGCACCCCAGCTGATGTTGTGCTCTCTGAAGACATTGACAATCTTTACGCGCTCTTCGCTCACCTCAACCCTGGGAAACCAAAACAGCAGCAGGGAGCTCATCGCTATCAGAGCCACTCCTGGCAGCGATACCAGCGCGATTGCGAGACCCTCGCCAATCAGAATCACGAACCACGCGAGAGTCATGATGATGACGCTCGCAAGAGCTATGGCCCTGCCGGATCGGGATCGGAATACCTGCACGCAAAGAGTCTCGCATGCCTTGGGGAGGTTTTGAGCTAATGGATAACTCGAAGCCAATCATTGAGGCAAGCGAGCTCTCCGTAGACTTCTGGGTCGATGGCGAGTGGGTCATGGCCGCCAGTGGTGTGAACTTCAGCGTCAAACCTGGAGACGTGCTGGCAATCGTTGGTGAGTCCGGCTCTGGTAAGTCAACATCGGCAATGAGCCTTCTGGGTTTGCTGCCTGTCAATGGCCGTGCATCTGGCTCGGTACAGCTTCAGGGCGAAGAGCTAATCGGCGCCGACAAGAAGCGGCTTCGGGAAATTAGAGGCAAGGAGATAGCGGTTATCTTCCAAGAGCCAATGACCGCCCTGAACCCCGTCTACACAGTCGGCTTCCAGATAGTTGAGGCTCTCCAGGTTCACTTCAAGTCCATGACCAAGGCGCAGGGTAAAGTCAGGGCACTTGAGCTTCTCAAGATGGTTGAGCTGCCAGATCCAGAGAAGGCATTTAACTCCTACCCGCACGAGCTTTCAGGCGGTCAGAGGCAGCGTGCAATGATTGCGCAGAGCATCTCCTGTGATCCTCAGCTCTTGATTGCCGATGAGCCCACTACCGCACTAGATGTGACGGTTCAGGCAGAGATTTTGAACCTGATGCGCGATCTCAATAAGCGCCTGAACTCCGCGGTAATCCTTATTACCCATGACATGGGCGTTGTTGCTGAGCTGAGTGACTTCATGATCGTTATGAAGGATGGCGTTGTCGTTGAGACTGGCACCACCTTCGATGTCTTCAAGACCCCAAAGCACCAATACACCAAAGACCTACTAGCCGCCGTACCAAAGCTGGGCGCTGCCGAGACTAAGCCCGTCATTGAGCGCAAGTCAACTGAGGAGCCTGTCCTTCGCATGACGGGTCTCAACATTGAATACCCCAAGCGGGGCAAAGTCCCAGCATTTTTGGCAGTCAAGGATGCCGACCTAGACATCTACCCCGGTGAAGTCTTGGGATTGGTGGGGGAGTCCGGCTCGGGTAAAACCACCATCGGCAGGGCGGTAGTCGGCCTACTTCCAATCAAGAGTGGCGAGCTCTCGGTTGACGGTCAGGCAATGGTGGGTGTTTCGAGGCAGCAGCTGATTGATGTTCGCAGAAACATTGGAATCGTGTTCCAAGATCCGGGTAGTTCTCTGAACCCAAGGTGGCCTATCGGGCAGTCGATTGCAGAGCCACTTCTGCTTGCAGGTTGGGATTCTCCCACCCGCACAAACCGCGTGAGCGAGCTGTTGGACTTGGTTGAGCTTCCCAGGAGCTACCGAAACCGCTATCCGCATGAGCTCTCTGGTGGTCAGAGGCAGCGCGTTGGCATTGCCAGGGCTCTTGCGCTTAGCCCCAAGCTCCTGGTTGCTGATGAGCCAACTAGCGCGCTAGATGTCTCTGTTCAGGCCAGGGTGCTGGAGCTATTACAGGAAATTCAGAAAGAGCAGCAGTTTGCGACGCTGTTTATTTCTCACGATCTAGCTGTTGTTGATTTACTGAGTGACCGGATTGCAGTTATGAGACTTGGTGAGATTGTCGAGCAGGGTCACAAGGAGCAGATCCTGCGCAACCCTCAGGTTGACTACACCAAGAGACTTATTAGTGCTGTGCCGATTCCAGACCCTTCCCACAACCGCTCCAGGTAATCTCGGGCCTAAAGGCTAAACTTTTCACCTATGGGAGCTGACTTGAAAATAGCCGTCGTGATTCCCTGCTACCGGGTTACAGACCACATTCTTGAGGTCATTGCGGGCATTGGCCCGGAAGTTTCGAAGATTTATGTCGTAGACGATGCCTGCCCAGACAAATCCGGCAAATTTGTTCAGGACCAATCGAAAGACAAGAGGCTCAGTTTCATTTTTCATGAAGAGAACCAGGGTGTGGGGGGAGCAGTTATTTCTGGTTACAAGGCTGCCTATGCTGATGGTGCCGATGTGGTTGTGAAAATTGATGGTGATGGGCAGATGGACCCAGGTCTGATCTCGGCCATAGCAAAGCCTGTTTTAGAGGGAAGTGCGGACTATTCCAAGGGGGACAGATTTGACAGTCTTGAAAATCTGTTTGGAATGCCAAAGGTTCGAATTTTTGGCAATGCTGTGCTTTCCCTGTGGGCGAAGTTCTCTACCGGCTACTGGTCGATGACCGATCCCACCAACGGCTTTACAGCAATCCACCGCAGGGCTCTTGGGGCTATGAACCTTGACAAGATTCGGAAGAGCTACTTCTTCGAGTCGGACATTCTTTTTCGGCTCAACATTGCAAACTGCGTTGTAGCGGATGTCCCGATGGCCGCTGTCTACGGATCCGAGAAGAGCAACATGAGCATCTTGAAAGTGATGTTTGAGTTTCCGTGGCGACACACTGTAAACCTATGGAAGCGAATTTTCTATCGCTATTACCTGCGTGAGTGGAATGTGGGTAGCTTTGAGCTACCAATAGGAGTTTTCCTGGTTGTGTTCGGTGCGTGGTTCGGGCTAAGCAGCTATTTGAGCGCTACAGCAGCAGGGCTGGCAACAACAGCGGGACAGGTCACCGGTAGCGCTGTTGCGCTGATCCTTGGAGTTCAACTCCTTCTCTCGTTTCTCTCCTATGATGTTCAGTCGGAACCAAGAATCCCAAGACAGAGAAGATAAGTAATGCTTTCACCTGCAATTGCTAGAGTGCGTGAGTTCTTAGGTTCATGGAAAAATCTGTTAGCACTTGGCACACTCCCACTTTTGGGAGCTTGGATCTATAGCAGGGTTTGGATGGTCAACCCTGCGATACTTGGCGACGAGTATTTGTATTCTTTGAATGCCCGAAAGGCGGCACCTTGGGATGCCCCGGTTGCTGGAGACTTTTCAAACTACCTCTTCAACTTTGTGTACCAAACCACCAACCTCTGCGGACCCAATTTTTATTCGTGCTCAAAGGTTCTCAATATCACCTTTTTCTTGGGGTTTATCTATTCGATTTTTCTGTTAGTGAGGAAGTCTGCCGGTTACTGGCCAAGCTACCTAGTAATGGTTGGGGTAGGGCTATCGCCGCTAAACATCTACCCTTCTATGTTCCTACCGGAATCCCTTTACTTCTTCCTCATGTCCCTGGTAGCTCTTGCTATTTATCGCGCCTTAGCGAGGGGAACATTTTTATCTTGGGGTCTTGTAGGTTCGCTGTTGGGGGTGGCTTCCTTGGTAAAGCCGCACGCCTGGTTAAGCTTTATAGCAATCGCGGTAGCCTTCACTGTTCTATACGAGTGGAAAACAAAAACTATTCTCAACTACCTTCGTGACGGGCTTTTTGTTTCTATCGCTGCAGTCGCGACAAGGGTTGTTGTTGGTTTTCTGGTTGCAGGACCGAAGGCGTTGTCACTGTTCGGCCAATACGTTGGGACCGGCACAGTCGAAACTTTGATAGAAGGTCCTTTGTCGGGGGAAGCTCTACAATCGGAAAATTACGTCGGGGCAGGCCCTTTAGCTGGTGTAGAAGCGTTGTTCTTGAACCAGTTCTCGTATCATTTGACAACGATAATGGCCTTGGGCGTGGTGCAAGCTATCGCTTTCGCCATGGTCATTGTGCAGGCAATAAGGCATAGGGAACTCCAACTTCCCGCAAAGCTTGTTCTGATGAGTGGAATCTGGTTGTTGGTACTTCTAGTAGAAATCGTCATCTTCACTGGGTGGGTGACGGGTGGTGGTGACGACCACACCTTTAGATTGTTGTTGAGGTATTACGAATTTATGATTCCAATCTCTCTAGCAACGTCGATCGGCTACATGTTCTCGAAGTCTTATGAACCCCCGAGTGTCTTTATTAGGTGGCTCGCGGCCGCAGCGGTGTTCTTAGGATTCAGTCCTGCTTTCTCAGGACTTTTCAACCAGCTAAGTATTCAAATCGCCGATGCTCCTAGCGTTGCGGGGCTGATCGTAAACCAAGAAGTATTCACCATCGTGGGAGTTCTTGCACTTTCTGCGACACTAGTCTTTGCAACTTTTCCTAAGTATCTTCCTTTGATGGGCGCCGCCACCTCGTTACTAACGGCCGTGTATTTAGGATTTCAGACCTCAGACCAATACCAAATTTTCAGAGGCGGAGACGGACCCTTGGATTCTGCTGGGAAGGAAGCTGCTCTATTCCTAGGCAACGAGAAGATCACATCAAAGGTAAAAATATTTGCTAATTCCAGGTTTGATGCTACGGGCGCCGCTTTCTGGGTCGACCGAAGTGATACGAGCTACGAAGTTGTCATTGAAAACGCAGTTATCACTTCAGATGTAGTTCCAGACGAGCACGAAGTGGTCCTAACGGTTGGTCGAGTGGAACTCGCAATTGACGAATTCGAACTTGTAAGCGAAGGAGATGGCTTCAAAATGTATGTAAAGAATATATTAGACCGGTGAGGGTGTTATTTGTTCACGAAGTCAGCTTCCTAGACAAGCCAATTTTCGAAATGCACGAGTTTCCCGAGTACTTGGCGTCTAGGGGTCACGAAGTTCACTTCGTCGACTTTCTAGAAAACGGCCACTTGTTTTCGAAAATTGGAATATCAACGAGGGCTATCACTGGACGAACATCTTCTGTCGGCCTGACGTTGCACAGCGTGAGTGCTCCCTTCTGGGGAATTGTGAAGCGAGTCTTGGCGGCCTTAGGCGCCCCAGGCTTCTTGGGGCGAACGATTAACCAAGTGGCACCGGACGTGATTGTGACCTATGCAGTTCCAACCTTTGGGTGGCAAACTGTGCGGCTCGCTCGTCGGCGTGGTATTCCAGTCGTTTACAGAGCCCTTGACGTCAGCCACAGGTTGAGAAAAACACTGTTCTCAAAATTAGTTAGACGGGCAGAGTCTTATGTCTGCAAAAACGCAACACATATATCCGCAAACAATTCAGCGCTAGAGTCCTACTGCTTGAGACTAGCCGGCGGGACTCTGTCTTCCTCTGTCGACCTTCCACCCCTGGATTTAGAGCTCTTCCATCCGACTGCTTCGAGCAGCTCGAAGGCCGGAGAGCCTGAAGCGCGTGCCACGGTTATTTTTCTAGGGACTTTTTTCCCGTTTTCGGGTTTAGATGTCTTCATTGAGTCAATGTCCCGTCTCGACGACATCAATTTCAAACTCGTGTTAATCGGGGGTGGCGAATTGGATCAAAAGCTGAGAAGTCTTACCGCTGAATTGCAGCTGGAAGAATTTGTTGAATTCCTGGGTTTTGTAGAGTACAGCAGTCTAATTAAGCACCTTCAGTCGGCAGATATCGCGATAAACCCGATGGTTCCATCCTTAGTGGCCCACAAGGCGCTCCCAAACAAGATACTGCAATACATGGGGTCCGGGTTGCCCGTCGTCTCCACTCGTCTAGAGGGGTTGCAGTCAGTGATTCAGGATTCCGCTGGCCTTTTTCTCGTGAGTAATCCTGGCCAGCTAGCAGCGGAAGTCTCTGACCTAGTGCGCAATTTGGACAAACTCGCGACTCTGGGCCTCGAGGCTCGGAAATCGGTAGAGGGACTGTTTGGGAATCATAGTCCCGAAGAGGAATTTCAACAATTGTTGTTGAATTTAGCTGACGTAGCGACATGAGGGTGTTTTTACTCGGAAGCACGGGAATGATCGGCTCCGCCATCGTGCGTCAACTTAGGAATCACGGCAACTCTGTCGTTCTCGTTGGAGGTGCTTCTGGGGAGGGGGGCTGGCGTTTCACTGAGTCGTCTCCGACCATTCCAGACGAACTTGAAATGGTTTCGCAAGATGACTATGTCGTAAATTGTGTAGGACTAGTTAAGTCGGAAATCACTCAAGCCGCCACGAGTACTGCATCCGCGATCTACCTGAATGCCATCCTTCCCATTCAACTATCACGCCTCGTTGCGAGGGTTGGAGCGAGATTAGTCCACGTAACGACAGACTGCGTTTACAGTGGAGCTCGCGGAGGTTATTCAGAGTCGGACCCTCATGATGCGACGGATGTTTACGGTCAGACTAAGAGCTTGGGTGAAGTTTCTCATCCGAATGTGATGAATCTCCGGGTATCACAAGTCGGCCCCGAACTGACCAGCTCAAGACTTCTCCTGGAATGGCTTCGGTCTCAGCCTCACAACGCTCGTATCGACGGTTTCACGAATCACGCCTGGAATGGGATTAGCTCAGATGCCTTTGGAAGAATCGTAAGTGCGATTTGCGCACATGGATTGTTTGAAGCAGGATCAAGGCACATAGTGCCAAACGACAAGGTTTCAAAATTTGAGCTGGTAACATCCATAGCTGGTAGGCTTAGACGTCAGGACATAGAAGTCACGGCAGTCGCGGCAGCAACCTATGTTGATAGGACTTTGGCCACAGAGCACCCAGACTTCAATTCTGACCTCTGGCTAGCGGCAGGGTTTGGAAGTGCTCCCTCCGTTGAGAGAACACTTGATGAAATTGATTGGAGTGCGCTTTGGTGAATGCCGACCAAGGTTCCTTCCACGCCATAGATGGCGCAAAATTTCTCATTACTGGAGGCACTGGATCCTTCGGAAGGACTATGGTGCAGCGCCTCCTAAGGGAGAATGCTGCGGAAATAGTGGTTTTTAGTCGTGACGAGGCTAAGCAAGACCAGATGAGGCTCGAGGTCTCAGACGCAAGAGTTCGTTATGTGTTGGGCGATACTCGTGACTCTGATTCCGTTAGCGCATCAATCAAAAACATTGATTACGTTTTCCATGCGGCGGCGATAAAACAGGTACCATCGGCGGAGTTCTTCCCCCAAGAGGCCGTAAAAACCAACATAGTCGGATCCGCAAATGTGATCCGTGCAGGTCTGGAAAATGCTGTTAAAGCGATCGTGTGCTTGAGCACTGACAAAGCCGTCTATCCGATTAATGCAATGGGCATGAGTAAGGCCTTAATGGAAAAAGTTGCTGTCGCAATGGCGCGCGATGCGGCGGGGTCTGGCACTCGAATTTGTGTCACAAGATACGGAAACGTGATGTATTCAAGGGGCTCGGTCATTCCAAAGTTTTTTTCACAGCTGAGGGAAAGCCAAACTGTAACTCTTACGGAGCCAACCATGACTAGGTTTCTCATGTCTCTCGAAGAGTCAGTATCCCTCGTCTTACACGCCTTCCTTGAGGGCCAGTCAGGCGACACACTAGTTAGAAAAGCTCCTGCAGCCTCTATGGAGAATTTATCGAAAGCGGTCGCAAACTTGCTTGGAATTGATAAGTACCAGGTAAACCAAGTCGGATTTAGGCACGGTGAAAAATTATTTGAGTCCTTGTTGGCCTCCGAGGAGATGGCGAAGGCGGACGATCAAGGCGAATTCTTTAGGGTGCCCATGGATGAACGTGACCTCAATTACGAACCTTATTTTGAAGTGGGCAATAGAAGACCGCCTGATTTGCAGGCATACACAAGCCACAACACCTACCAGCTAACAATAAACGAGATTCAGGAGGCGCTCCTCAGTCTCCCTGAAGTTAGGAGGCAGTTGGGTAATGGAAACTCTTAGAGTCATGACGGTGGTCGGAACCAGGCCGGAAATCATTCGACTGTCCCAGCTCATCAAGAGACTGTCACTGGAATTTGATCACAAATTAGTTCACACTGGCCAGAATAATGATCCCCAGTTAAGCGAGGTTTTTTTTCGTGATCTCGGGCTGCAACAGCCAGATTTGTTTCTGGAAATCGAGCTTGGTAGCCCTGGGGTTGTTGTGGGGCAGACTTTACAGAAGATGGAAGCAGCCATAGATAAGTTCTCACCCGAGGCAATTATGATCCTAGGTGATACTAACTCAGCTCTCTCGGCTTACGTAGCTGAGCGAAGGGGAATCCCCGTTTATCACATGGAGGCAGGAAACAGGTCCTTTGACTCTAACGTGCCTGAGGAGCTAAATAGACGAATAGTTGACCATATGGCGAGTTTTAATTTGGCGTACAACTCTTATTCCAAAGCAAATCTCGTTCGTGAGGGCATCGACCCTAGGAGAATTTTCGTCACCGGCTCCCCCTTACGGGAAGTTCTTGCAGTAAGTCGGGATGGGATTGGGGAGTCTTCAGCTTTGCAGGATATGGGGCTCGAGCCCGGAGAGTTCTTTCTAGTCAGTCTTCACAGGCAGGAAAACGTAGATTCGCCAGACCGATTGAGCACCTGCATTGGAACTTTGCAAAGAATGGGCGAGCTTTGGGGTAAGCGAATAGTGATGTCGGTTCATCCGCGAACTCAAAAGGCTTTCGCCAACTTCAAAATTTCACTTGACGGAATAGAGCTCTGTAGGCCCTTCGGTTTCTTCGACTACATGAAACTTCAGGTGAGCGCGTTTTGTGTTATCTCAGATTCTGGCACGATTAGCGAGGAAAGTGCAATGCTTGGTTTCCCGGCGATAAGCATGAGAAGCTCCATAGAACGTCCAGAGGCGATCGACGTCGGTTCTACCGTGTTGGCTGGAGTAGATTCTAGATCTGTTTCACAAGCCATAAAGCTCGCCACTCTGGCTTTCAAGCCGACGATGCCAGAGGGCTACGAGGTGGATGATTTCTCGGAAAGAGTTGTGCGAATTTTGAGTTCGACCGTGCACGCCCATACCGAGTGGCTGGGCTTGCGCAAGTAAACCCAAACCTAGCAGCGGTTAGGCCGCCTATTGTTCTTCGTACGCCTCGTATTCATCTAGGGCAAGACCATAGCGTTTGAGCGTACGGAACTCTATGCCGTTCATTCGAGTCTTACGGAGGACTTCTTCATCGATGCCAGCACGAATGTCATCTTGGCTGTAGGAAATATTTTGAATTCGGGCATGATCTCGTATCCAAGAGTGTGGGATGTGTACTCTACCTTCGGACCAAAAAGAACGTTCGAGATTTGCAAAGAAACTTAAGTTACGGAAGCTAAGAATCCATCGAAAATCCCCGCACATGTCGAGGTACCCGTTGCATGTAATCTGCGTGGAGTCGTAACTTCCGAGATCAATGTCCTTAAGTAAAATCACGTCTGGGCGCAAAATCACAACGATGTCATATGTGTCACCAGTTTTTGTTTGGCTGATGGCGAGTCTTGCTACCCTTGAAAGAGCGATAGCCTGTGAAATGCCCGCATAATCTTGAGCCAACGTCGCACGCCAGCTACTCCTAATTCGGTTGATTCCCGCCATGTGCCTTTGAAATAGGGCATTGCTCCAACTACGCAGGACCAACCCCAGTATTCTCGAGCGAAATCTGCGATTCTCCTCATAGAGTTCGAAAGCGGGTTTATAAAGAGCCTCAAACCTCTCCCTAAGGTCAGGATCCCAAGACTGAATGCCAAATGTGAATTCGTACCCTTCATTCGGGAGAACCAAATGCCGTTGAATTGAATCGGCCACTACCTCTATGGATACTTGCTCAGGTTTTCGTCTGACAGGTCTAATCGATGGGTACTGTCGGGCCACTGGTGAAACCCCACCTCGCATCAACACCAGGCACCTTCGCGTCAATTTGCCCCTCCTTCAGAGTGGAGGTAGCTTCTAATCTCTGATGAAGTCCCAAGTGGAGTCACTTTTTCGTGCATCCAATAGGAAACCGCATCCCCAGTTGCGATCAGACTGTTGTAGAGAGGCGCTATGAATGACTCCACCTGAGGCGAGCTTTCGGCTAGTAACCTCAGAAATTCCGATGATGAGTTAAAAAAGTAAATCCCGGACGAGGCATAGTTGGATATGACCTTCTTTTCCGCAGTCTCAACAACTCTATTTTTCACGATCCGTGCATAACTGAAACTCGGTTCGGATGAACTAAAAAGTCCGAGCGAAGAAGGGGTGGCTTGATGAAAGTCTGGCCATGGTCCGGCAACTAGAGTGTCGCAATTGCCTACAAGAAGCGGCAGGCTCAAGTCCTCACAAGTCTCCAAAGCTTTTGCAACGGTCTCGGCTTGGCCGGAAGTCGTTGACGTGAACAGCGTTGAAAACCTGCATTTTTCTGGCGAAAGTTTACGGAGATTGTCTATAAGGTCTTGGGTAAGCCATGCGGCGTGAATTTCGTTGAATACGTATATCACTTCACTGACCTGATCCCAGGGCATCCTTGCAGCTGCCATTTCCACTAATGTCTTATCTTGAATCGAAATAAACGGCTTAGGCTCTCGAAAGTAGTCTTGCGTTCGTGTTCCCAACCCCGCGCATGGGAATATCAGTCTCATTCCCAATCGCCCACTTTCTCCAGAAGCTTTAGCGAGAAAGCTGCTTCCTCCATGCCTCGCAGGAAAAAGGCTGTCGCTCTTTCAACGTTCTCAAGGTGCAATGGAGGAATCGACATAAGTATCAGGCCACCGGCGAGTCTCGACAACGCAAGCAATTTCTTAGATTTGAAGAAGTAACGGATTGACGCATCAATTGCTATCGCACTGTGCGCCGGTCTAGTGACTGTCAGTTCCCAAGTCTGCGCGTCCCTCGTTGACGGCTGGATTAGTCGACAGAATCCTTTCAGTATGAGGTCATAGTCTCCGAAAAGGGAGTGGGCAACTTTGCCGTAGTCATAAAGATCTGGACCACTGTGTCCGGCCTCGTTAAAGCCACCTCTGGGGTCCAAGAATTTCAAGACCAGGCTCGTTGGATCTATCAATATGTTTGAAAAACAGAAGTCGCCGTGTACCAAACATTGCTGGAGGTGGACGTTCTCGATGATTTGTCTCGCTCTTCCTACTAACGAGATAGGACTCTCTAGCTCGACATCGTTGACTGAGAGTGGCCGATTTACGTCGATGGGCCAGCGTTCGTTTGATTCCAGGGATTCAAGGCGCACCAGTGTTTTTTCGATGAATGGCCAGGTAAGGTCTTGCGTACCGCCGGATTCACCATCGGGTTTTGTTGCGTGTAACCTGCTTAGTCCAGCCGAGATACGCTGAAAAGTATCGGCCCAGAAGGACTCGGGAAGGTTGTCAAAGCAATACAGGTCACTGAGATTTGGAAATGGCCAGTAATCCATTACTATTTGCCCAACTCCATCGGTGGCGTCATAGTCTCTGACACTTGGGAACAGAGCCGAAACGGAGGGCGGAAGGCTTCTAATGTACTGGTACTCCCTGTTGAGTTTCCCTACGTCACTGCTCCTCTTGACGACTGTTCCCTCTTCTTTACTCAGTGTCACCACGTTGAAGGAACGACTTTCAAACGTTGGATCCTGAGCCTCACTAAATTTGTCAGAACGGTCTGAGTCAATCCAATTTTGGGCGACCACGGCTACCGCACTTGAATCTTTTGAAATTCCAAAGATGAAATCAATGAAATTGTCGCTGGCTGGTTTCGGCACATCTTTATCTGAAGTAAACCAATAAAAACCGATGTGGGTCGCGGGAGTCTCAAAATGTTCGTCGGCCTTTGGGCTGGCCTTACGTTTGGTGGCATCCAGAAAAACCGCTTCATACGCTGTTCGATTTCCTTCATCAAGGTCCACAAGTATTCCAAAATTGTGATTGTCAATTTCGTCCATTGGGAAGTCCACGACTGTATCCCCAAGTTGCAGACAAACTTTCGAACCACTCTCAACCTTCGATAGAAGCTGTAAAATGGTCTCCTGCGCTGATGTGCTCCGCGCTATTTTTACAAATTCGACTTCGAAGTCCCTGTGACGTGAGGCAAGATAACGCGCATGGTCCAGATCGGCGGATAGTAGCCCCACAAGAACTTTGGAAAAACGGTGTTTAACAGGGCCGAGGCGCTCAAAAATCAGATCCAAAAAGACCTGCCCTCTCGCAAGCCGAAAAAGCGGACTTATTTCTTCTCGCACCCCCATGGCATTTCGCACAAATCCCGCCGCCGGGATAACTAGCGTGAGGCTTGGATGCTGTGTTGGAAGGGTCAAGAGTCTCCGAGTTTGCTATCTTCGTCTAATGCCAAGTCTAAGCCTCTTGCTAACGGCCTTCCTAACTGACTCTCGGATTCAACCTGCCGATTATTACGGCGAGTTGCCTGCATCCAATAAGGTCGACCAGCTCAGCACAACCATACATAGCCTCACAGCTCTAGATTTTTCCCAGACTTTCTTTTTCATCGAGTCGGATACGGGTTACAAAGAATACGATCGGGCGATTGAAGACTTTACCCTGCGACGATTTCCCCAAGGGGAATTTTCAAATCACCGTCTTGATGAATTTCAACAGTGGCATTCAGCCATCGGTCAATTGAATTCAGATTGGACATTGTTGGCATCCAATCACGATCATCCCTTCATTGGATCCTCGGAGGACTGGA
>Ga0255771_1004420_pt1 | contig 12802 bp, 9 predicted proteins | sample 011ome_19_FD_179969 | JGI IMG/M metagenome (GOLD analysis project Ga0255771, IMG submission 179969) | Coastal salt marsh microbial communities from the Groves Creek Marsh, Skidaway Island, Georgia - 011510BT metaG (version 2) | ecosystem: Environmental > Aquatic > Marine > Intertidal zone > Salt...
GCCTGGGCCCAGGTACGATGATCCGCAAAGGAAACTGGAAGCTCAGCATGTATGTCGATGACCGATGCGAACTATACAATCTTTCAGAGGACCCCAAAGAACTGGTTAATCGATACGAGGACCCGAATTGTTCAGAAATTCGCGCTGACCTAACGACCGAGCTCCTAAAGCGAACCATGGGAGTGAAAAATCGTAATTCAGGAATCGAATGGAACAGCGAAGCCTATCCGGTTGATGTGCGTTTTGAGCCGCTCCTTAAGCTAAAGCCAGACGAAACGGGAATCACCGGCTTGGACGATTGATCCCCTGACCAACGCGGAAACCATTTGAAATTGGAACCATCGTTTTCGACAAGCCCGGCAGGCATCAAATTTCTCTCGTTGCCAGTTTCATTCAAAAAAGACCCTTTGATGTTCTTGAAGCCAGAGTCCTTGGATCCCATAAAATAATTCCAGACCAATTTATTGAAACCCATCGATATACTCATTCATATCATTATATTTTCATTACGTAGGAGCGGCTTTACGCCTCGATCAATCAAAACGATCGCGGCGTAAAGCCGCTCCTACAATCATTACTCATACTTAATTACCCCACCCGTTCATCGTGAAAATTAGCGTACTCGACTCCCTCATCATTCTCCTCTATTTCATTGGCATCATCGGGCTGGGCCTCTGGATATCAAGGCGCCAAGCCAAGGGCGGTCGCGAGTTCTTCCTTGCGGGGGGCACCATGAAATGGCCATTTATTGGAGCCTCTCTATTTGCGACCAACATTTCCAGCCAACAGTTCGTCGGCCAAGCGGGTCTCGCCTTTGCCGTCGGCATCATCGCGGGTGGCTTTCAACTGGTAGGCGCCTTTTGCTTCATTTTGCTCTCCGCCTTTTTTATCCGGACCTACATGGGACTCCGGCTAGCCACCTCTCCCGAGTTCTTCGAGAAGCGCTACAGCGGTCGCTGTCGGGTGGTGGTTTCCTTCATCAACCTGATGATGATTATCTTGGGAAACATCGCCGCCGCTTTATACGCGGGCGCTCTGGTGCTTACCCATTTACTCGGATGGGACCAATTGCCCAATGCCGATTTCCTCTACTGGCTCGCGATCTTTCTTATCGGGATCGCTGCCGGCACCTACACCCTCATGGGTGGACTCAAAGCCGTTATTTACTGCGACTTTGTCCAAATGCTAGTCCTCATGCTTGGCGGCGCCTTGCTTCTCTATTTTGGGATTAGGGAGCTGGGAGGAATCGAAGCGGTTTTCGTGGGCAATGTCGATGAAGCGGGCCGTTCCATGTGGTCGTTGCTCCGTCCCTGGGACCACGCCTTCGGCTGGCTCCCCATGCTCACCGGCGGACTGATTCTAGGTGTGCATGGCCACTGCACCGACCAAGACTATATTCAAAGAGCCCTGTCCGCCGGCAGTCTCTACCATGCTAAGATGGGAGCGCTGTTTGCGGGAGTTCTCAAAACGATGGCCCTCCTATTTATAGCAGCCCCCGGTGTAGTCGCTGCACAACTATTTCAAGGTCAGGAAATCATCGCCCGCGATAATGCCTATGTCAGCCTACTCACGGAGGTCATGCCTGCCGGGCTCCTGGGTCTTTGCCTCGCAGGACTGCTTGCCGCCATCATGTCTAGTGTCGATTCCGGACTTTGCGCCTGTGGGTCCCTGTTGACCTACGATTTTTTCGCCAAAATCAAGAAGGGAGCGACTGACAAGGAACTCCTAAAAGACGGCCGCATTATTATGGTCATCCTCCTTGTTTTCTGCATGCTCATCGCCCCATTCATACGCAATTTCCAAGGGTTGTTTAACTACCTGCTGGCCGTGTGGGCCTTCCTCGCTCCGGGTGTCTTCGTTACCGTGCTCTTTGGGCTGTTCTACAAACGGTCAACCGAGAAGGCTGCCTTCTGGACCCTCTCGATCGGCGTCATACTGGGGCTATTATCATTTTCGCTCCTAAACCTGCCCTTCCTGAGCGCGCTCAAAAGCCAACTTCCTTTGTTTTTCCAAAACAATCTGAATTTATCTCCATGGGTCACCATCGCTTGCGCGATTAACATGTACTTGATGAGCAAATACGGCTATCGTGACGCAGGAGATGAGATTCGGTCCAACATCGTTGCGGTCGAAGGAGAAGACCTCTCTATGACTCCTGAGGAAACCAGGAAATACAAAAAGTTTCTAGTCGGTCTTAGTTGCTTCATCGGAATGTTGCTCCTGATTTTCTCGCCCCTCGCTTTTTAGCAGAGCGACTGATGGCCTTCGTTCAACACGATGAATCCAGGAAAAAGGAATGCTGTTCTCCAAATGGGAGGATAAAATGGCCGCCCTTTGGGGGCTGGAGATTCGCTTTCAAATGTAGGGCAGGTCACTGACCTGCTATGAGGCGGGGGTTAGTTTTGTCGCCTCAACGAGGCGACCGACAGATTTCTGGTAATTGTCGGCCTATTCCTTCGACCATGCTCAAAATCTCCGAAAATCGAGTTGAATAACCGAGCTTCGCCCTCGAGCCATACGGTCGCCCCTACTGACTCGGGCGTATCCGATTAAAATTCACTGGCTCGGGCTTCTCACTGAATATGAAAAAGAAGACGGATGACCTTTTTCAGACAAACAACTGAGTTCAATCGATTTCTTTTCAATTTGCTGAAACGTTTAAATAAATGATTGAGATCAGCCTAGCTCGTTCCATATTTCCAAGCTGTGCCGAAGGAATATAAGCGCCCGACTCTCAAGGATATCGCCGCCCGCGTGAACCTCAGTATCGCGGCAGTATCCATGGCGCTAAAAAACCACCCGTCACTTCCTCAGAGCACAATCGAACGGGTCAAGAAGATCGCCGACGAAATCAAATACACCCCGGACCCTGCGCTGTCCGCGCTCGCAGCGCATCGGAATCGTCTCCGCGTCCACAACAATTTCTCTGTCATCGGATTCGTCTCAAACTGGGAAAATCCAGATGATTGGAATGGGCTTGCCAGTGGACGCGAAGTGATCGAAGGAGCCAAAAACAGAGCCCTTGAGCTCGGATACACGTTGCAGCCATTCTGGTCAAAGGCGGGGGGCGCTACTCCTAGGCGCTTTAGTGAGATTTTGAAAACGAGAGGAATACGAGGAATTATTCTAGCTCCTTTCGAAAACTACAATGACGAGCTAGACCTGGACTGGGACGCGTTTTCAGTAGTTACGATTGAGAAGCCAGAGCGATATCCCTTCTTCCATCATATCCTGCCAAACCAGTATGCGGATTACTTGCTATGCTGGGAGAAGTTACGGATTCGTGGATACACGCGGGTCGGATTGGTCGTTAGGTCCGATCTCGCCGACCGATGGTCCCATCAATGGGAAGCAGCCCACCAATACGCCCAATCGCAGATGGAAGGCAAACTCGACACCATTCCCATCCTCAACCTGGACGAAACCGATCAGACGGAAACCATTCGCTCCTGGCTACTCCGCTATCAGCCGCAAGCCGTCATTAGCCGATGCGACGGATTCTTCGAAGCCGCCGAGGCAGAAGGGATTAAAGTGCCCGATGATGTGGGATACGTCAGTCTAAATGTTTCTGATGACCAACCCGGCGTCAGTGGCATCTATCAACACCGGCGCACAATGGGAGCCACCGCGGTGGATGTACTCAACAGTCTCCTTCAACGCAACCAGCGAGGACCCCTCGATGTTTCCATAGGAACTCAGGTCGACGGATCCTGGCGCAAAGGATTCTCTCTTCCTCCGCTTAGCGAAAAAGACGACTCAAACGACAGCGCCGCGAATCTCGAATAGAGCCGACAATTCCTTTCGGGAGACAATCAAACCCATCTCCAAATTTCCCATATCCTTTCACCTTAAGCCAATCCCATGCTTACCATTCTTTCCTGCCTCGCTTTCATGGGATTCGTCGCCTTCTATTCCTGGCGGAAGACTTGTGGACAAGTTTCATCCGCCAACGGCTATTTTCTCGCTGGCAATGGACTGACCGGACTGTTCATCGGTGGATCCTTACTTCTAACCAATATTTCGACTGAACAGCTCATAGGGCAAAACGGTCTCACCTATGCAGGAAATATGACCGCGCTCGCTTGGGAAGTGTGGGCCGTGCGAGGTATCATCCTTCTCGCCGTATTGTTTCTGCCCATGTACCTCGGCGGCGCCTTCGCCACTATGCCGACGTTTTTGAAATCCCGCTATGGCGAGGGCACCGGCCGCCTCGTCAGCGGACTTTTGATGTTTGGATACGTTTTCATCTGGTCGCCCAGCATACTCTACAGCGGTTCATTGGCCTTGATGAAAGCTCTCAACCTCGAACAGATGACCGGGTTTTCTGAAACGCAGTCTCTCTGGCATGTTACATGGACAATTGGGATCATCGGTTCCGTCTACGCCATTAGTGGAGGTCTCCGGGCGGTCGCTATATCCGACACGCTGAACGGGGTCGGCCTTCTCGTAATTGGATGTTTGCTACCGATATTCGGTTTAATAGCCCTAGGCGAAACACTCGGAGGTGGAATCGGATCCGCCCTCGCCAAAATCGCCACGACACATACCGAAAAGCTAAACGCCATTGGAACCGGCAACGAGCTAGACGCCATCCCCATTTCCGCCGTTTTCACGGGCCTCATGGTGATGGCGATCTTCTACTGGGGCACCAATCAGTTCATTATCCAAAGAGCCCTCGGAGCGGCCAGTTTGAAGGAAGGGCAAAAAGGACTGCTTCTTTCGGGCTTCTTTAAAATGCTCATTCCCTTCATGGCTATGTTTCCAGGGCTCATCGCCTTCCATCTCTTTGGTCCCGATCTCTCTCCAGTGGACGCCGCCTACCCCTCACTGGTTGAAGCCACGCTCCCAAAACCCTTGCTAGGACTCTTCATCGCGGTCTTGCTCGGAGCCGTTTTTTCCACTTACAATTCGCTGCTCAATTCATCCGCAACGATGTTCGCCATCGACTTGTACAAGCCGATTTTCAACGAAGGTGCAGACGACCATCGCCTCATATTTGTTTCCAAGGTCTTTGCGGTAATTATCGCTATCGTAACGCTTTTTCTCGCCCCCAATCTTGTCCATGCTCCTGATGGCGTCTTTCTTTTCGTAAGCAAATTCGCCGGATTCATTGCCATACCCATCGCCGTGTTGGTTGTCCTTGGCCTATTTGCCAGAAAACTGAGAATCCCACCTAGAGCCGCTCAATTCGTCATCCTTTTTCATATTGCCACCTATTATGTCCTTGTCTGGGGGCTGGGAGCGTTTGGTCTCGAGATCACCATTCATTTCATGCATGTATTCACTATCTTGTTCCTTCTTGAAGTGGGTATAATAGTTCTTTGGTCCAAGATCAAACCCCATAGCGAAGCGTATGAATACATCCATGCGCCCAAAGTCGAGATGCTCCCATGGCGCTACAGCATGCTTGTCAGCGCTATGCTACTCTCTTGCGCCACCCTAACCTTCGTCACGTTCTCTAAAATAGGTTTCGCCTATGCAGAAGGAATCGTGTCGCCTTCATTTGGAGTCTTTTTCGGGCTGTCATTATTACTGTGCATTGCCTTCTGCTACTGGGCTCACGCCTGGCTCCGGTCGAGGTACGAAAAATACGTATCCAATAAATACGGATAAAGTACATCGATAGGGCGAAAGGATATGACTTTTAAGGCCATCAAGTAAAGATCCCCGGAGCAACCGTCTTCGCGGTGCTCTTCTGAAACTAGAATGCATCGAATGTAGGAGCGGCTTTACGCCGCGATTATGCGTAGGTTTATCGCGGTGTAAAACCGCTCCTACATCAGTTTAGTCCCGCTGAAACCAGCCCGCTGGATACATTGCTACGCCGTGACAAGACGGTCGCGTCTACAGAAAAAGCCGGAGCCACCGACACGTCGGGGTCAACGACAAGCTCCGGGGTATTAGACCCAATGGGAATAAATCGAAACCTTGTAGGGAGTGGTCGCTGACCTGCCCCTAGCCTTAGATTGCCAGGTCAGCGACCCGGCCTACCATTCCGAGAATTAGCGGTAGAATCAGTAGCTCACTCGCTTCAGCGTGAGCCTTAAATCGTATTTGTACCAGAAATCATCACTTTCTTTATTCGTTTCGGATAAATACCCCGAAGCTTGTCGTTGTCCCCCAAACGATCGACGATTGTGTCCATAAATAGACAAATCCAATACTTGGAACGCCTCAAGGTGTAGAAGTATAGCTGTTGGCTTGATTCGCAGATTGATTTTCAATATGTAATCCTACTCGCCCACGAGAAACTCAATCGCCTGCGGAATCCATCCGCTGTCCCATCGATGTGGAATTTTCGGCTCGAAAACATAGCGATGCGGGATTTCCTGTTCCACCATCAATTGATGAAAGATGGCACCCCCTTCCTCTCGCCTGCCGCCGGTATTGAAGTAAAAAATACGTGCCTTCTCGCCCAACACCTTTCCACGGGTCTTTATTAGAGAAGATAGCCGATATCGCTCGAAATTCGCGCGAGTGCCCCAGATGCGGTCAATTCGATCCTGCCGATCCGACTCCTCAATCGGTCCGGTGTCCACTCGAATTCCCGTATCCCATCCCGTTGCTCGATGAAACAAATCCGGGTTGCGCAACAGCAGGGAAAACGCTCCCCATCCCGATTTGCTGAATCCGACCAGCAAGCGGCCCTCCTGCCTCGCTATGGTGGCATATGACCCGTCCACAAGAGGAAGCACAACGTTCAAGAAATGGCTTTCGTCACGCAGGGCTGGATTGCTTGCATGATCGGCGAACCAGGACATTTCTGTGAACTCCGGCGCTACGCAAATCAGGCGATGGGTATTGTGGAGATTGTACTTTTTCACCTCTAGCAATCCGTCACCGAAGCGCCGGTCGTCTTTGGCGACAACCGGCAGCACATAGAGCACCCGGTAGCGATCATTCGCGTTGTAGTCGTCCGGCAGCATTACGCGAACCATTGCCTCGCTCCCTTGAAACACCGACTCTACTCGATGAGAGCGAATTCCGTTTGCATCGACTTCTTCAGCGATGGCTTCGAAACCAACGACAGCCCATACCAGTAGAGCCAGTAGGGCTCTTAGTTTTGGGTCTTTTTCCATTCTTCGAAGTCTTTCACTGGATCATAGTCGGGGTTGTTGTAGGTCTTTCGTTGAGGATCAATCCGGCTGTTTGGGTAGCGATCGAATATCTCGCCCTCACCCAATATCCGCGGGTCATTTTGGGCAATGAGTCCTTTCTCTAGTCGAGTCCACATTGCCTCCTTGACATCCCGGTATTCCGGCGAAGAAGCCAAATTCGTAACGCAGTGAGGGTCCTCCACGATATCGTAGAGCTCTTCCGCCGGGCGTTTGCCAAACGACAATTCGAAGTAGCGGTAGTCTGGATGCCCTTCATCCAGATTCGTCAAATAGCTCTTTGTTGGAGATCCGTCCGTATTCGTGTATCCATATTCCGGATTTCCGGCAGGCCAGCGATGTGGCTTAAAATTGCGGACATACAGAAACTGGTCGTCACGCAATGCCCTTGCCGGGTAGCCGACCGAAAAGACATCGCCGTCAACCCGGCCTGTATCGTGTCGTTCTTTGCCAAGCAACGTATGATCACGACTGCTGTCGATGCGCCCCTCCGCCTCGCTCAACAGAGCATAGAGGAAGCTAGATCCCGTCATTTGATCGTGCGGGTCCAGCCCCACAGCATCCATGATGGTTGGGGCCACATCAGGAAACGTGACGAAATCCGTCACAACGCGACCCGGCTTGATTTTCGCCCCCCAGCGCGCTGCGAGTGGGACTCGGAACCCCTCGTCATAGATCTGACCTTTTATTCGGGGAAATGGCATCCCGTGGTCCGACGTCGCGATGACCAGAGTGTTCTCCAGCATGCCACGTTCTTCGAGAGCGGCGAGTGCCCGGCCAATGTGAGTATCAAACCATTCCACCTCGATGGCGTAGTCGGCCAAGTCGCCACGAATCGTTTCATTGTCCGGATAAAAGTCCTGCACGACCACATCATCCAAATTACGGCCGTCTTTTTTCCACGAATCTTTTTCGTAGCCTCGATGCGGCTCTTTAGTGCCCAGCCAAAAACAAAAGGGCTGATCGTCCGGTTTCTTGTCGAGAAAGAGCTCAAAGTTTCCAGCGTAATCGCCATTTCCAATACCGCGATACGGCGCCTTGAGCGTCTTTTCATTGTAGGGATGTCCCGCTGGATTTTCGGGCGTCAAGAACTTGTCGCGACCTCGGTGCACTCCTTTGTAAACGCCCGGTCCCCAGCCTTTGCCGGTAAAGCCGACGAAGTATCCGTCCTCTTCGAGCAAGTACGGATAGAAGACCCATTTATCCGATAAGAATGGATTATGATTAGTCGCCTCCTCTAGCTGCCATGAATACCTTCCCGTCACCAAACAGGCCCGAGCGGGAGCGCACTTCGGATTGCAATTGTACGCATTGGTAAAGAGGAGCCCTTCATTGGCGATTCGATCGAAATTCGGAGTCCTGACGTAGGGGCTGCCATAAACGCTCATGCTGTTCCGTGATGCATCGTCCGCGATAATGAAGAGAATATTTGGTCTCGACAGGCTCGCCGCAGGCGGCCGCTCGGCGAAAATCGGAATGGAAAAGAATAATAAAAGGAGGAGGAACGGAGTATCGGGTTTCATAGATTTCAAGCGCTTCGCTAAGAGAATCGAGTTGAGATGCCATTATGCCAACGAAAAACGGACCGTTCGCTAGCGCTTGAGAATGCGGTGCCCAAGAGTGGCGCGTCTATTTTTCGTGCGTTCCGTGTAATACATTATCACTATCTAATCATTACACTATAATTCTCTTATGACACTCCGAAAACTCTCATCGCTTCTTCTCTTCTTCGCCTCCCCCTTGCTCGCCCACGCGGACGGCCGCCCAAACATCATCCTCATCATGGTGGATGATATGGGATGGAGCGACATCGGTTGCTACGGAGGCGAAGTGCAAACGCCCAATCTCGACCAGCTCGCGGCAGAAGGCATGCGCTTCACCCAGTTCTACAACAACGCCAAGTGCACAACTACGAGAGCCTCCATCGTCACCGGTCTTTGGCCCAGGCCTGAAGGTGATCTTCTAAAAACGAACATGGTCACCCTCGGAGAAGTTCTCGGCGACGCCGGATACGCGACCGCGCTCTCTGGGAAATGGCACTTGGGAAACAGCGAAACCACTCACCCTTTTCATCGCGGCTTCCAGGAGTATTATGGACTGCTCGATGGCTGCTGCAATTTCTTCAATCCCCTTCAACCCGATCCAGAATACAAGGGCGGACGCATCCGTAAATTTGGGCATAACGATCAACCAGTGAAGTTGTTTCCAAAAAACTACTACATGACCGACGCATTCACCGATCATGCCATAGAGACAATCAAGAAGAACGTGCAGTCCAATCCCAATCGGCCTTTCTTCCAGCACATTACCTATACCGCCCCGCATTACCCCCTTCACGCCAAGCCTGAGGACATTGCTAAGTACAAGGGAAAGTTCATGATGGGTTGGGAAAAGATGCGCGAACAACGGTATGAACGTCAGCTAGCGATGGGACTGATAGATGGAGAACGCTACCAGCTTACACCCACCGACTCGGATGCCTACGACTGGGAGAGCGCAGATCAGGAATTTGAGGACCATCGAATGGCAGTATACGCAGCCATGGTCGATAGCGTTGACCAGAACATCGGTCGACTCCTTCAAGCCCTTAAAGAACTCCAGGTCGACGACAATACGCTTATCTGTTTTCTGTCTGACAACGGCGGCTGTGCCGAAGAGCCCGGCGGTCGTAATCCTAAGGAACGTAACGCGGGTCCGGGCGACGACTATGTCGCAGTCGGCCCGTCATGGGGATGGGCTCAAAACGCTCCGTTCCGGCGCCACAAAAGCTGGCTGCAGGAAGGCGGTTCCAACACTCCTATGATTGCCTGGTGGCCCGGGAAAGTTGAAGCCAACTCCATTACGGAGGAGCCCGGACATATTATAGATTTTATGGCGACCTTTGTTGAAATGGCAGAGACCAAATACCCCAAAAAGCGTAACGGTGAGTCGATTCTGCCATTGGAAGGAAAATCGCTTCTACCGATATTTGCAGGAAAAAAACGCCGCGGCCACAGGTATATGGCCTGGGAGTGGTCAGGCAATCGAGCCTACCGCGAGGGCGACATGAAGGTAGTTTGGGACAAACTGGTCAAAGAGTGGGAACTCTACAACCTGTCCACCGATCGAACCGAAAGTTTCAATCTTGCCCAGTCGCAACCCGAAACTACCCAGCGCCTGGTTAAAGCTTGGCACGACTGGGCAGAAGAGACAGGGACCCGAGTGAGATAACTTAGGGGGTCAAGGACGTCAGCACTATTGATCATGAAACTATCGACACTCATCTCTCTGGTAACATTAGCGTCGATCGCTGCGCTAGCGGATACTCCTCAAAACACTTCACCCCTAAAGTATTCAAATTTCCCATCGGAATCGGCAATAGCCGCAATCGAGGGAAATCGGCGCATTTTGCATCGAGATGATTTCTCGACTGACACCCTCCATCGTATCTGGGGATGCTCAAACCCGAAAACTCGCATCGAAAGTGGTGTCCTGAAATCCCATTCAGACGGGGGTCCAAGCGGGAAGTTGAAAGTATCCGTGGAGCCTTTCGCAAACGCCACACTGGAGTTTCGTTTTCGACTTAAAACGGCTCAAGGATTTGGCTTCGGTTTTGACGACCTCACCGCCAAAGACGTCAGCCACGGGGGCCATCTTATCGGAATTAGCATCAGGAAGGACCGCGTTATAGTTAATGACGTTGTGACAGGTATCTATAACCTGTCTCACTACGAGAAATACAAAGACAAGAAGATCACTCCAGAACTCGAAAACCTTTTCGAGCGATGCCGGGCAGAATTGCCTTTTTCGTTTGTCTTAGACCGCTGGTATGCGGTTAAAGTCAACATCGACGGAGAACAATTGGACCTTTATATCGACGACCGGAAAATAATTGAATTCAGATCTCCCGGGATCTCTCATCCACGCAAAGACATGTACCGGTTCAACGTCGCGAAAGGCAACATGGAGTTCGACGACGTGACTTTGGTCTCTTACTTAAAATGACTCCAAACCAAGGAAGGGCGACCATAGGTATCAATCTAATCATACTTCTTCTTCGTACTCACATTTTCCCATTCCATGAATTCTCCAATAATCTTGGTCTTTTCGATTTTTCTTTTTATCCTTCCATCGACCCTTAGCTCCCCAAAGGCACCTGTGGTGAGCCCGTCGAAACCGCTCGCGGTGAGCCCGTCGAAACCGAACTTCGTTTTCATTCTGGCTGATGACCAAGGCTGGAACGCGCTCTCCATTCGGGCCCATCCCGATATCCCTGGCTCGGGTAGCCAATACTACCAGACGCCGCGATTGGCCGAGTTGGCCCGCGATGGAATGCGCTTTTCTCAAGCTTACGCTCCAGCCCCGACCTGCTCGCCCACCCGCTACGCCCTCCAATTTGGCCGCAGCCCTTCCAGTCTGCAAATCTGGGGAGCGGATAATATTGGAAAAGAAATTGACGCTCGACCAGAAGAGGCCTTCGCCCACCGCCTCAAGCAGGCCGACCCTGACTACGTCACTGCCCACATGGGCAAGTGGCATATCGCCTGGACGCCTGAGGAGTTGGGTTACGATGTATCCGCTGTGGGCGATGGCCACGACATTAACGCGGCTAGGCCTCAGGATCGCAATAATCCTAGTTCCCCCAATCCTGACGATCCTAAGTTCATCTTTAGCCTAACCCGCAAGGCTAACGCCTTCATGGAAACGCAGATCAGTGAGGGAAGGCCCTTCTTTCTGCAGATCTCCCATTACGCCGATCACCTGAAATACCAAGCGCTGCCAGAAAGCGTCGAAGCCTACCAAACCGAACACTCTGGCAAGGCAACCCCCTACCAGAAAGATCCACTGTGGGCGGCCATGAATGAAAACCTCGATACAGGGATCGGAATAGTATTGGACAAGATCGACGCGCTCGGCATTCGCGACCACACTTACGTCTTTTACACCGCCGACAATGGGTTTGAGGATAAGCATGATTTTCATAAGCCGATCGACCAACGCGGCTACTACAAAGCCTATCCGCAACGTAGTCACAAGTATCATGTTAGCGAGGGCGGCATCCGTGTGCCCTTCATCGTGCGCGGACCCGGCATCCCCGCAAATACGCATTCATCTGAACCGGTGATAGGAACGGATCTCTATCCCACGATTTTTCAAATTCTAGGCCACACGGGCCAGATTTCACCGAGAGTAGAAGGGGGCTCCCTTAGGGCTCACCTGATGAGCGGAGGCCTTGTGCCGGTCCAACGCAGTCACCCGTTTCTCGTATTCAAATACACCAAGCCGAACAATCGCCACGATTTGACTATCGTCCAAGGCTCAATGAAACTCCTCAAGGACGTAGACTCCGGCCAGACCTTCCTCTACGACCTCGATAAGGACATCGGCGAAAACGAGGACCTTTCTTCCAAAGAACCCGAACTCGCAGACCGACTCTACCGACAAATGACCGCCTACTTTAAGAATCTCAGTTGGGACGAGAGTAGAATCCCTAATTCACAATAACACGCGCTTGACCGATCAAAAGTAAAAGCAAGCACCTCCCGTGCTTTCGCTTCAACCGAACCAACCAAAATATGCCCTGCGTCGGGGCCCGACACACTCACCCCACTCTATCTCCCTATGAAAATTTCCCTACTGGCCTTCGGTGCCGCTATTGCCCTAAACACTATCGCCTTCGCTGATCATCATCGTCCGAACTTCGTCAT
>Ga0255771_1004432_pt1 | contig 12782 bp, 9 predicted proteins | sample 011ome_19_FD_179969 | JGI IMG/M metagenome (GOLD analysis project Ga0255771, IMG submission 179969) | Coastal salt marsh microbial communities from the Groves Creek Marsh, Skidaway Island, Georgia - 011510BT metaG (version 2) | ecosystem: Environmental > Aquatic > Marine > Intertidal zone > Salt...
TGGCAGCGCGACGCTGAACCCCGGTTTCCGTAGCACGCTAGACGGCGTAGCGGAAAATCTGGTGCAGTATCCCAACAGTCTGATCGATGTGTATGGCCACACCGACTCGACCGGTTCGGATGCATTCAACCAGACATTGTCAGAGCGCCGCGCGCAAACCGTTGCCAACTACCTTCAGTCGCGCGGCGTCTCGCAAGCGCGAATCCACTGGCAGGGCTTTGGCGAGACTTTGCCGGTCGCATCGAATGACACTGCAGAAGGACGCGCGCGCAATCGCCGGGTCGAGATCAAGATCATTCCGTTCGACGAACAGGATGTGCGGGAGGCGCAAACCCAGCAGGGTTACTAAGCCTACAGCTTTTGAAACAAGCGAAGGGCCGGCCTTAGCGCTGGCCCTTTGTTGTTGGGGCCAGTTCCGCTGCGCGATCCGCTAGTCGCGCGACTGCATCGCCATGAATCTCAGGGGTACAAACCAGAACGCCAAAGGCGCGCGGATCGCGTTTGTTGTAGGCGAGCGGCCCGCCGAAAGCGTCTGTGACTTCTGCACCGGCCTCACGCGCGATCAAGGTTGCCGCGGCAATGTCCCACTCATAGCCCCAGCGCAGCGTTGCGACCAAATCCGCCTCGTCCGCCGCAACCATCGCAATCCGCAAGGCGATCGAGTTTGGCTTGTCGACCATCACGAGATCGCTGTCTGCATGAGGCAATTGGTCAATCGGAACGCGCGCGCCCGAAAAAACGCTGCGCCGCGACGCGCGCAGTGCCGCTCCGTTGCGCCACGCTCCTTTGCCTGCGACGCCTAGCCACTCTTCTTTGCGGGCAGGTGCGCACAACATGCCGATAAGCGGCTTGCCTGAACTGACCAACGCTACCGACACACACCAACCGGTGCGACCGCGCACAAAATCACGCGTGCCGTCGATCGGATCGACTAACCAGATCAAACCACGATTCAGGCGCTCGGGCGCATCTCCGGTCTCCTCCGACAGCCAACCGGCGGAAGGCAGCAACGCGCCCAGTTCGCGCTTCAGGAATGCATCAACCGCCAGATCCGCCTCGCAAACGGGCGATCCGGGTTCTTTCTCCCAACTGTCCAGCGCATGTCCATTGCCCGGCCATAGATCACAAGCGATCCGGCCAGCTTCACGGACAATGGATTCAAGGCGGTCGCTATCGATCAAGACTATGGGTTACCCTTCAAAGTGTCAGTCTTGGCACTGCGCGCCCAAAGTCTGCTTTTCAAGGCGGCGAATCCATGCTTAGGCGCTTTGCGAAACATTCCAGCGGAAAGCCTCAAGCAAAGGAAACGGCCTCCCCATGAATATCCACGAATACCAGGCAAAAGAACTTCTCGCGAAATATGGCATCGGCATCCCTGCCGGCCACGCTGCGCTCACAGTTGAAGAAGCTGTTGAAGGCGCAAAGAAACTGCCCGGACCGCTTTATGTCGTGAAGGCGCAAATCCACGCGGGTGGCCGCGGCAAGGGCAAGTTTTCGGAATTGGGCCCGGACGCAGGCGGCGGTGTTCGTCTGGCAAGAAGCATTGAAGAAGTCGAATCGCATGCCAAGGAAATGCTCGGCAACACGCTGGTGACCATCCAGACGGGTGACGCCGGCAAGCAGGTCAACCGCCTGTACGTTACCGATGGTGTTGATATTGCGAAGGAATACTACCTGTCGATGCTGGTCAACCGTGCATCGGGCCGCGTTGCGATGATTGTCTCGACCGAAGGCGGGATGGACATTGAAGATGTAGCGCACAATACGCCGGAAAAGATCACCACGATCACTATCGACCCGGCCCAAGGCTTCATGCCGCATCATGGCCGCGCGGCTGCCTTCGCACTGAAACTGACCGGAGATCTCAACAAGCAGTGCCAGAAGCTGACCAAGCAGCTCTACACAGCCTTTATGGATCTCGACATGGAAATGCTGGAGATCAACCCGCTGGTCGAGACCGAGGATGGCCAGCTGCTGGTGCTCGACACCAAGATGAGCTTCGATGGCAATGCGCTGTTCCGTCACAAGGATGTCGAAGAACTGCGCGACGTAACCGAGGAAGATCCCGCTGAAGTCGAAGCGAGCGAGTATGACCTCGCTTACATCAAGCTGGACGGCAACATCGGCTGCATGGTCAATGGCGCAGGACTTGCCATGGCGACGATGGACATCATCAAGTTGAACGGCGCCTTCCCGGCGAACTTCCTTGACGTGGGCGGCGGTGCGACAACCGAAAAGGTCACTGCGGCGTTCAAGATCATCCTGAAAGACCCGGCAGTCGAAGGCATCCTGGTCAATATCTTCGGCGGGATCATGCGCTGCGACACGATTGCGGAAGGTATCGTGATTGCGGCCAAGGAAGTCGACCTAAGTGTACCTCTGGTTGTTCGCCTCGAGGGCACCAATGTCGAGCAAGGCAAGGAGATCCTCGCCACTTCCGGCCTGCCGATCGTTCCGGCCGATGATCTGGGCGATGCCGCGAAGAAGATCGTGGCTGAGGTGAAGCAAGCAGCTTAAGCGTCAAATTCGCGAAGTATTTGAAAGGCCCTGCCGGCATTCGCTGGCGGGGCCTTTCTTTTGGGCGGCGCTACCGCGTCGGCCCGGGTTCAGGCAAAATTGGTGGAGCTCCGTCCATGTATGTCAGCCAGTTTTGCCAGATTGTGTGCGTGCGCCGGTCGGTCATAGCGATCTTACAATCAAGAGCCATCGCGCCCCTTATCGTTCCACCTTTCCAATTCTCATAAACTGCATCGCATTCACTTTCACGATACGCGATAAAGGTGTCGTCGCTTGCCTTGATCTTAGCCACGAGAACCGATTCGTCTTTTGCCCGCTCAATCGCCGCGGCGAGGTAACGAGCGAGATGGCCGTCTGCACGCCTTAGAGTCGCCGCAAGGCATTCGTTTATCTCTACGGTGGAAACAGCATCGAGACAGCGCTCAATGGACGACGCACCTGGCCCCACCATTCGGTCAAACCGAAAACTCAGCTCCCCACCGGATTGCATCCGTACAGCAGCTACTAGCCCTTCGCCCGGATTATCCGGATCGGCACAGCGCAGTGTCAGCGCGTTGAAATAGGCTGCACAAGGCTCGATAGCGACGAGGCGAAAGGTGAGCATATCATCCTTCTCTTCCCAGCCCGTCAGGTCGGCATTGAAGTGCTTTAGCTTGAGCGCAAGGCTGCCGTCCTGAGGCAGAATGTACATGTGCTCAGAGAACATGATCGCGCCTTCGGTTGTCTCCTGCACAAAGGTGCCCACCATCGTGCCGCCAATCGGCGGTAGCCAGCTTTCCATAGCGGGCGCGCCTTGAATGCCTTCGCCTGCCCATTGACCCACGAGCCAGTCCAGCTGGCCGATTGTGGCAGGCGGTGAAACGAAATCCTTCTCGCCTATTCGCGTTTCCATCTGCGGTTCTTCGCTCGCTGCAGGTGCGGCCGAAAGCGCCGCAGCCATAACCAGCATCATACGCTTGCTCAGTTTCATCGCCTTCTCCCGATCATTCCGCAGGCTATCCCTGACCAAATGGCTAGTCCAGCTCGGCGGAACGAATCCTTGACCTGAAGCGCTGAGACGGCGAGTGACAGTCGCGCATTTTTAGAGATTCTCGAGGCCTTGCCTGACTTGACGTTTACGTAAACGCAAGCTAGGTGAGCTCCGAGCTATTCAAGAGGAAGGAAATCCCATGAAAATCCTCGTCCCCGTCAAGCGGGTGATCGACTATAACGTGAAGCCGCGCGTCAAGGCGGATGGTTCAGGCGTAGACCTGGCCAACGTCAAGATGAGCATGAACCCCTTCGATGAAATCGCCGTTGAAGAGGCGATTCGTATTAAGGAAGCTGGCAAGGCAGAAGAGATCATTGCAGTCTCTGTCGGCCCGGCCAAGGCGCAGGAAACGCTGCGTACCGCGCTCGCCATGGGTGCAGACCGCGCGATTCTGGTCGAGGTGGAAGACGGCGTTGATGTAGAGCCGCTCGCGGTTGCGAAAATCCTCAAAGCCATTGCTGAGGAAGAAGGCCCGGGCATCGTGATGCTCGGCAAGCAGTCAATCTCTGACGACAGCAACCAGACCGGTCAGATGCTCGCCGCCCTGATGGGCCGCCCGCAAGGCACCTTCGCCAACACCGTTGAGGTGGATGGCGACAGCGTGATTGTGAAGCGCGAGATCGACGGCGGTCTGGAAACCGTAAAGCTTTCGCTACCAGCGATTGTTACCACGGACTTGCGCCTCAACGAGCCGCGCTATGCTTCGCTGCCTAACATCATGAAGGCGAAGAAGAAGCCGCTCGATACGAAGAGCCCGGCTGACTACGGCGTGGACATCGCCCCACGCCTCATCACCACCAATGTCTCCGAGCCGCCGGTTCGCCAGGCCGGTGAAAAGGTCGAAGATGTTGATGCTCTGGTCGCCAAGATCAAAGCTCTCGGCATCGCGTAAGAAACCCGGACAGGAAAGGTAGAAAGAACCATGAAAACTCTCGTTTGGGTCGAACACGACAATTCAAGCGTTAAGGACGCAACGCTGGCGGTGGTTACCGCTGCGGCAAAACTGGGCGAAGTGCACCTGCTGGTCGCTGGTTCGGGCTGCGCAGGCGTGGCAGACGAAGCCGCCAAGATCGCAGGCGTTGGCACGGTGCATCTAGCAGACGACGCTGCTTACGAGCACGCGCTGGCAGAGAATGTTGCGCCATTGGTCGCTGGCCTGATGGATATCCATGACGCGTTCCTCGCGCCCGCAACTACGACGGGTAAGAACATCGCGCCGCGGGTCGCCGCATTGCTCGACGTGATGCAAATCTCGGACATTCTGTCGGTCGAGGGCGAGAAGACATTCACCCGTCCGATCTACGCAGGTAATGCGATCGCCACTGTGGAATCGAGCGATCCAAAGCTCGTCATCACCGTTCGCGGCACAGCGTTTGACAAGGCCGCCCCTGAAGGCGGCTCAGCCAATGTCGAAGCGGTTGGAAGCACAGGCGATGCAGGCACATCCAGCTTCGTCAGCTCCGAGATCGCCAAGAGCGAGCGTCCTGAACTGACCAGCGCAAAGGTGATCGTATCGGGCGGCCGCGCACTCAAGGACTCGGAAACCTTCGAAGCAACGATCACGCCGCTTGCTGACAAGCTGGGCGCAGGGATCGGCGCGTCGCGCGCTGCGGTGGACGCAGGTTATGTCCCGAATGATTACCAGGTCGGCCAGACCGGCAAGATCGTGGCACCGGAGGTCTACGTCGCGATCGGTATTTCCGGCGCGATCCAGCACCTCGCTGGCATGAAGGATTCAAAGACCATCATCGCCATCAACAAGGATGAAGACGCCCCGATCTTTCAGGTGGCGGACATCGGCCTTGTCGCTGACCTGTTCAAGGCTGTGCCGGAACTGACTGAAAAACTTTAGAACTACAGAAAACCTTAGGGTTGAATGGAACCTCCGGCGGGCTAGGAAGCACGTCGGAGGTTTTGTTTTATGCGCGCTTTGGGACTTGTCTTGGTAGCAGGATCAATCGGCATCGCTGCGCCTGCGACGGCTGATGACGACACGGTGATCCTTGAACCAAGCAGCTATTGGAGTGTGGATTTCGGCGAAGAGAAGTGTCGCCTGGCAAGGGCATTTGGCGAAGGTGAAGACAGACATCTGCTTTTCATTGAACAAGGTGGCCCAAAATCGAGCTTTGGATTCATGGCGATTGGACCGGCATTCGAACGATTCAGGCGGCCGGATCGCATAGAAATCCAGTTTGGAGAATTTGAGCCAATGACCGATCAAATGCCGATGCTTGGCAACACTGAGGGTGTGGGTGCATCTCTGATCTTTTCCAACATGAACTTTAGGGTCAGGCCCGAAACCGAAGGCGACGCGGAAGAAAAACGGCGCAAGGCACCTTTGCCCCGACTTGATGTCGAAGCAGCCTCTGAGATCGACTCGATTTCGGTGAGCTATGGCAAGCGAAATGTCGTATTCAATACCGGCGACCTCGGTGAAGCAGTCACGGTTATGAACGAATGTGCACTCAATTTCGTCGAAGCTTGGGGGCTGGATCGTGCGGCGCATGAAACCATGAGTCGATTGCCCAGATGGACGAATGAGCGGGCCGTTGTGCGGCGCATTCAAGCAACCTACCCGTTGCAAGCGCTACGGCGCGGTGAGAGCGGCATCATCCGTCTCCGGGTGACAGTGGAAGAAGACGGCTCCATCTCGGATTGTATCTTGGACAAGGCAACTATCGCGGAATCGCTTGACCCCCCTGCTTGTAGAGAAATGCGACGCGCCGAGTTTGAACCAGCTTTGGACAAGGGAGGCAATCCGATGCGATCTTTCTATCAGACCAATATCATCTATCGCGTTAGCTAAAGCGCAGCTCCGCTCACATCCACCCGACAATAAAGTGCAGCGTCATCCCCACCAGGCCGCCCACGATCGTGCCGTTGATGCGGATGAACTGCAGATCGCGGCCGACCGCGCTTTCGACACGGCCGGTAATCGTTACCGCATCCCAACGCTTGACCGTTTCTGACACCAGCTGCACGATCTGCCCGCCATATCGGGTCGCAACGCCGACCATTGTGCGCCGCGCAAGCCTGTTAATCTGAAGCTGCAAACGAAGGTCCTGTTGCATCGCGCTGCCCATCTCGCCTAGCAGCTTGCGCATCTCCCCGCCCAAAGCATTTTCCGGATCACGCGTACGGCGGATCAGCGATTGGCGGATACGCTCCCAAACGCCCATCCACCATTCGGCCACCGCGGGATTCTCGATCAGGTCACGCTTCATCGATTCCACCCGCTCGCGCGTTTTGGGATCATACTGAAGATCGCTTGCGAGTTTTTCCAAGCCCTCTTCAATCTTGCTGCGAATGGGATGTTCGGGATCGACCAGAACTTCGGCCAGCAGCTTGTAGAGCCCATCAAGCACAGAGGTGGAAATCCGCTCATCCAGCCCGGTCCAGCGCATCACGGCATTCGCGCGCGATTCGATGATGTCACGGATCGTGTCTTCATTGTCTTCCAGCGTCAGCCCCGCCCAGCGGATAAAACCATCCATCAGCGGCATATGGCGCCCATCGGCAATCGCACCCTCGAGCATGCGCCCGACGAGCGGTGATACATCGATCTTGGCAAATTGATTGCCAAGCCCCGCGCGAACCTGATTGCCCAAGCGATCCGGATCGAGCGATTCGAGTACTTCGGCGAGAAGTTCAGACACGCCGCCCGTCAGGCGTGACGGGCCATCGCCCTCTTCAAGGCTAGACGGAGGATCGGTGAGGAATTCGCCGACCGCCTTGGCCACGTTCATCCCCGCCATGCGCCGCGCAACAACGGCGGGCGTGAGGAAGTTCTCGCGCAGGAATTGCGCCATGGTGTCCGCGATCCGGTCTTTGTTTTCCGGAATAATCGCAGTGTGCGGAATAGAAATGCCCAGCGGATGGCGGAACAGTGCGGTCACCGCGAACCAGTCTGCCAGTCCGCCGACCATGGCCGCTTCCGCAAAGGCATTAACATAGCCCCAGGCCCAGTGATCGCCCACCAGACCATGCGTGGTGAAGAACAGCACCGCCATAACGCCGAGCAGGCCGGTGGCCGTCCAGCGCATGCGCCGTGCGCGATCCGCCGTCAGCGGTTCGCCGCCGAACTTGTATGCGTGAGGTAGAGCGCTGGTCGCCATGATCAGCCGCCTAGCACAACTATTCGCAAATTACTCTGCAGGTTGCACCCCTGGAACAGCGTCGCCGCCGGTACCCTCGCCATGCTCGTCCGGACGATAGGTCAGGAACCGCTGGCGCATCCACGGGCCGATCCGTTTTTCCAAACCATCCGCCAGACTGAAACCCGCAGGCACAATCAGCAGGGTCAGCAGCGTCGACAGGATCAGGCCGCCGATCACCACGGTGCCCATCGGTGCGCGCCACGCGCCGTCACCTGTAAGCGAGATGGCAGTCGGCACCATACCAGCGGTCATGGCGACGGTCGTCATCACAATCGGCTGCGCACGCTTGTGCCCGGCCTCCATGATTGCATCGAGTTTACGCGTACCATTCGCGATCTCTTCGATCGCGAAATCGATCAGCAGGATCGAGTTCTTCGAGACGATGCCGAGCAACAGCAAGGTGCCGATCAACACCGGCATGGAGAGCGGTTGTCCCACCAGCCACACCAGGAAGATGCCGCCCAACGGCGCCAGCGCCAGCGAGGTCATGTTGACGAGCGGGCTCATCAAACGTTTATAGAGCAGCACCAAGACGCCGAAGACCAGCAATATCCCTGCGACAAGCGCAGCTGCGAAATTTTCGAGCAGCTCAGCTTGAAGCTCATCCTGGCCAACAGCGTCGCGGATCACCCCTTGCGGCAAATCCTGCAATGTTGGCAGCGCGTTGACCAGTTGCATCGCATCGCCCCGCAGGACGCCGCTCGCCAAATCGGCGCCAACGAAAACACGGCGATTCTGGTTGTAACGTTGAATACGGGTTGGTCCTGCGCCGAAAGTGATGTCGGCCACTGTCCCAAGCGGTACAGACGTACCTGCATTGGTGGGCACTGGCATGTTCTGCAGCGTGGTAAGGTCACGGCGGTCCCCCTCGGGCAAACGCACGCGAATCGGAATCTGGCGATCAGATAGCGAAAATTTGGCAGAATTTTGCTCGATTTCTCCCATTGTCGCGATCCGGATCGTCTGGCTCAACGCAACTGTCGAAATGCCGAGTTCGGATAGCAATTCGGTTCGTGGCCGAATGATTATTTCAGGGCGCGGAATATCCGCGCTGATCCGGGGTGCAACAATCTCGTCAAGGCCCTTCATCTCCTCGACCAAGCGTGCAGCTGTTTCGTTCAGCAAGACCGGATCCGAACCGGCCAGCATGATGGTCAAGGCGCGGCCGCTGTCGTTGCCGCGGCCAGGACCATTCTGGTTCTGGAAGCGAACGCGCGCATCGGGAATGCGCGCTAAAATAGGTGACATTTCGCGCTCAAACTCGATCGAGCTGCGCTCACGGTCATCCTTCAAAGTGATGTAGATCGTCGCCTGGCCTTGTTGCACACGCTCCAAAGCGCGAAGCACTTCCTGTTGTTCGTAAAGCAGATCAGCAACTTGCTCGGCTACTTGCTCGGTGGTCTCTAGAGTGGTGCCTGGCACCATTTCGATTTCGATCTGCGCATTCTCGTCATCAATTTCCGGTTCAAGTTGGAAAGGTGTCTGCCCAAACAGCAAAACGGTAAGCAAGAAAGAGAAGTAGCCGAGGCCCAACATCCAGACGCGGTGATCGAAGAAGCGGGCGTAAAGATATTGCCATGTCTTAGCTAAGCGAGTTCCGAACAGGCGCGTCGCAACACCAAGCAAACCAAATATAAGGAGCAACGCAACGAAGCCAACGGCGGTCGCGATAGCAAGTTGTAGGATGAGAATTGGTCGCTGGATCCAGCCGTAGAAGAATGAATGTTCGCCTCCGGTAAGTCCACCGGCAATTGTCGAGGCGACTTGCAAACCATCCATCGCACCAAACGAGGCAAAGACCGCTATGCCCGACGTCACCAAGAGAACTGGAATCAGCAAAAGAAACGCGATTACATAGAGCCAACGACGCTTTGGTCCTGGCAATCCCTCACGCCGCGCATGCATCGTACCACGGTTCAGCGACCAGCGCAGGACCTGCATATAGCGGTCCATCCACTTACCTTCACCATGCGCGGCATGGCCCTTTGCCTCCAGGAAATAGGCCGCCAGCATCGGCGTGATCATACGCGCAACGGCCAGGCTCATCAGCACCGCGATCACAACCGTCAGGCCGAAGTTTTTGAAGAACTGTCCGGTCACGCCCGGCATAAGGCCAACCGGCAGGAACACCGCCACGATACAGAAACTGGTGGCCACAACCGGCAGGCCGATTTCATCCGCCGCATCAATCGAAGCCTGATAAGCAGACTTGCCCATCCGCATATGCCGCACGATATTCTCGATCTCCACAATCGCATCATCAACCAGCACGCCGGCGACCAGGCCGAGCGCCAACAGCGAGAGGAAATTGAGGTTGAACCCAATCAAATCCATAAACCAGAATGTCGGGATGGCCGAAAGCGGGATAGCAACCGCGGAAATCATCGTCGCGCGCCAATCGCGCAGGAAGAAGAACACTACGATCACGGCCAGGATCGCGCCTTCGACCATCGCTGCAATCGAGCTCTCGTATTGGCTTTCAGTGTATTTGACCGTGTTGAAAAGCGGAATGAACTTCACATTCGGATTTTCGGCCTGAACCTCCTCGATCACAACTTTGGCCTGATCGAAAACGGTGACGTCTGAAGCGCCCTTTGCGCGGGACATGAAAAAATTCACCACTTCCTTACCGCGTACCTTGCTGATCGAAGTGCGCTCGGAGAAGCCGTCGCGCACACGCGCTACCTCAGATAGCTTGACTGTGACACCGCTTGTTAGGCGGATCTGGCGTTGCGAAAGTTCGAATGCGGTTGCGTCATTGCCTAAGACGCGAACCGATTGCCGCGTTCCGCCAACCTCTGCCATGCCGCCCGCTGCGTCGATATTGTCAACGCGAAGTACCTGGTTGATCTGGCTTGCGGTGACGCCCAGGGATTGCATCTTTTGGAGGTCGAGCGTGACTTCAATTTCGCGGTTCACGCCGCCAAACCTGCCCACCTCTGCCATGCCCGGTATGGCGAGCAAACGCTTGGCGACAGTATCATCGATAAACCAGCTTAGCTGCTCGATCGTCATGTCATTGGCTTCAACGGCAAAAATGCCCAAGAAGCCGCCAGCGATATCAACGCGGCTGACGCGCGGTTCAAGAATGCCGTCTGGCAAACTGCCGCGTATTGTGTCGAGCGCGTTCTTCACATCCGCCACAGCGACATTTGGGTCTACGCCGATTTCGAACTCGACAAATGTGCTCGAGTTTCCTTCGCTGGCCGTCGAACTGATATTGCGGACGCCGTTGAGCGAACGAACTGCTGATTCGACCTGCTGGGTAATCTGGTTTTCAATTTCGGTGGGCGCAGCACCAGGCTGCGAGATGTTTACACGGACGCCGGGAAATTCGACGTCAGGATTGTTCACAATATCCAGGCGGTAGAAGCTAAGCATTCCTGCCAGTAGCAATGATGCAAACAGGACGAGAGGAATGGTCGGGTTACGGATTGACCATGCTGAGATGTTGCGAAAATTCACGAGGAGCCTTTCGCTTTATTTTTGTTGCAATTGCGGTGAGACCGATTCACCATCGGATAAGAAACCGCCAGCCCGCAAAACGACTTGCTCGGTGCCGTCGAGCCCGGACGCGATCGCAATACCAATGTCTGTTACAAGACCGGTTTCGACACGGCGGCGACGCGCCTTGTTGTCTTTGTCCACTATATAGACAAAGCTGCCTTCCTGATCGGAGAGTATTGCGGATTCCGGCAGCATCGGCGCATTTACGACACCGCTGCTGATTTCGGCTGTCGCGAAACCACCCGGACGCAATTCTGGCGAATAGGGCAGCGCGATACGAACGGTCCCCTGACGCGTGCGTTCATCGATGAATGGCTCAATCTGCCAGATCTGGCCCTCGAATACATCGTCCGAACCGACGGGCTGAACCTTAGCCGGGCGCCCAACCGAGAGACGCACAAGTTCGCTGTCGCCAACCTGGGCATTGAGTTCCAGCTCGCCGCCCTTGGCGATACGGAACAGTGTGCCCGAACCGGCACTAACAGTCTGGCCAGGCTCGACATTACGCTCAAGCAAGAGGCCCGCGGCTGGCGCAATGATGTTCAGCCGCGCATTTCGGGCAAGCAATTCATTGTACTGCGCGCGCGTCACCGCAACGCGGGCCCGCGCTGCATCACGTGTCGCGGTCAGCTGGTCTACCTGAGCTTTCGAAACAAACCCGCGCTCGACCAGTTGTAGCGAACGATCGAGATTTGCCTGCGCCAGATCGGCATCAGCTGTGGCAACTTCGATTTGCGCCTCCGCGCTGCGCGCTTGTTGAGACTGAACCGAACGGTCAATCGAAGCAAGCACCTGACCGGCCTTCACCCACTGGCCCTGTTCGACAGGAACTGAGACAACGCGACCGCCTTCGCCAACCACACCAACCGGCATTTCCCGGCGTGCAGCCAGAGTTCCCGTTGCCACAAGCGAGCCGGTCATTTCTGTGCGGCCCGGCACGATTACGGTCACACTAGGGGCCTGCGATCTGTCATCACCCGCCCCTTCGCGAGCCGCATCTCCGCTTGTCAGGAAAACATAAAGCGCGGCCACGAGCGCAACGATCAATACGGTAGCCGCAATGATCCACTTCAAACGCGAGGGATGCTCGGTTTGACCGGAGAGATCATAGTCTGACTGGATAGAATCGATCGTCTCAGACTTAAAATTGGATTCATAATTCATGGCACTTCCTTTGCGCAAAGTGTATTATACGTATAACTCACCCTGCGCAATTTCCAATAAACGTGTCTATCCTGTGTCGCAATGCGCCGCTCGACAAGCGACATAGTGTTACGACGAGGGGCTTCTAGATTCGTTCCCGCGCACACGAAAAATGCTCGGCTAATTGCACGTCCCCGTTCATCAAAATCAACAATTTAGTGCTAGAATGCGGCTTAGCGCAAGCGTGCACACCGAATCAGGTTCATGATGCCCATTGGCACGACGGCGCCTGCCACGGCCACAACAAGGCCAGTAATCGAGAATTCCAGCACGCTCTCGGAGATGTCGAGCAATGGACCGGAGAGGCTCGTCCAAGCAAGGCGAGCTATGTGGGTTCGCTGATCAGCGACAGAATCACAAACAGCGCG
>Ga0255771_1004438_pt1 | contig 12773 bp, 12 predicted proteins | sample 011ome_19_FD_179969 | JGI IMG/M metagenome (GOLD analysis project Ga0255771, IMG submission 179969) | Coastal salt marsh microbial communities from the Groves Creek Marsh, Skidaway Island, Georgia - 011510BT metaG (version 2) | ecosystem: Environmental > Aquatic > Marine > Intertidal zone > Salt...
ATTGGTAAAAACTGCGTCATTCGCGAACATGTGACCATGCATCCGGGAACGGCCATTGATGCCATGGAAACGATTGTCGGTGATCATGGTTTGTTTTTTGCGGGAGCGCATGTGGCGCATGATTGTGTCGTTGGCAATCATGTTATTTTTGCCAATAACGCTTCCCTTGGCGGGCATGTAAAAATTGGCGATCACGTCATGCTTGGCGGTTTTGCAGCGGTTCAGCAATGGTGCCGTGTTGGCCCACATGCGATGGTTGGTGCGCATAGTCTTGTTGATGCCGATATTATCCCTTATTGCATCGCTGCTGGAAATCGGGCGCGGCTTAGCGGGATCAATGTCATTGGGTTGGATCGGCGTGGCTTTGCCCCATCAACCGTCATTGCATTACGCGATCTTTTTCGCCAGTTAATTCGGGGAAATGGGCTTTTTGCCAGCCGGTTACAGGAGGTAAAGACGCATTTTTCTGGCCAACCAGAATTTGATCTTTTGTTTGATTTTATTGACAATGCTGGCCGCAATGGTGTTTGCCAGTCATTCAAACGCTAAAAGGGCATAAACGCGGCAGGATTGCCAAAAGGGTTTATCAAGGACATGATACGGCTTGCTATTATCGCCGGAAAGGGCCAATTGCCGGTTGATGTTGCTGCGGCAGCTGCTGCTGATGGTTTTGACGTTCTGATCCTAGCGATAAAAGGACAATCCGACGCTGATTTCACCGCCTATCAAACCATGCCAATCAGGCTTGGTGCGATTGGCGAAACCCGCGCCATCATGGTTCAGCATAAGATCGAAAAACTGGTCATGGTTGGCAAGGTGTCTTGGCCGTCAATGGCGGCATTAAGACCCGATTTTGACGGGGTGAAGCTGCTTAGTAAGATGATGACCAAGGGTGATGATAATGCGCTTCGCCATGTGGCGGCGTTTTTTGCCGAAAAAGGGATTGAAACCATGGCGGTTGACGCCTTTCTGCCAGATCGCAAAATGCCGTTGGGTCTTGTCGCTGGTGGCGAGCCTGATGCGCGATCAATGGATACAATCGCGCTTGGTGCCACCGTTCTTGCCGCATTGGGAACGCATGATGTTGGACAGTCAGTAATTGTCCAAAATGGCCGTGTGATCGCAATTGAAGCGGCGGAGGGCAGTGATGGTATGATTGCGCGCGCCGGCGCGCTTCTTGATCCAACTGGCGGCATTGCCTGCCTTGTGAAAATGCGCAAAAGCGCACAAGATTCACGCCTTGATATGCCGGTGATGGGCTGCAACACCATTTTGTTGGCGGCAAATGCTGGCTTGTCACTTTTGGCGATTGAGGCAGATGCGGTGCTGCTTGCCGATGATATTGTGGCAATCAAAGCATTATGTCAGACGCATGGTATTACCTTAATCGGCATTGATAGCAGCGTAACATCATGACAGCGCCGATTTGCATCCTTGCAGGTGAGGCGTCAGGCGATCAATTGGCGGCTCATCTCATGCGAGCGGTAAATAGCGCTTATGACAAACCTAACTGGATTGGGGTTGGTGGCAGATTGATGCAGGCCGAAGGGCTTGAATCTTGGGTCGATATGGAAACGCTATCGGTCATGGGGTTTGGTGGCGCGTTAAAAGCCTATCGGCGGCTATCCCATCTTGCCGATGATCTTGTTGAACAGGTGATAAAAGCACGGCCGCGTCTGGTTCTTACCGTTGATAATAAAGGCTTTGCCGTTCGGTTTGCATCGCGGTTAAAACGCCGTATGAAGGCCGTTGACTGGTCCGTGCCGATCATCCATTGTGTTGCCCCGACGGTATGGGCCTGGGGCAGATGGCGGGCGAAAAAATTTGCCACTGTTATGGATGGTCTTTTATGTCTGTTTCCATTTGAACCTGATTATTTCAAACCATTCGGGCTTGATGCACGTTTTATTGGACATCCCGAAGCCTTTGGTGATCTCTTGCCCGCCCAGCCAGCGAATAAATCCATTGAGGAACCAAAAGTAAAATTCAATAAAATCATATTATTACCCGGAAGCCGGCGAAGCGAAATTAGCCTCATTCTGCCAGCGATGCTTACCGCAACAGCGATCATCAAACGGCATGACCCAAATGTGAACTTTGTGTTGCCAGCCGTGCCGCATCTTTTGCTATTGATTCAGAGCCTTGTTGCGGGAAGTGGCGTCACCATTCTTGACCAGCCAGACGATTTAATCCCCGCATTGCAAACAAGTGACGCGATGATTGCAACCTCGGGAACGATCACTTTACAGGCGGCTTTGTGCGGCACTGTTGGCGTGACCTGCTATCGTACCAGCGCATTCAGTGGCTTTATCGGCCGCCGGCTGGTTGATCTGGATAAGGTGATTTTACCTAATGCCATTCTTGGCCGCCCGCTTTACCCCTTTTACTTTCAAGAAGCGGCAAATGGCAAAATCCTTGCCGCCGCGACATTAGACTGCCTTGAGGACGCCAACGCAAAATCCAGCGCGAGGCAGGCTGCGATCGAACTGAAAAGCCTGCTGACTGGCGGGGCGAAATCATTTGATGAGTTGGTAATTAGCGCGTTAAAAAACTGGCTTGATTAAAACCAAGCCAGTTTGATTTCTGCGGTAAAAATTGATGACACCCTAACGCGATTGCAAATCTTTATAAGGGCGCTCGGCAGGCCCTGTATAGAGTTGGCGAGGGCGGCCAATCCGCTGGGTTGGGTCGGTAATCATTTCGTTCCATTGTGCAATCCAGCCGGTTGTCCGCGCAACCGCAAACAGCACAGTGAACATTGACGTTGGGAAACCCATTGCCTTCAGAATGATTCCTGAATAGAAATCCACATTCGGATAAAGCTTCTTTTCGATGAAATAGCTGTCATTGACGGCCAGTTCTTCAAGCTCCATCGCCAATTCGAGAAGCGGATCATTGATTCCAAGCTTGCCAAGAACATCGTGGCAGGCCTTGCGCAGAACCTTGGCGCGCGGATCAAAATTTTTATAAACCCGATGCCCAAAGCCGAATAACCGGAACGGATCGTCCTTGTCGCGGGCTTTGTTGATGAATTCTGGAATGTTTTTCTTATGGCCAATCTGGTTTAGCATATTCAAAACGGCTTCGTTTGCGCCGCCATGCGCAGGCCCCCATAAAGACGCAATCCCCGCGGCAATACAGGCAAACGGGTTTGCCCCCGAAGAGCCGGCAAGACGCACGGTCGAGGTTGACGCATTCTGTTCATGGTCAGCATGAAGAATAAAGATTTTATTCATCGCATCGGCCAGAATAGGGTCGACATGATAATCTTCGGCTGGCACGGCAAAACACATATGCAGGAAGTTTTCCGCATATTTCAGATTGTTGCGTGGGTAATTAAATGGCTGTCCAAGCGAATATTTATAGGCCATTGATGCCAAGGTTGGCATTTTGGCAATCAGACGCCGTGATGCGATCATGCGCTGCAAGGGGTCATGTATATCGGTCGAATCATGGTAAAAAGCCGAAAGCGCGCCAGTAACACCACAAAGAATGGCCATTGGATGCGCGTCACGGCGAAAGCCGCGAAGAAAGATCGATAGCTGTTCATGCACCATTGTGTGGCGCGTGATGGCGGTATCGAAAGCTTCTTTCTCATCAGGTTTCGGTAATTCGCCCTCAAGCAGCAAGTAGGCCAACTCCAGAAAATCGGCTTTTTCGGCGAGGTCTTCGATCGCATAGCCGCGATGAAGCAAAACGCCTTCATCACCGTCAATATAGGTCAGGCCTGAAACACAAGATCCCGTTGCCCCATAACCCGGGTCATAGGTGAACATGCCGGTTTCGGCATAGAGTTTACGAATATCAATAACATCTGGCCCAATGGTCCCCGAAGTGACCGGAAGAATTGTTGATTTTCCTGATGCGTTGTCAGTGATCGTCACTGATTTTTCGGAAGGCGAATTGTCTGCCATCTGCGGACCTCATGGTAAAAGTTATTTGACGGTTACAGCTCGGCTCGGCCGGCGACTGTGTCAGCAGCAAAGGGATTACTGATTTTTAGCGCAAATTACAGTTATTTGCAAGCGATCTGCATTCGCACACTCGTTTCAGATTGCCCCAAAGCCACCATGATATCCACAATAGACGGGGTTTGTTTCATTCCTGTGACAGCGGCGCGCAATGGCAGGCCAATATCGCGCATTTTCAAACCTTTTTCAGCAAGATAGGTGTTGATAGCCGCCTTTAACCCGTCCAGATCCCAAGTGGCGCTCGCCAATGAAACATCTAAATCACGCAAAATTGCCTTGGCGTCATCGGTCAGAAGGGCGGCGGCATCATCGTTGATATCAACCGCGCCATCAGCAAGTAGATAGCCAATTGATCCAGCGATATCGAGATGGGTCTTGGCGCGTTCTTTTAACAATGGCAACAGCGTGGTAATCCGCGATTTTGCGGCGCTGCTTGTTGCTGTGTTGCCTGATTGTGCAAGCGCGGTTGCAATCAAATCATACAGCGCGTCATCTTCCATGATTTTGATGAAATAGGCGTTCACATCGCGCAATTTATCGCTGTCAAAGCGGGCAGGTGATTTACCAATACGGCCAAGATCAAACAACGTAACCGCTTCATCGCGGGGAATGATATCCATATCGCCATGGCTCCAGCCAAGCCGCAGCAAATAGCTGAACATGGCATCGGGTAAAAACCCCATATCGCGATAGGAATCAACGCCAAGCGCACCATGTCGTTTGGATAGTTTTGCGCCGTCACTGCCATGAATAAGCGGGATATGGGCAAAGACCGGAACGTCCCATCCCATGCCTTTGTAAACCATATATTGCCGAAAGGCGTTATTTAGATGGTCGTCACCGCGAATGACATGTGTGATACCCATATCATGATCATCAACAACGACAGCAAGCATATAGGTTGGTGACCCATCAGCGCGCAAAATCACCATATCATCCAAAACATGGTTTTGCACGGTAACCGATCCTTGAACGGCATCTGCAATCGTTGTGCTGCCGCTATCGGGCATTTTCATTCGAACAACATAGGGCGCATTTGATGGTGCCTGCGCCGGATCGCGGTCGCGCCATGGTGAACGCACCGCGTCCCCGGTTTTTTTGCTGTCTTCACGGATTGCGGTTAATTCATCATCGGTTAGATAACATTGATAAGCAGCGCCAGCGGCAATCAGCGCATGGGCAATTTCTTGGTGGCGTTCGCTTTGTGCTGACTGGCTGATCGCAGGCTTGTCACCGCCAAGACCAAGCCAGTCAAGCCCGTCATGAATTGCCGCAATCGCGGCGTCGGTTGAACGCGCCTTATCGGTATCTTCAATCCGCAAAAGGTAAGTGCCGCCATGATGGCGTGCAAACAACCAGTTGAAAAGAGCGGTTCTCGCCCCACCAATATGAAGATAACCGGTTGGTGACGGCGCAAATCTTGTGACGACATTCATAATTTCTTGAGCCCTTCCTGATAGGCTGACAGCGGATTACCTCTAACGCGCGCATGCTACACTAATGGCTTTGCAAATTGCACCCCTGATCGTTGCCGAACGCCGGATATTGATTTCGCTTTACCTGTTTATGGCTGGAATCATCCTGTTTCATCTGCTGCCCCCAATCTGGCATCGTGGTGAATATCTCGATTGGCTTTTGGGCGGATCCTTACTGGTCTCGATTGCTGGGCTGGGGGCAGCAATCTATGCCCGCCATTCTGCCGGACATGATCGGGGGTTGTTTATACTGGTTGCATTCACCGTTGGTTTTGCTTTGGCAAGCCTGCAATTTGCCCAACATGATAAGCCCAGAATCAAACATGGTGTTACTGCTGATATCCAAGGAACCCTGATTAAGATTGATGGCAATGCTGATGCCCGAAGCCGCTTATGGATCAAGCTTGATGCCGCCTCAGATATTGTGCAAAGCGGTATTTTACCAGCAGGCGGCATTGTTCGTGTCACAACGGACAAATGGCAGGATCAGCAATATCTTGGCGGGGCAGTTGCCATGCGGGCAAGGCTGTATCCGCCGCCTGACCGTATTTTGCATGGCACGCCTGATTATGGGCGGCGAGCGCGGGTGGATGACGTGCTGGCAAGTGGCTATGTTATCGCACAAATCGCCATGATGCCGAATGACCATGCCGGAACGATAAAGCATGATATGACGATGGCGCTGGCACGATACCGCGCTGGATTTGCCGCGCATCTTGTCGATTTGATGCCGAAACCGGCGGGCGCGATTGCGGCGGCGTTGCTTGTTGGCGAAAGACGGTTCATCAGCGAAGATGTCTATAACCGGTTTCGCGACTCTGGCTTGGCGCATTTGCTGGCAATCTCGGGACTTCATGTAGGGCTGATCTGTTTTGGCAGCATGGCTGTTATCCGTTTTTTCGGTGCGTTGTTCCCATCATGGTCATCGCGGTTTGCCTTGCATAAATATGCGGCGATCACGGCGGCCTTTATTGGGGGATGTTATGTTTTGATGTCAGGGGCGCCGGTCAGTGCGCTTCGCGCTTTTGGCATGGCTATGCTTGTGGTTTTGGCAATTTTGCATGATCGGATGGCGCTAACGCTTCGGAATGTCTGTCTGGCCGCTTTTGCCATCCTAGCATTTAATCCGGTGGCGCTATTTACCGCCAGCTTTCAGCTAAGCTTTGCTGCAACGGCGATTTTGGTTATCTGGTATGAATCGCGGGCAAGGCGGGAACCGGTGAAATGGCATTGAATTTTCCGCTGTCCAATGGCCTTGATCACCATGTCATGCCTATCTGCAATGGCAACAGCGCCCTTTGCGGCACAGCATTTTGGCACAGTTACCCCATGGGGGCTTGTCGCCAATATTATCGGCATACCGCTTACCGGCCTCTGGATTATGCCAACGGGCATGATTTTAACGATTGGCGGCCTTTTCGGGCTGGATTGGTTGGTGGCAACTTTAATGACGGCCGGTCTTCACGCGCTTTATCATTTGGCAGATTGGTTTGCCGGTTTCCCGCTAGCTGGGTGGAAAGTGGCACCGCCCGGATATGCCGCTTTATTGGTTATGGTGACCGGCATGATGATATCGCAGCTTTTGACCAAACCGATGGCGCGCATTGGCCTGGTTCTGGTGGCGGCGGGGTTATATGGGCGGCTAGGCCGGTTCCTGACGGAGTTTTATTCGCCGTTCGCCGCACCCCAAAAATGGTGTTGGCAGCAAATAATGGCACGGCACGATCCTATACAGCGCTTTCCGATTTTCTGGCTTCAATGGCCGAATTGCGGATGGGAAAGGGCATTGAACAGGTTGATCTGGCGCAATGTTTACTAGCTTGCAAACATGATTTTTCACATGGCATCAGCGCCAGCATTGTGATGAAAGCCAAAGGTCTTACCGCAGCGTGCAAGGATTTGGAAACGGCGTTTGTTTTAACAAGCGTAACGCCGCGATATCCATGCTATAGCGGGAAACCAATTTATGATATCAGTCAAAAAACAGGATATAATTACCTAATTTTTATTGATTAAAATAAATTACAGCTAATCAATAATTTCGGATCAAGCCAGCAAGCTTGCCCTGCACTTCAACCTCACCCGTGCTGAAATAGCGCGTTTCATAACGTGGGTTCGCCGCTTCCAGTCCAACTCGCCCCGGTTCTTTTAACAAGGTTTTGAGCGTTGCTTCTTGCTGATTAATCAAGGCCACGACAATTTCACCATGCCGCGCGGTTTCGGCGCGTTGGATCACCACGGTATCACCATCTAAAATACCCGCGCCAACCATTGAGTCGCCGACAATTTCAAGCGCAAAATGTTCACCGCTGCCAACCATGCTTGCCGGAATTTCTAAATGATTTGTCGGGTCGCTTAGCGCCTCAATCGGCGTGCCAGCCGCGATCCGCCCCAAAAGGGGAAGGCTGACAAGGTTAGACGCCGTTTCAACGGCACGCGTGACGACACCGCTAGCCGCCGCCGTTACTGGCTTTAAAATTTCGATAGCCCGCGCCCGATTAGCAAGCCGCCTTATATAGCCGCGTTCTTCGAGGCCGGAGACAAGGCGATGAACCCCCGATTTTGACGCAAGACCAAGCGCATCACGCATTTCGTCAAAAGACGGTGGTACATCATGTTGTTGCATATGATCGCTAAGATAGGTCAAAAGCTCACTTTGTTTGCGTGTAAGCATTTTAAATCGCCGCCTGTTCCATTTCGTTCTGTTTATGTTCTACCAATGTTCTTATGCTAGCGCAAGCCCCAATTGAACAAAACGAATAATGGTTGGAATGATTGGCTTTGGATCGAAACCTGATCAGCGCAAAAGCGTTAGCCTAAATCGGGTAATGGAATGACCGATACAAATTCACCTGCAACCTTGGCAGGATCAAAAGGTGGGCGAACAATCAGCGCATTCGCTGTTGCCAGAACCGACATCATCGAGCTGTCCTGCCGCGGTGCAGGCATAATCATCTGAACGCCATCTTTGGTGGTGATTTGTGCGCGAATATAATCTTGGCGCTGATCATTGACGTCAAGATCAACAGCAAGCGGCATTGAAAATTGTCGTAACGATGCGGTGCCGCCAACCATATGGGCAATGGCTGGCCGTAAAAACACTAAGGCGCAGACGGCAGTTGATACCGGATTGCCGGGTAAACCAACAAGCGGGATGCCATCAACATTACCCGAAATAAGCGGCTTTCCCGGGCGCATGGCGATTTTCCAGAAATGAAGCGCATTTTGCCCGCTGCTTCCCAAATCTGACACGATATGGTCATGCGTGCCAACCGACGCGCCACCAGTGGTCACAACAAGATCAAGATTGCTGGCGCGCCGCACCGCGTCAAGCATGGCTCCGGGCACATCACGGGCAATGCCAAGATCGACCGCTTCGGCACCGCATGCAGTTACAAAATTGGCAAGAAAACTGGCATTTGAGCTGATGATCTGGCCGGGGCCTGGCAATTCTCCGGGCGAAACCAATTCATCACCAGTCGATAAAACCCCAACACGCGGGCGCAACCGAACCGAAGCTTGGGTCAGACCGGCGGCAATGGCCAATCCAATTGCCCGCGCCGACAATAATGTTCCGGCGGGTAAAATCACCTGACCTGCGGTAATATCAAGACCGGCAGGGCGGATATAGCGACCGGCAATTTCGGCACTGCGAACGGTAATTTCAACATTGTCCTGTTCGGCGACCGGATCGACATCTTCTTGAATGACGATTGTATCGGCGCCATCAGGTATCGCCGCGCCGGTAAAAACCCGAACCGCCTGTCCAGCACCAATTTTACCGGTCCAAGGATGACCCGCAGCGGATTCGGCAATGCGGGTCAATTTACAGGGGAATGATGTCACATCGGCAGCCCGAACCGCATAGCCATCCATCGCCGAAACCGCCTGAGGTGGCAAAGTAAGAACCGCAACAAGGTCATCGGCAAGGGTGAAGCCAAGTGTTTTATCCAGCGGTTTTGTGATGGTGTTCGTTTGCGGTAATAACGCCAAAATGGCGGTGAGGGCCTGATCAACCGGCAATAGCGGCGGTTTTTTATCTGATTTTGATTCGTCTGGCCTATTCGGCATCATAAACGCCTGATTTACCGCCTGATTTATGGGTCAGCCGAATATTGCCAATTTCCATACCGCGATCGACCGCCTTGCACATATCATAAACGGTCAGCGCGGCCGTCGAAACGGCGGCCATCGCCTCCATTTCAACACCGGTTGGCCCAGAAACGGCGCAGGTTGCAGTGATTTGGACGCCGGGCAAGGCCGCGTCTGGCACCAGATCAAGATGAACATGGTCAAGCCCAAGCGGGTGGCATAGCGGAATCAGATTTGAGGTTTGTTTTGCCCCCATGATGCCAGCCAGCCGCGCCACCCCCAGAACATCGCCCTTCTTCGCGGTTCCATCGGTGATCATGGCCAAGGTTTTAGGCTGCATCCGGATATGCCCTTTTACAATGGCAATGCGTTTGGTGTCGGCCTTGCTGCCAACATCAACCATATGTGCGTTGCCGTCATTGTCGAAATGGGTAAATTCAGCCATAGCCATTTTCTTCCTTCACATCAAAGCGCGTTTTAACCGGCAACAGGATTGGCCAGAATGGTTTTTGTTGCCGCGGCAACATTATCGGCACGCATTAAAGATTCGCCAATCAGGAAACAGCGTGCGCCAGCAGCCGCCATCCTTGCAAGATCTGCCGGTGTGAACAAGCCACTTTCAGCAATCGCGATCCGGTCTTTTGGCAAGTCAGGAAGCATCGCCGCGCCGACATCAAGCGATATGTCCATGGTTTTTAGATTGCGGTTATTGACTCCCATCAAAGGCGAGCGCAATTTCGCCGCTCGCGCCAGTTCAGCCGAATCATGACATTCAATCAGAACATCCATTCCATAATCAAAGGCAACCGATTCCAGCTCGGCCGCCAGCGCATCGTTAAGCGCCGCCATGATCAGCAAAATGCAGTCAGCGCCCAGCGCGCGCGATTCAACGATTTGCAAAGGGTCAATCATAAAATCTTTGCGCAGAACGGGAAGGGTAACGGCATCGCGCGCCGTAACCAGAAATTCGGGCGCGCCCTGAAACCATTTGCGGTCGGTCAAAACCGAAAGACAGCTTGCGCCGCCGTCTTCATAAGCCTTTGCCAAACTTGCCGGATCGAAATCGGCGCGGATCAGCCCTTTCGATGGTGATGCTTTTTTTAGCTCGGCAATCAACCCATAGCCTTTGGCGCTATCACGCGCCAAAGCTGCGGCAAAACCACGAACCGGCGATGCTGCCTTGGCTGCCTGATCCAGTGTGGCAAAGCTGGTCGTGCCGGCAAGCGCGCGGACTTCATTATGTTTTTCATCAATGATGGTGGCCAATACATTTTCCATCAGATCAGGCCTTTCCATTGGTGATGGCGATCAAACCATCAAGCGCGGCAAGTGCCTTGCCCGAAACAATTGACGCCTTGGCCATTTTTGCCCCCTGCTGTAAATCAGCAACATGCCCGCCAGCAACCAATGCGGCGGCGGCGTTGAATAAAACAATATCGTGATAAGGGCCGGTTTCGCCTTCAAGAAGGGCGCGAAGATAGCGTGCATTATGTTCGCCATCACCGCCGCGAAGCTGGTCAAGATGGGCGGTTGGCAGGCCGATATCTTCGGGTGAAATGGTGAATTCGCTTACCTTGCCATCGACAAGGGCGGCAACATGCGTTTTACCGGTTGTGCTAACCTCATCAAGCCCATCAGCGCCATGAACCACCCAGGCATGATTGGTGCCAAGACGCGCCAGAACATGCGCAAATGGCGCGCAATAGCTTTGGTCAAAAACACCAACCATGATGCGTTTAACAAGCGCTGGATTGGATAAGGGGCCTAAAAGATTGAAAATTGTCCGCACGCCAAGCGCGGCTCGAACAGGCCCAACATAACGCATCGCTGCATGATGGCGCGGTGCCATCAAAAAAGCAATATTAGCCTCGGCCAAAGCGCGTTCAACAAGTGCCATTTCGCAATCAAGCTTGATTCCGAGCGCCGATAAAACATCGGCTGCACCACTTTTTGACGACACGGCCTTGTTACCATGTTTGGCAACTGGAATACCGCATCCTGCAACAACAAAGGCGCTTGCTGTCGAAATATTGTAAGTGCCAAACCCATCGCCGCCAGTGCCAACAATATCCATCGCATCGTCGCTTGCCTGAATCGTCAGCGCCTTGTCGCGCATGACGCTTGCGGCCGCGGCAATATCATCGACCTGTTCACCACGCATTTTCAGCGCGATCAGAAAGGCCGCCATCTGGGCTTCGCCAACATCACCATCCATAATTGCGGTAAAACAGGCCTGAACCGCGCTCGGGCTCGGCCGTTCGCCAGCGATAAGCGCTGTTAAAGATGATTTCACAATATCAGACATGACCCATAATTTCCTTTATCGGGGATTTCCTTTATCGGGGCGGTTTGTGCCAGCCTTGCCGCCTTATAGCCTCGCAGCTTTATCGCCCTGGGCAAAATGCCAATTTCTTGCGCCAGACTATATTGTTCAAGACCGCGCAATGCAAGGCATGGCTGCCATTTGGGCGCGGCCGATTATCAAGGGGCAAAGCTGGCTGATATGCAGCCGCGCCGTGAAAACCCTTAAACATGTTAAATTATTCAGGTGATTTCCATGAGGAGACGGGATCATGACACGAAAACAACTTGTCACAAAAACCGAAATTGCCAAAATGGCCGGCGAGGACAAACGGCATTTTCTAAACCGCGACGCGCGGCATCTGCAAAAACCGCTTGGTGACATTGCCGGATTGACCAAATTGGGCTTTCATCTGATCGAGGTACCAATCGGGTCGGCGTCTTGTGCTTTTCACCGGCATATTTGCGAAGAAGAATGTAACTGTATTCTCGAAGGTACCGGAACAGCGCGCATTGGCGATACGGTTTTGCAGGTCGAAGCTTGTGATTTTATTGCCTATCCGGCTGGGGGTGAGGCGCATGACCTTCGTAATACGGGATCATCCCTATTGAAATGCATCATTGTTAGCCAGCGGCTGGATTTTGACATTGTCGATTATCCTTAAAAGGCCCGGCGACTCTATCGCGCCAATGGCGAAAAGGGTGATCTGGTCGATATGGCGGTGATTGTTCGTCGCCAGTAACAGGCTATAAAATATGAGCCAGAAATCTCGGGTAAAAAGTCTAGGCATGCATCTGATCGGGAAAGCGCTGGTCAAGCCGCAGAATTTGTGCCTCAAGCCGACCCAGCGTTTCACCCGATGTGATGCCGTGACCGCAGATTTCAAGAAATTGCGCTAAAATCCGGTAACCTGCCACCGAGGCGATTGATTCT
>Ga0255771_1004450_pt1 | contig 12755 bp, 15 predicted proteins | sample 011ome_19_FD_179969 | JGI IMG/M metagenome (GOLD analysis project Ga0255771, IMG submission 179969) | Coastal salt marsh microbial communities from the Groves Creek Marsh, Skidaway Island, Georgia - 011510BT metaG (version 2) | ecosystem: Environmental > Aquatic > Marine > Intertidal zone > Salt...
TCGCGCCCAGCGGCGCCGCGCCCGTCGTGGTCGTCATCGTGTGCATGCGTCGTTCCCGCGCGTCGCGTCGTGGCGTCGCGAGATCGTCGCGCAGTGACGACGGGCACGGGCACGCGTGCGACGTTTTGGGGTGATGCTGACTAGGATTGCTGATTACGATTGGCACAAACTTACAAACTTACAAGACTCTCTCTACTGGTACTATACTGTGTTGATGTGTTCTATATACGTAATACGCGCACGTGTGCGCGTGCGCGGGCGCGCGGGCGCGCGGGCGTGAGACGTGGCGGCGAGTGTTTCATCGCGCGTACGCCCGCGAGACGCGGGGCTCACGACACCGTGCGACCAAAGGCGACGGCGGAAATGTACAAATTCTTGGCCCATTTTTCCTTGACATGCGTAGATGGGAACGCACTGGTGCGTAATGTTTCTTGGGTTTCATCGCCCGGCCGACGACGCGGGATGGAGAGCACAAAGGCGGCTTGATCTTGCGTCGCGGCGCAGCACGTGATGCGAAAGCCGTGATCCCAGCGCCGATGAATGCCTTCAGAGGGGTACATAAAGTCGAGTTCGACGCACTGGTCGACAAAGCCAGCGTTACGAGACATGACAACGGCCCAGCGCGACGCGCACGTCGCCATGGATGTGACGTAGAATCCTTCCTTCCATTTTTTGTTGATCCATTTGAAGGGAAAAGAGTCGCTCACCTTGTACGACTGTTGCGTGTACGTTGATCCTTTGGACATGACAACCATGGCGGAACCTTGCACAGAGCCGGCGAGGGCGGTAATGTAGTACCCATCGTCCCACTGCTCCAAGATCCAGTCCTTGGGTAAAAACTGACTGGATAAGTTCCAGATTTGCGAGCTAAAGCCAGTGCCAGCGTCCATGATGAGCGCCCACAATTCCTGCGCGCACGACACCGAGGAGATGAACAACCCGTCGTCGTTACCCTTATCCACGTGCTGCTCGATGCGCGAGTTGGCGACGTTGTAGTGATACCGTTGCTTCATCGGACGATGGGCGTTGTAAATTGTTATCCACTGCATGGCTGGGAGGCCGACGCGAACCTTCTTTTTCAAACGTTCCTTGTCGTCGACGTCGAATTGCATGTCTGAAACCTTGCGCTTCATGCCCACCTTCTTTGCACCTTCCGTGGAGATGGGTCGACGCAATGTCGGACCGCACAAAGGCTCGAACAACGCAGCCATTGCACCATACTTTGGTTCTTCGTCAAATTTCAAGTTGATCACCGCCTCCATGAACTGTCTAAACGCGCTCGGAGCGTAGCGGCACAACGCCTCGGGGCTCGTCGCCATCTTCTTTTTGCAAACCAAAAAACCCTTGTTGTCGCCCTGGTAACCTTGCCACGGTAAACGGCCCTTAAGTAGGAATAACAAAGTATAAGCCAACGACTCCAAATCGTCCCGTCGCGAGGCTGTGCGCCCCAAATGCGCGTGCACCGCGGCGTAACGCACCGTGCCCCGGAAAATATCTGGCCGCTGATCGTAATCCACGTGCGCAGAGCAAATCGGGTCACGCCAGCGCGTGGCCAAACCTAAATCAACCAAGTACAATTTCTTTTCCGTGGGCGTTCCCGGTGGTCCGAGTAAAAAGTTTTCCGGTTTGATATCGCCGTGAACGAAACCTTTACTGTGAAAATTTTCCAAAATAGCCAACGACTCGACAGCGATGCACGCCACCATCTCCTGCGACATAATCTGCCCGTTCACGTTCCACTTGTCCCAAAGCGACGGTCCGAGCAAATCCATCACCATTATGTAATAATCGCTTTGACGACCTTTGTAATGCACCTTGGGCACGCCTAAAATTCCGCCGAGCGAGTTGTACACCGACCACTCGTACGGCGGACCGTAGTCACAGCCTTTACTCGATCGGTGCTCAAACTTCAAAGCCACCTGATTCGCCAGTGGTCCAGTCGTGGCGTTCGTCTCATTTGCCTTCTGTCTGCGACCGACGTAGACTTGTCCGAAACCACCCTTACCGAGCTTCCGTTCGACGATGTACATCGGAGAACCTCCCACTTGCGCCTGTTCAGTCATACAAAATACGCACGCGGTCAGTCTCGCGTGGTCGCACACGAACGCGTGAACGCCATCGGCTCAAACCTCGACGATGTCATCTACGCCAACACTACGTCACGCTTTTAACATCGTTGCACTGCGCGCGAAAGACGCATCGAAACCCATCGAAACCGCGCGCGCAAGCAGCCTCGTCGTCAGCCCTCAACAATGTCACATCATCATCACATCCCCCGGTGCGTACGCCTTTGCGACGTACCTTCTCCGGAACGGGCGCCGTGGATGGATCATCATCTACGGGCGCACCGTGATCGCCGCTTCGTTCTTCGCTAATCTCCTCCATCGCGCGCGCGCGTTACGCGTTCGTGTGTCCCGAAAACGTTCGCGTCGATCGCGCGCGGGTGCGAGATTGCGCGTCTACGCGCGTTGACGGCGGTTCCGCGCGCGTCGATGGCGTGCGCGATGCGCGGAGGAGATGAAACGTATTTTCGTGCGCGCGGTGGCGGACGTGACGCGTGCGTGCGAGCGTCGCGCGACGACGAATAGCGACTGGGGCGAAAAGCGCGGGTCGTTGGTTTGAACTCGGGCGGTCGGTTGGACACCATGCGGACACCGCGCGCGGCGTCTTCCACGCGATATGTCGCGACGACGCCGCGCGTACATGCACAGCGATGCGATAAAAAGCGAGCCATTACAATTTGAATTGCGTTTGCAACGAATCGAGGGCGGCGCGATCGATGACGGAGCCGCCGCAGACGACGACGACGAGCGCGCCGTCGGCGCGAACGCCAGTCAACGCGCCGATTTCAGGCGCGTATACGGCGGCGAGCGCGGCGCCGCACGCGGGTTCGACGAGGAGTCTATGGTCGTCGGCGAAATGTAAGCACGCGCGGACGGCATCGGCGTCGGTGCAGGCGTAGCTACGGACGCGAGACGGGCCGAGCGCACGGCACTTGGCGAATACTTCGGGTGATGGAGACGCCGCACCGAGGCTTTTGGCTACGCTCGTGATTGCGGGTAATGTGATGAGTTCACCGGCGTTAATTGAAGCGTGGAGCGATTCCGCACCGATGGTTTCCATGGCGATCGTTGAGACGTCATCGATCCAACCCGCGCGTTCGACGCCTCGTAAAACGCCGGCGAGCAAGCCTCCTCCACCCACGCACGTCACGATCGCCGCCGGTGCACCTTCATCCATGCTCGATAAATCTTCCGCGATTTCGTCAATCATGCTTGAGTGTCCGTCCCATGTATCTTCGCCTTCGAATGGATGTATTAACGCGCCACCCGTCGTCGCCGCTCGTTCCATAGCTGCCGCGTTCGCCTCGCTCCACTGACTCCCCGAGACCACAACCTCTGCGCCATAAGACGCTAATAGATTTCTCACGCGCTCTGGTGTAGTTTCCGGAACGTATACTACGACGTCCACACCGAGACGTTGTCCCGAGTACGCCGTCGCTAAACCGGCGTTGCCACCGCTCGAGCTAACGAGAATACTCGCCCCGTCACGCTCGACCGCGAGCGCACACGCGCGACCGATTCCACGCAGCTTGAAAGATCCACTCGGTTGCGTGTTCTCGAGTTTCAAGTACACGTCGCGGCCATTGATGATGGAGAGCGCGTTGGACTTTACCAGAGGTGTGCGCACGTGCAGCGCCGTCGTCTTCGAAGTATTCGCCGTCGACGGTGCGCCCGACACCGACGCCGCCGATGCAGTGGCGCGACGTGCCGTGTTCACCGACATTATCCGCGCGCGCGTCGGCGCCGTGGCGAGGCGTGACATGCGTGGTGGACTGTGGACGCGAGCGTGTAACGAGCCGCTCGTTACAACATTGACTACCGATATTCTACCGTATGCTATCTATGCTATCTAAAGCGCCATCGCGCGGATGGCGCGCACACTCGCCTACACAGCGAACGCTCTATGTGGTCTATCGCGCCTCTCGCGCGTTTGCCGCGCGACGCGCGCGTTTTTTTGTTTGCGAAAAACACACGCCTTCGGCTTCCAAATACGCCACGAAATCTGCTCGACTGCACCGAATCCCGCTCTCACGCGCCCGCACTAGGGCGTCGTCGACGTCGATAGATTCCATCAGCAGCACGCGCTCGTAGACGTCCTCGTTCGCGATGATCCACGACGTCAGCGCGTCTTCGCGCTCGTCCTCCGTCCACCGACGGGACGCCGACGCCTTCGCGGGCTCATTCGCTCGCCGCGCGGATGACGTCCCAGCGCCAACCAACCCCAATCGTTCACGCAGCGGTGGAATGTCAAATTCCGATCCCGATGCGTCGTCATCGTCATCGCCGCGCCCGTCGTCGCCGTTCGGTTCTACGAGCGGAGACGTCGCCAAGTCAACGACGTCCACGTCCGCGACCTCGACCTCGACCTCGACCGCGCCGTCATCGCGCCGCACGCCGCCAAACTCGCGAGGCATGACCGTCACCCGTCCTTTCCCATCACTGCGCGCGAACGCCGCGAGCGCGAGGTCAGTCTATGCGCTATGCGAGAGTCAATCGTTCGCGACGAATGCACCACAGCGCATCCGATACCACACGTCGTCGCCGCTCACGCCGTCACCGACACGCGCGTCGCGCGCACCTCTCAAATCCAGACGCGCGAAGTAACGCGTTGAGCGCCCACGCGCGATCGCGCCCGCCGTAGGCGCGCGCGATGGCGTCCAGCGTCGCCTCGAGCATGCGGGAGCGCGCCTCACTCTGAGGCGTGCGGCGTCGTTCGTCGTCCTCCTCGTCGCACCGTCGTCGTCGTCGTCGCTTGCGCGCGTGCTGTGCGAACCGCACGCGATGCCTGGCGCATCGCGCGGCGATGGCGTCGATGGTGGCGCGACGCGCGCGTGGTGCGCGGCGTGTAAGACGATGGTGCGCGCGCCGCTGCACGCGCATGAAATGAAATGTCCCGTGCTCGTGCGCGCGGCGCAGGCTCGTGCGCGCGCGTATTACTCGAAAGATATCAACGTTGATGTCGACGTCGTCGCTGGTGCCGGCGGCGAAGGCGCGAGGGACGACGGGGCGAGGGACGAAGGCGTTCGCGAGGCGAAGGCGCGCGCGGCGGCTGCCGCGCTGACCGCCGCCTCGCGTTCGAGAGACTCGCACGGCGGTGATTTACTCGTTGACGTGCCGGCGAACGAATCATTGGGTGTTGTCGCGCGAGAGTGCGCGCAGAATGCGGCGGAGAGGCGCGCGCGGGAGAAGGAGTTGTCGGCGCCGACGCAGAGTCGCCACGACGCGCAGTTCGCCGGCATCGTCTCGGCGATGCGATTGTACGGTCTAGTGCGCTCTGGTGCCGACGTTCGGGCAAGCGATAAACCACTGTATGTTGAGTTTGGCGCTGGGCGCGGGTACTTGTCGCATTTCTTATCGGATGCGTACGGGGATGTAGATTTGGCGCTCGTCGAGCGACGAGCCTATCGACACAAAGCCGAGCGTTCTTTACGCAGACGCACCGGTTTCATCGAGCGGCTGACGATTGACATCAAAGATTTGAATTTAAATGCCGTCGACGCGGTAGCATCGCGCGACTTGGTGGCCATGGCGAAACATTTATGCGGTGAGGCGACGGATTTGGCGTTGCGCGCGTGCTTTGGCCGCGGTTCCACAGCGAGGACGAATTTCCGCGTGCGCGGCGTCGCGTTCGCGACGTGCTGCCACCACAGATGCGCGTGGAACACGTACGTTAATCGCGAATACCTCATATCCCTCGGTATCGGCCGCGATGAGTTCGAGTACCTGACTAAAATCAGTAGTTGGGCCACGCTCGCGACGAACGCCGACGCCGAAACCGCGGGAGAGCACGCGAGTGGTGCGGTTCACTTCGACGCTTCTCACGCCTTTGACGACGTCACGGATGAAGAAAAGCTCAAACTTGGCCGTCTCGCCAAGCGAATTCTCGACGAAGGCCGCGCGCGATGGTGCCAAAGTCAAGGATTGTCGGCGACGCTCGAAGCGTTTGTCCCGCGAACGACGTCTCCAGAAAACGTAATCCTTCTCGCCCGCGACGACGCCGTCGGCGAACGCGTCGGCGTGCCCTAGCTCCTAGCGTACACATATGTACATAGCACGCGTGTATTGATATCCCATTCTTTCTTAGCGCCGTGGCGACGCGCGAGGCTCGCAAAATGCTCTACACAATGTCGCGTCAGCACCATCGGCGCCGGTCGTCAAACCCCGACTCGCGCCATGCACGCCCGCGACGCGCTCGCCACCGCGCCGCGCACGCACCGCGCGCACATCGATCGCGCGCGCATCCGCCGTCGCGCGACGACGACGACGACGACGGCGGCGCTGAAGACTGGTCGCGAATCGAGCGCTGCGAGCGACTCGAAGCGCGCGAGAGATGCGATGCAGCTCACGCCTGCCGACGTCGACGCCGCGCCCCCGATCGCGTGCGCGCTGTCACCAGCGATCACGGCGTATGTGTTTAAAACGCGCACGCGACGAACGTTCGAGGTGGAGTACGGGGCGAAGCGCGGGAGCAGCGAGAACGCGTACGTGGCGCGGGGCGCGAGCAAGTCGTGCGCGTTGGACTGCGTGGATTCACGCCACGCCGACGCGTACGGCGCGATCGCTGGGATCGGGGACGTGGATTTTATCGCGTGCTTGCATGCGGCGCCGCGACGCATGGATGCGTTGGCGGCGGCGATCGCGGCGAGGCCCGCTGGCGCGGAGTGCGTGGAAGTGCTGTGCTCAAACCCGGGCGCGCAAGTTATACAACAGGCACTCAAGGCGAATAACCCGCTCACGAATGAGAATTTGATCGCCGCATGGAAGGGCGCTGATGGAAAATTAAGAGCGCGATTGCGGGTGGTGAAGAATAATGAAAAGATTGATTTGGGAGACCGAACGCTGACTTTTACGACGGCGCCGACGCCACGGTGGCCGGATTTAATCTTCGCCAGGGATGATGCGTCAGGGATGTTGTTTACGTCCAAGTTTTTCAGCGCTCACGTGGCGAGTGAAGGCGATGATGTCAGTGATGTCGGGGGATGGGAAGCTTTCGGCGAGGATTGGCGATACTTTTATGACTGTTTGTTGGCGCCGATGGCGAAACAAGTTGCGCCGGTGCTCTCGCGCATGAACTCGTCTTCGGAGACGGGTGCCGATGGTGATGGTGACGCTCCAGCGAGTGAAAGTGACGCGCAATCGCCGGTGGCACTGAAAAGAGGTGGCGTCTTGGGTGCGATAGGGCGACTGTTTTCTGTCGGCGGCAAGGCGGAGGAGCGCGTCGTCTCGGCGACGTACGACGGCGTCGCGGCGGCCATTTGCCCCGCGCACGGCCCCATCATTCAAAGTTCCGTGACAGAAGTCTTTCGCGAGTACACTATGTGGACGGAGAAGCAAATTGCTTCGGCGTCTAATCTTGAGATTGCGGTTATATATGCGAGCGCTTACGGAAATACGGGCGCCATGGCGCAAGCAATCGCGCGTGGTATCTCCAAGACTGGAATCGCTGCAGAAATGTTCAACTGCGAATTGGCCACACCTGATGAAATTTCGCAGCTTCTCAAACGTTGCTCAGGGTTTTGTCTCGGTGCGCCCACGCTCGGCGGTACGCTCCCAACGCCGGTGCAAACTGCGTTGGGTGCCATTATAAAGGATGGCGACCTCGACAAGCCGTGCGGCGTGTTTGGCTCCTTCGGATGGTCTGGAGAGGCGGTAGATATGATGGAAAAGCGCTTGAAAGATGGCGGGTTCAAGTTTGCGTTCGATCCTTTGCGATGCAAGTTCAAGCCCACCGCGGAGACGTTGCAGTTGTGTGAAGAAAGCGGCACAGATTTAGCCCAAGCCGTGCGCAAGCTCGAGCGTAGAAGACAAGTGCTGGAACGCAAGAGCGTGGGTAAAGCGGAGAGTGCTGTGAGCGACACTGCCGCAGCCGTTGGTCGAATCGTCGGCTCATTGTGCGCAGTGACGACGAAGAGCGAAGACACCCAAAGCGCCATGTTGGCGTCCTGGGTATCCCAAGCGTCATTCAACCCGCCTGCGTTGACCGTGGCCGTCGCCAAAGAGCGCGCAGTCGAGAGTTTTTTGATGAAGGGTGGCAAATTTAACTTGAACGTATTGAAAGAAGGTGGCGAAAAAGACGTCATGAAGGCTTTGCTGAAACCATTCAAGCCTGGCGAGAATCGTTTCGGTGACTTGGACGTCTCCATTTCCGAAAATAACGGCTGCGCCATCGTCAACCAATCCTTAGCATGTATTGAGTGTTCAGTCACACAGCGCATGGAGGCTGGTGATCACTGGATCGTTCTCGCAGAGGTCGAATCCGGCTCATTGCTGGACGAAGTCGGCGTCACGTCCATCCACCATCGCAAGTCGGGCGCGTCGTATTAAATCGTCTGTAGTACTGTACCCGTAGACGCATTTAATTTTAACGCTCACGCCCACCGCAAACATTGCAAAAACAACATAATCGCGCATTTCATGCCTCCCACGCGGGCGCCACCCTCGTCGTACGCGCGCTCTGTGCTCGAATTGGACATCGCGCGCCTCGCCTGGCCAAGACAACTCAACACCCATAGAACGATGGACCGCGGGGCAACCTCCCGCACTCAGCGCCGCACCCGCGCGACAATCGCCGCGCGCCCGGGATAATCACGCGCGCGAAGAAAACGTCGATCGACTCCATCGCACGCGCATCATCTAAGCGCGCGTCGTCGACGGTGAATACGCGCGAACGCATCGAGGGGAACGGGCGTTCGGACTGGGACACACATTCACTTTGCTCCGTGAGCACGCCGCGTCGCGCGCACGCGATCACCAACCATGGGTCTCAAAGAACTCTTCAAAGACTCCGTCACGGAGATATTCACCTACCGTACGACAAAGTTGGTGAAGACGAACGATAAGTTTCTCGTGACGCTACATTTCATATTCATGGGGTTGATTTCCATCTTCGCGTTGGTGTCGATTTTATTGTCGCACAACTACATGACGTTTGAGTTGCCATCGTTATATGTGACGACGACGTTTGATGAGTGGCGATCGACGGCGTTTACAGTGGATGAGACGTATAACGCGGAGATTGCGACGAACGCTACGGAAGCGTATTGCAACACCGGGTACGTAACGTGGAGACGGAACGGCAAGGTCTTTGACGACGATTACATGACGAATGTGAAGTGCGTTGCAGATTTCATGCCGAATGAATACATTTGGCCGTTTGAACGCGGGAATGGGTTTCGGTTCGGGACGTTTTTAGAGGAGTACAGTTCGACTGTGTCATGCACCACGCCGACGGCGGCGAATTTTAAAGATGCAGGTTGTACGCGTACTGATGGCAGCGCGGTGTCTTACATGATTGCCGGGGCGGAGTTAGTTGCGTTTCCGCTTGAAATCATGTACCAAACTCGCACCGGGTCGCTGTCTAGAGTGAACACTTTCATTGTGGACGGCACCGAGTACGACGGAGCGTCTGAGACGTCGGTGTCAATCACAAGCTTTCTCGCGGCGTCAGGCATAAACTCGCTTGACGAGGAGAATGTGTACATGGTTGGCGATCAGGGTTCGGTGACAGGGTTACCTTACCGCATTTCCGGCCTCAACTTGAACATTAAAGTTGAGTTTAAGAACACGTATTTCAACGCGCCGTTGAAGACGACGACGCAGGCGACGCTGTCCGGGGAACAAGTGCAATCGGAGCACTATACGATGAAAGCCGACACAATTTATTTACGCGGGCAGACTGGTGACACGATCATCAATGCGGATCGGATAAATCGGTTGTGGTCGACGGTGCAGATTAACTTTGTATCCTCTGGAGAAATTGGTACATTTGACCTCTTCGCGTTGGCTTTGGCGATTACAAACGCGTTCGTTTTGATTGGTATGGCGACAACCATTGTAGACACTGTAGGCGTGATGACAAGTGAGACATTCTTGGATGATAAATATGAAGACGATGGTGAGCGTCTAGGCTTAGAGATGATGTTGGCAAACATTGAGAGTGAGGGGCATCCCGGGGTGCCGTTTGAACCGAATGATTTGCGACTCCCAGACGCTACTGGCGCGCCGGGATTAAGCTACGAACGCACGCTCACGACTCTACTTGAAGAAGTCCGCGAGATTCAAGAACAGTTGTCGCTGTTACCTGAAGATGAGAACGAGCTGCGTTTGATTACGACGGGCAAGGCGGAGCTCGAAGAATTTAGAAAGCTTCGCTTGGTCTACGTGCCCGATCCGTTGAGCCACCAAGCGAACGATAAAAAATACGTGCCTCCCGAGATTGCTCTTCATGACGGCCAGCAGACCATTGGGCGCGGCATGGGTGGGGTCGAGAACAAGGGTGTGAGTCGCCAGCAATTGTCGGTGGCGGTGATCAAGGAGCGCATTCGTGTAAAGTCGCTTCACGAAGGTCCAGGCGTGTGGCGTCAATCCACCGGTCGCTGGGAGATGCTACAAGTAGGTAAAGCGGCCGTGTTGAGTGTTGGCGATCGCCTCTGCTACCGCATGCGAGAGGGTAAGATTGGTGGACACGAGGGTGTGTTTGTGGTGGATTACCAAGACTCGAGGCTCGACACGTGCACCGTGTTTGGCATTCCGCTCGGCTGATTCATCAAAATCATGTATTTAATAATCAATGAAAATATGCGTAGAATTATAATTTTGAACCTGAATAACTCGTTCACTGATTTACAATTTCTATTTTGGTACACACAAACAAACTTTTTCTACGTGGCGATGTGTCGCGATTTGTCGTCAAGAATTGAAAAAAACTACACAAGGATAAGTACAAAAAGTTTGAACGCCAAACGGCGCAGGTGACCAAGTCGACTCGTAAGATCGGAGTGAAGGGATGGCTGTGATATGTTGCGGGAAGTTCATTTTCGTGAAAACGTATGTTCCGTCAACGCTCGTCGAGATTCTCGACGCGCGCGCAAACTCGGAAGTGTATACGACTACGCTTCCTCTTCCAATGCCAACGCCTTCCTTTCCTTCTTACTCAACTTGACCTGCCCGCCCGTGCGTTCAAACTCTTCCTTTTCCAAACGAGCCAATCGCTTCGCTTCCTTGGCAGCTTTACGCTCATCCTTCTTCGCTTGTTTTTCGCGTTCGGCATCCGCCATCAATTCGATGGCGCTCTTCGCGCGCGCCGCGCTGTTCTTCTTCTTGGCTTCGGCTTCATCGAGAATGCCCCGGCCAAACTCCGCGAGCGTACCATTCTATGTATAGCGACGCACACAACACCACACGATTAATGTCAGTCAAACGCACGGCACACTCGCGACGCGTCGAGGACGTCGCGCGCCGGAAACAGACGCGACACTCGCGCGTGCCCGCACTCGCGTGCTGACGAGGATTGCCGCGTCAGCGATCGCCCCGAACGCCATCGCCCGTCTCCCGCGCACACGCGACGCGCACAGCCGCACGCGCACACGCCCAAAACGAATCAACACAAAATCAACCACTCACATTCAAGTGCTGCTGCACTTCATACGCGCGAACCGCCTGTCCGCGGTTCAAGAATTCAAACACCGCCATTTTCTCCTCTGGGGTCAAATCGCTCGCGTGCATGGATGCGTGCAAGGATGAATCGGTCGCCGTGCTCATATGAAACGATGTAAAACTGTGTGAGAGTGTGTGTGGTTTTGAAAAACGTAAATGTTCTTTACGTCTTCGTCGGTTGTGTGTCGCGTGACTCGAGTCGCGCGCGCCGTGCCGTGGGTGATAATGCCGATCGCGCGCCGTGGTTCGCGCGAAAAACCTTCCTCGAATTCGATGGGGACACAATCGCCTGTTCATGAACGGTCAACCTGCGTTTTCGCGGGAAAGATTTTCCGAGTCAGCACCTCGATCGCGAGCATCGTCGTCGACGCAATCGTCGTCCACGCCGTCGTCGCGCGGTCGACGACAGCCGATCGAGGACGTCCGTGCGAACGCGGGGATTTTATCGCACGCGATGCACCGCGTGCAGGCGGACGGGCGCGGTCGCGCGATCGACGACGCGGCGTGGATGCCATTCGATCGAAGGTTTCGAAAGGTGCCCAGGGGGGGGACTCGGCCTTGAGTCGCGAACGGTCAAATTTACACGGGAAAAAAAAGTTCGGGAAAACTTCGACAGTTGATTCGATTAATCCAATCGGCATTTCACGACGCGGATCCGCGCGAGCGAACACACACCGCGAACACCAAAACACACCCTACGATGATGATTTCCATGACGCACGGCGGATTGAGCGCGCGCGTCTCGAGCGCGGCGTTGTTTACGCGCCGTGATGCCACGAAGCCTGGCGCGAATTCGCGCGTCACGCTCGCGGTGCACGCCAAGACGAATTTCGTGCTCGATAAGCCCGGGTGCGCGTCGGCGCGATCGGACGATACCGGGGCGTTGCATAAGCAGCGTTCGTCTCAGTCGAAGTCGTGCTTGACGGTGCCGATCGATGTCGATGCGCTCGGGGAGAAGGAACTGGAATTCGAGGACGCCGACGTAAAATTTCACGCGCGCGAACGCGACCTCGAGATCGTCACCATGCGCGGGACCGTGATGGTGGATGGCAAAAAACTCAAGAAAGGGAAAAAGATGGTCGTCAAGGCTGGGTCGAAGCTCGTCGTTGGCGATGAGGAGCTCGTGGTGTATCGAAATACGCACGCGCACGCGTGAGTCGACGACCTCCGCCGACAGACGACGACGCGATAAACATCCATCGGCGTGACGACGACGGTGACGACGATGACTGCACGACCGCGTAGCAATCATCGCAA
>Ga0255771_1004466_pt1 | contig 12724 bp, 6 predicted proteins | sample 011ome_19_FD_179969 | JGI IMG/M metagenome (GOLD analysis project Ga0255771, IMG submission 179969) | Coastal salt marsh microbial communities from the Groves Creek Marsh, Skidaway Island, Georgia - 011510BT metaG (version 2) | ecosystem: Environmental > Aquatic > Marine > Intertidal zone > Salt...
GCGTTCTCCACGCGCGCTGGCTTGACGCAACAATCGCTCGCGCAGCTCTGGCAACTGAGCGATAACCCGGCGCGCGGGTTCCTCGAGCGCAAGCAGTTCGATATCGCGATGCAGCTCATCACCGTCGCGCAGGTGCGCGTGCGTCTCGCTATCGTGTCTCGCTCGTGGCTTCTTCCCGCGCGCGCGCGTCCGAACCGCCCGGCCTCGACTCGTCCGCCCGCGCGGATTCGTCCGTGCACTTTTCAACCGACACGAGCCGTTTCTGACGTCCTCCCGCACCCTTCCGAACGTCGCAGGGCGGCGGCGAGCTGAACGCGCAGGCGTACAACAGAATCGCCGGGGGGTTCATGAGCCTCCCTCCGCCGCGAATTCAGGGTTTATCCGAGGGTCAGCCCCCTCCCTCGGCGAACGTCGGGGGCGGAACGATGACGCTGGGTGGAGCCGCCTCGGGAGGTCCGCCGTCGTATCAACAACAGCAGCAACCGCCGCAGATGATGGGGGGAGGTTTCGGCGGCGGCGGGAACGCGGGGGGCTCGTTGAAGAGCAGCTACGACCTCGCTCCGGGCATGATGTCGGCCGCGGCGGCGAACGACGCGCCGTGGCCGCCTATGTCCGCAGCGGACCAGGAGAGGTACCGCGCTCGGTTCGCGCAAGCGGACACCGACGGCGACGGGAAGCTCTCCGGAGGCGAGACCGTGCCTATATTGATATCCTTAGACGCCCCGAAGGAGTCGCTGAAGGACATATGGGCGCTCGCTGACGCGGACAAGGACGGGTCGCTGACGTGGCAGGAGTTTGTCGTCGGGATGTATCTCACGGAACGCGCGAGGGAAGGAAGGAAGCCGCCTTCAAGCTTACCCCCCGGGCCTTTTCCTCCGATGCAGCCGCAGCAACAGCAGCAGCAGTACCAACCGCAGCAGCAATATCAGTCGCAGCAGCAATATCAGTCGCAGCAGCAGCAATACGAGCCGCAGCAGCGACAGCAAGCTCCGGGCCACAACAGGATGCCCAGCGGGGACGCGTTCGGCGGGTTCGGACTGACGAGCGGCGGCCCCGGTCCCGGTCCCGGGCCGCAGTCCACGACCGCGGCGCCGAGCGGCGGCGAGTACGCCTTCCGCGGCCCGGGGGAGCTGGACCTCACCGGTGCGCCCGGTCCTGAGGTGGACCGCGTGAAAGCCGCGCGCGAGGAAGCCGAGGCGAAGGACAAGGCGCTGTGGGAGAAGGAACGCGCGGCGGAGAAGGCGAAAGTCGACTCCGCGCAACTGACGCAGAAGCTCCAAGACCTCGTCCTGTTCCAGCGCCGGTGCGAGGCGAACCTACCGGACGTGACCGACAGAGCGGAGGCGGCCGAACGCGAGGTCGCGGCGCTGCGCGCGCGCGTGGATCAGATGGCCGCGGCGGTCGAGCAGGCGTCGCGGGGCGTCGACTCCGGGAACACGACTCAAGCGGCGCTGCAGGCGGAGCTGCAGACGATGCGCGCGCGCGTGTCCGAAGCGGAGGCGGCGCTGCAGCCGCACCGCGTGGATCACGCCGCGCTGCCGGAGATTTTACGACGCGTCGCGGAGGCGCACGACGGCGTGCTTCGCAGAGCGCAAGATCTCGGGGTGAAACCGCCGTCGCCGCCGCCGTCGCTCGCGGCCGCGCTGGGCGCGGGGGGTGGGGGGCTCCCCGCGGACTTGCCGACGTGGGGCGAGTGGGCGGATCTCGAGGACGAGGGTTTCGAGACGGTGCAACTCGCGTGGGGCTCTTGGGCTCGCGAGCACCAGGCGAAGCCGGTGCCGCCGCCGGCGGCGAAGCCCCCCGCGCTGGCGAGCGACTTCGCCGTGGCGACGCCCGCGCCGGCGCCGGCGCCGGCGCCGCAGACGGGAGGTGGCTTTGGCGACTTTGGGCAGTCCCCGCCTCAGGGTTTCGGCGGCGACTTCAACGCCGCGACGCCGCAGCAGCAGCAACCGGCCGCCAGCGGCGACGGCGGGTGGTCTAACTTTTAGGTGAAACGAACGCGCATCGCATAACGTAGTGTTAAACAGCGAGTAGACTACCGCGCTATCATCACAAATCCGCGAGGGTGTACTTCCCCCGGAGCTCGTCGCGAATCGAAGAAACCCCCAAGTTCGGATTCTCCGAGCCGTCGACTTCGAAGGAGAAGTAAAACAACACCCTTCGCTTGCTCGACGCGTTCCCTCCCCCGCAGTGCAGCAGTCTCGAGTCGAACATCGACGCGTCCCCGGTGCGCAACGTCGCGACCCTATTCGGGGCCGCGAGCGCGGGCCCGCCCCTCTCCCCCGCGTCGCGAAACGCCAAGTGCGCGGCCGCGACGTGACTCCCCGGGATGAACACCGTCGGTCCCATGTCCGCCTCCACGTCCTGCAGCGCGACGAACGATGTCACGACGCACCGGTCCCTGCGGTAGTTCGTGTCCGGGTGCACCGGCTGACGCTTCGATCCGGGGTCGGACACGAGCGCGGCGAACTCGCACAATCTCGCGTTTTCGCCCCCAGCGGTGGCGGCGAGAAACGCTCGCGCGTTTCCCACCGCCTCCCTCAGCGCCCGCTCCGCGGCGCCGGACATCTTCAGCTTCAGATCGTATCTGTTTCCTTTGCAGTACACGTTCCCGAACGCGTCCGACGGCAGGCCGCGGTCGCCCGCGCGCGCGAGCTCCTCGTCCAGCGTCGCGTTCACTTCCGCTAAGAGCTCCGCAGCGGCGGTTTCGGATATCGCCGCGTCCACGCGCGTGAGCCCGGCCGCGTCGAACGCCTCGGCCGCTTTCGCGGGGTCCGCCGCGATCTCGGACGCGGACGTCCCCGCCAACTCCAACGTCTCCGCGGCGCTCATCGCGGCGACCTGAGCGGCGACTTTCTCGTCCAGCGCCTCCTCCGACGCCGCGGCTTCGCCGTCGAAGGAGACCTTCATCCCGACGAGCGCGCACACGCCGCAGACGAGGAAGACGACGAACTGCGCGGTGCCGTCGCCGTCGTCTAGGGGTGACGGGACGTACCCGGGCGGCGCCGGGGTCACGACGAACTCGTCCATCGCGCGCGCGGCGGAGGCGAACATCGCGGCGGGGATCGCCGCGAGCGACGGCCGCGGGGAGATCCTCCGATTTTCGCCATCCGACGTCGCTGTCGTCTCGTCTCGTCTCGACGTCGCGTGCGCGCGCTTAACCCGGCGACCATCGCGACACGACGCGCGCGACGCGCCGAGGAGGCGCGAGGGCGCCCTCGGCAGCGCGGCGAGCATCGCGACCCGCTCCTCCCGCGCGCGGTGCCAGTGCCAGTGCCGCCGCGCGGAGGCTTCCTTCCGGATTTACCCTAACAGAAACTCCGAGACGAACAGAACTTTCACCGTCAGCTGCTTGTGCCGTCTTCACACCGCGAGGCGCGGCGCGACGCGCGAGCGACCGCCGGTTGATGCCCGCGAGCGTATCCGCGCTCACGCCCTCGCTCACGCACGCGCGCGCCGCCGCGTCGTCGCTCTCGCGCTCGAATCCCCGCGCCGCGCGTCGTGGACGCGCGGTCGTCTCGGAATCCGCCGAATCGTCAGACGCGTCGAATCGCGACGCGCTCGCGATGAACGCGACGTCCTCCACCGGCCGCGCGCTGACGATCCAGTCGCACGTCGTGTCCGGATACGTCGGGAACAAGTGCGCGGTGTTCCCGCTCCAGCTCCACGGCTTCGACGTCGACCCGATCCTGTCCGTGCAGTTCAGCAACCACACCGGGTACGGGTCGTGGAAGGGCGAGGTCATGACGGGGGATCAGCTCTGGAGCTTGGTCGAAGGTCTGGAGACGAACGGGCTGCTGAAAGGGTACACGCACTTGCTCACCGGATACATCGGCTCCGCGTCGATGCTGCGAACCGTCGCGCGGCTCGTTCGAAAGCTGAGACAACACAACCCCGACCTCGTGTACGTGTGCGACCCCGTGCTCGGGGATAACGGGAAGATGTACGTCCCCGCGCCGCTGGTCGGCATCTACCGCGACGAGATCGTGCCCCTCGCGACGTTAGTCGTCCCGAACCAGTTCGAGGCGGAGCTCCTCACGGGTTCACCGATCGCGAGCGAGGACGACGCGATCGCCGCGTGCGCGGCGCTGCACGCGATGGGACCGCCGAACGTGGTCTTGACGTCCGTGGACCTCGACGTCGCGCGCGGCGGCGACGGCGGCGACGCCGCGTCCGCGTCCGCGCACGCGCACGCGTCCGTGATCACGCTGCTAGGGAGCACGATCACGCCGCAGGAGAAGCGGTGCGAGCAGAGGTTTAAGATCACCGTCCCGCGGATACCGAGCTACTTCACCGGGACCGGGGATCTGTGCGCGGCGTTGTTGTTAGCGTGGAGCGACAAGCTCCCGGGGCAGTTGGGACGCGCGGCGGAACGCGCGGTGGCGAGTTTGCAAGGCGTGCTGAGGAAGACCGCGCAGGCGCAGGCGGAGGCGGAGGCGGCGGGGAAGACGGGGATAGGATGCCGCGAGTTGCGGTTAGTTCAGAGCGTGGAGGAGCTCACGAGGCCGACGGTCACTGAAGAGGTGCAGTGGTTAGAGTAGCAGCTGGTTCATCACATTATTCTGGCACCCGCACCGGGCCAAAATTTATTCAAGTTCCAAGCGACAGACGAGAGCGAGTCCCCCGCGCAGTCGACGAAGCGCACGCGGCGCTCGAGCGCGATGGACGGCGACGCGGCGGCGGAGATGATGACGCCGCCTCGCGCGCGGAGGGCGTCCGCGGTCCCTTCGTTGGCGTCGCCGTCGCTCATGGCGTCCCCCGCGCCCGACGACTACTTCTTCGAACCGTCCGACGACGACGACGACGACGCGCGCGCGGCGATGGCGAGCCCGCTGCCGATGTCCACGCCGATCGCGACGCCCTCGGTGACAGGCGGCGCCGCGGAGATCATCCCCGCGACGCCCGAGGACGGCATCGCGCCGACGCCGCCGCCGAATCACCCCGCGCCGCCGCCGAAGCGCGCGCGAGTGGCGCCGCTCAAACCGCTGCACGACCCGAACGCCCCCGGCGCGCTCGTGATGTGCACGACCGAGGAAGCGACCGCGATGAACGCCGGTCCCGGGATCGCGGTCGTCGTGGACCCGTTCGTCGCGAAGAAGCTTCGGCCGCACCAGCGCGAGGGCGTGCGATGGATGTGGAGGGTCGTGCACGGGTTCGAGCCCGTCGGGGATGGGCGGAGACGAGACGCCGATCCGCACTTGGGGTGCCTCCTCGCGGACGACATGGGTTTGGGGAAGTCGTTGCAGTCGCTCGCGCTGATTTACACGATGCTGCATCAAGGTCCGCGCGGGACGCCGACGGCGAAACGCGCGCTGCTCGTCTGCCCCGCATCGCTCGTCGGCGCGTGGGGCGCGGAGTGCGCGAAGTGGCTCGGCGGCGTGAGAGCGCAAACCGCACTTGCGGAGGGCGGCGGAACTGACGCAGCGGACGCGTACGAGAAATGGGCGAGAGGACCGCCGCCCGGGGGGAAGAGCGCGTTCGATAGATGGCCGATACTGGTGACGTCGTACGAGACGCTGAGGAGGTTCGCGCCCGTCGCGGCGGCGGCGAAGCCGGATCTCATGATTTGCGACGAAGCGCATCGTTTACGAAACGCGCAACAAGGGAGCCAGACGCTCGCGGCGTTGAGAACGGTGGACGCTCCGCGAAGGGTCTTGCTCACCGGCACGCCCGTGCAGAACGACCTCGACGAATACGCCGCGGTGATGGACTTCGCGTGTCCCGGTCTGCTGGGGCACATGAGCGACTTCCACAGGAAGTTCACCGCGGTCGTGAGACGAGGCGGGGAACCGGACGCGTCCGCGAGTGAAATCGAGCGCGCGAAAGTCGCGGCGAAGGAACTCAACGCGCTCACGTCGAAGCGCGTTTTACGACGCGAGGCGTCCGTGAACGCCGCTCACTTGCCCGCGAAGACGGAGATGATCGTGTTCTGTTCGTTGACGCCCACGCAGCGGGGATTGTACGAGGAAGGCGCGAAAGTCGTCGGCGAGTGGGTAGGCGGCGAAGGCACCGCGTCCGCGTTGTGCGCGATCGGGTTGTTGAGGCAGCTCGCGAACTCGGTCGACCAGGCGCTCGTGTCCACCTACGGGAAGGCGAAGGAAGCCGAGCGCGCTAAGGAGGAAGAAGACGCCGAGAACGACGCGGACGAAGACGGTCTCAGCGACGGCGACGGCGAGGACGGCAGGGACGAACCGAGGAAGGACGCCGCGGACGCCGCCGCAGAGACGGACCTTCGCGCGCGCCTACAGAAGAACGTACCTCCCGAATACGAGGGCGGCATCGATGGTTCTGGAAAGCTCGCGACGTTGCGCGCGCTGCTCAGAGAACTCACGAAGATGGACGGTTCGAGAGACGGGGGCGAACGCGTCGTCATCGTCTCCGGGTTTTCCGCCGCGCTCGACGCTGCGGCTGTCGTGTGTCGCGATCTCGGTCTGCCAGCGGACCGGCTCGACGGGCGCGTGCCCCCGAACGCGAGGTCGGGGCTCGTCCGCGACTTCAACAGGGGCAGTGGCGGACGGGTGATGCTTCTCTCCTGCGTCGCCGGTGGCGCGGGATTGAACTTAGTAGGCGCGAGTCGGCTCATCCTGTTCGACACGAGCTGGAACCCGGCGCACGACCGCCAAGCGATGGCGCGCGTGTGGAGAGACGGACAGACGAGGCCGGTGACGATCTACCGCTTGCTCGCCGCGGGGACGGTCGAGGAGAAGGTGTTCCAAAGGCAGCTGATGAAGCACAAGGAGGCTACGGTCGCGGGTGTCGGCGGCGAGGGCATCGGCGCTGGCGCTGGTAACTCGAGTGGAGGGAAATTCACGCGAGACGAGCTCCGCGGCCTCATCGCGTTCTCGGACGCGTCGCGCCCTGCGACGTTAGACGCCGCGGGGTGGGAGGACGGTCGCGCTGACGTCAACGATCCGCTGCTTTTCGCGGCGATGAAAGAGGAAGGGAGCGTTATCACCGCGGTCGTGAAGCTTGCGGGGGACGGAGGGCGGGCGAAAGCTGTCGAGGAAGCGAAGAAAGCCGCAGCGGCGAGGCCGAATGCGGCCAGAATCGGGGGTAAACGTCTGGCGTTCTCGGACTTCCTCAGCAAGGAGAAGAACAGAACCGCCGCGAAGTGACTCGAGTCTGTAGTATTAGTTGAAATAGTATTTTAGGGGGGGGCGCTCGAAAGCCTTTTACGCCGCTGCTCTCTTCTTTAACACTGCGTCGCACTCCTTCACGACCCACATCGCGTTCGCGATCGACTTGTTGTACGAGTTCTTGTTCATCGAGCTCTCGTTCTCTTTCAACGACTGCGGTGATGCTTTCACACGAACCCATTGATACGCGAATATGACCCGGCAAAAGTCAAGCACGGCGGCTTCGTATTGCCGCTGCGTCTCCTCGCGCGTCCAAATGTTTGCAGCCTTCTCCGCAGACGCCGCCGCGCCGTTCGCAGCGAGCGCCTCGCACAGCTGCACGTGGTAGTGATCCATCAACTTCACGGGAGCGTCCGGGTCCGTGTGGGCGATGTCATCGGCGGCGTATCCCAACGTCTGCGGGTCCACGGACGCGAGGAGCACGTGCGCGGCGTCGACGGCGCCGAGACCGAACCCCATCCACTGAAAATCGATCAACCCGACCTCCCACCCTTCCGGCGCGCTCGCGTCTTCGCGCAGGAAGATGTTCGCGGACTTCGCGTCGCCGTGGATCAAGGTTTTCCACTTCTGCGCCCACTCCGGGACGGCCTGTCCGGGACCGAACGGGTGCGACGCCGCCCCGACGTCGACCGCGACGTCTTGTAACCGCTCGCCGATCGTGTCGACGTCCGCGCCGAGCTCCGGGAGCCTCTCCTTAAACGCGTCTTTAAACGCGGGCAAGTGCGTGTCGTTCCATATCGACTTCAGCGTCGTCATCTGCTCCGCGGGTTGCATGTCCGGTTGCCAGTACGCCCCCGACGGCCACACCGCGCCCGTCACCGCGCTCAGGAGTTCGTCCTCGCCGACGTCGCCGTCGACGCCGACGCGAGCGGCGGCGGCCGCGGGCATGAACGTCGCGTGCATCTTCGCGAGCGCGGTGAGCGACGCCCTCGCCTGCGACGGCGTCAGAAGCCGCTCTTGCTTCCACCCTTGCGCCGGGGCGAAGTCCTCGAGAAGGAGCGCGAATTTCGATTCGATCAGGTCGTCGTCGCACGGGCGCAAATCCGCGTCGAAGCATCGCGGCACGCGCACGCCCGCGTCGTTCAACGCCGCGAGGACGGACGGACACGCGAGGAACCCGGCCTCGACCGCGGCGGACCCGACGTCCCTCGAGAGCTTCAGAGGCGCGGTCTTCGCTTTCGTGCGCGCGTGATCGAGGTCGCCGAGGACGACCTTCTTATAAAACGCCGTCGCCGGCATCCCCCCCGACGCGGCGTCGCCGCCTTCCCAGTGAAGCTCTAAGCGGCACGCGTCGGACATCAACCCTCTGAACGCGCCCTCTTCCGGGGCGACGTACCCAGCGAGCGTGAAGGGCGCGTCCTCGCCGTCTGCGGTCTCGCCGCACAGCGTGGACACGATCCTCTCGCCGACCCAAGACGCGGCGACGGGGGCGCCTCGAAGACACCGCGCGATGTCGCTCGCCCGCGCGCCGGCGCCTTCGCTCCCCCCCGAGTCGACCTCGCCGACGTATCGCTTCAACAACGTCCGCAGTCGCGGGTCCGCGCGCATCGTCGCCGCGAGCGCGGCGTGGTCCCGCCCGTCCGGGTCGATTTTCGACGCGTTCGCGGACGTCGCGAGCACGCCGAGGTCGTTGATCAACCCCCCCGGTCGCGACGGGTCGTGCACGAGAGGCGCGCCGAGAAGGTCCGTGATCTTGCCTCCCCGCGCGCGCAGCACCGCCTCCGGCGCGCACGTGTCCCACAGACTCGTCCCGAAGTGCATCAGCGCGACGTCCGCGCGTCCGTCCGCGAGCGCGAGGATCTTGTTCCCCGCGCCGCCGATCACGACGTCGGCCGCCGCGCGCACGGATTCCCTCGCCGCCGCGAGGCTCTCGTTCTTCGAGTCGCCGGTGACGCAAATCAAACCATCGTTCGCGTCCGAAAGCCGCGCGCGCTGCGGGACGTCGGTCGCGCCGCCGCCGATCGCGCCCGATACCCCGGACGTCGCCCCGGGCTGCGCGACGCCCCACACGATGATCGGTTCCTCCGCGTTTTCCGGGAACGGCAGACCGACGACGCCACCGACGGCTCTGCCGCGAAACGCGACGCCGATGAGGCACTGCACCGCCTCCAGCCGCCCTTCCACGAACTCCCTCGTGCCGTCCACGGGGTCCACGAACACGGTGAGCGAACTCGTGGGCTCGGTCCACGACGCGATGGGAGGCGACGAAGAGACGTCGCAGACGTCCTTCTTCAGTTGACGCGCGAGCGAAGGATCGAGAGGCTCGTCCTCTTCTTCGCCGACGATGTTCAGCGTCGGCCACGTCGCCTTCAGCGCGTTCACTATCGCGCGCTGCGCGTTCGTGTCCGCCTCCGTGAGCGCGCTTCGCGGGTCGTCCGCGTCCTTGCGCGTGGACGCGAGCGCGCCGCTCGCGGCTCGGCGCTCTTGCACCGCGCGGATCTCGTCGCATCCTTTTCTCGCGGCGTCGACGCAGCTCGAGAGGAGCTCCGCGATGGACGTCCGCGGCTCCGTCGTCGCGGCCATGGCGACGACGCGTCTCGCGTGCGATGCGTGCGCGCGGCGGGGGTATATGCGCGAGCAGACGGCTCGTGTCGCTAGGAAACCCTGCGCGCTCATCGAGGTTCCTCGCGCGGCGAAGGTGTCGTGCGAGCGGGGTGCCGAACCCTCGCCTCGTCTCTCATCCAGTCCACCGCCACCCTCATAAACTGAACGCGAGCGCGATCAGACCTGACCAGACGCGACGGTTCGCGTTCGCGTCCCCCTTTCGGGACGTTCTCGCGCACACGCCCGCGCGCGACACGCGCGTCGACGACGCGTCTGAAGTCGCCGCGGACACGGCCGCGCGTCCCCTCGGCGTTAAAACCCCCGATACGAGCGCGAACCCGGAGAACGTCGCGCGCGCGAGCGTTCCGCGCCCGCCGTCGCTCGATCCTTCGACGCATCATCTGATCTCGTCGCGCGTCGTCCGAGAAGGAAAAACACGCGCGCGACGCGAGGGAAAACGACATGGAGGACCAGATCAACCTCGCGGAGCTGCACCAGATGAAGCTCAAGTTCGACGCCGCGGACGAGGACGGCAGCGACGGGATCGAGATGGACGAGTTCATCGAGCACTTCGGGGACATCGTCGGCAAGTCGCTCTCGGACCTCCAACTCAAGCAGCTGTTCATGAAGATCGACGCGGACAGCAACGGCAGCGTGGACTGGGACGAGTTCACGAATTTCATGTTCCTGAAGCGTCAGACGACGGCGGGGGACGACGGGCCGGCGATATGGACGTACGGCGAGCGCGAAGCCGCGGACGTGAACGCGGGGGAGCCGCACGCGAACCACAAGGACGTCATCGTCGCCATCGCGTACGTCGGCGTCATCGACCGGTACGTCACCGGCTCGCGCGACGGGACGTTTCGTCTCTTTCACGCGTCGGATTTTCAACACGCCGGGACGTTTCGCGTCTCCGGCGAGACGAACGCCTGGGTCACGGACGTTAGCGTCGTCCCGAGCGAGAAGCGGACGTTCATCGCGGTCGCCGCGAGCGATCGCACCGTGTCCTTCTACGCGGTTCTCCTGCAGAACAAGCTCACGCTCGCGGGACGGTACGCATTGAACGACGCGTCGATGGGCGCGCCGACGTGCGCGACGGCGGTGCCGCTCGCGACGCCCGACGCCGCCGCGACGCCGGGCGCGTCCGCGGATCTCGGCGCGGGTAACGCTTCCGCCGCGTCGGTTACATCGACCACCCACCCGCACGGCCCGCACCGGTTCATGTGGGGCGACAGCGGGGGCACCGTGCGCGCGCTGATGTGCGACTACGTCGTGAAACACGAGAGGGATGGGACGTACGGGCACACGCGCTCGGTGGCCAAGACGGACTGGATGGTCGTGCACGAGAAACACACGGACGCGTGCGTGAAGCTGATGCACGTCCCGGAGCTGGAGTGCGTCGTGAGCGCGTCGAACGACGGGACGATCGTCGTCGTGGACGTCAGCACCGTGAGGCTCAACTCGTTCCGGGTGAAGATGACGCTGGAGGCGCACCCGAAAGGGGTGTTGGATTTCGATTATTGCCCCGCGCACAACGTGTTCGCGTCGTGCGGGATCGGGCGGGACGTGATGTTATGGCACGGCAGCACCGGGAACCGGCTCGGGATCTTGAAAGGACACGTGTCCACGGTGTGTAAGGTGTGCGTGGACGTCAACCTGCAGCAGGTCGTGTCCGTCTCCGCGGACAAGACGATCAAAGTCTGGGACCTGAGGAACAACCGATGCGTGCAGACGATGGAGGACGCGTGTAAAAAAACATACCGCCCGGAGGACAGGATCGCGGTCGTGACGCACGACCCGAGGCACCGACGTCTCATCACCGGCACGACGCGCCTGCGCGGGTGGTGTCAAACGATGCGCACGCGCGAAGACCAAGGACACAACCACGCGGTCGTCGGTTGTTTGTACAACGACGCGTTCGACGTCGCCGTGAGCGCGGACGAGAGCGGGGAGATTTGCGTCTGGAACGTGAGCACCGGCGCGAGGGATGGGAAGTTTAACAACGCGCACGCGCCGGGGGCTCGGATCACCGCGATGACGTTCGACACCCAGGAACGAAGGCTGCTCACGGGCGCGAACGACGGCGGCGTGCGCATGCACAACCACGACAACGGCCAACTCCTGAAGGAGATGTTCCACGACGAAGGCAAGGGCGAAGTCACCGCGGTGCTTCACGCGCAGGATGAGATACGCGACGCGAAGATCATCCTCGCCGCCGGGTGGAACCACCTCGTGATCGCGTGGAACGACACCGAGGACAGCGAGCTGAGGGAGTACTGGGTCATGCGCGGGCACGAGGAGGACATCCTGTGCGCGGCGTACTGCGCGAACACCGTCTGGGTCGCCACCGGGGACTACGGCGGGAAGATCATGCTGTGGAACCTGTACAGCGGCGCGCGCCTGGCGACGTGGACGATCGAGTGCGAGGACGACCACGACGCGCCGTGCGAGAAGCTCTTGTTTCTTCAGACGCGACGGGACGTGAAAGAAGGCCCGGTGCTCATCAGCGGCGGCGCGGACGGGAACGTGAGAGCGTGGCTCGCGATGCGGAAAGGACGCCGGGGGCAACGACCGATCGCGATCGTCAACGCCGCCGCGTCCGGCGAGGCCGTCGCGGCGATGAAGACGGACCCGACGGACACGAAACTCTTCGTCGGCGACAGCGCCGGTCACGTCCGCGTGTTCGACATCGAGAACGTGTTACGAGACGGAAACGTCGAGGACGTCGGCGCGGCGTTCGTCGAGCTCGGCGCGTGGCGGCCGCACAAGCGAGCGATCGCGTCCGTGGAGTACATGCCCGCTCGTGATTTGCTCGTGCTGTCGAGCGTGGACGCGGAGTGCACGCTGTGGACGCTGGAGGGCGCGCAGATCGGGGTTTTCGGTCAAGCGACGCCGTGGCGGGCGACGAGCGTGACGAGGACGACGTGGAAGAGCGTCGCGCACAAGCGCCGAGTCGGGGGAGGGGACACGAGCGGACGGCCGTGGCGCTTGGACGAGATGGCGGACTCCGGCCCGGGCGCGGCGGCGTCGAAGAAAGTGAAGCA
>Ga0255771_1004480_pt1 | contig 12702 bp, 7 predicted proteins | sample 011ome_19_FD_179969 | JGI IMG/M metagenome (GOLD analysis project Ga0255771, IMG submission 179969) | Coastal salt marsh microbial communities from the Groves Creek Marsh, Skidaway Island, Georgia - 011510BT metaG (version 2) | ecosystem: Environmental > Aquatic > Marine > Intertidal zone > Salt...
GCGCGACCTTTACAATGTGGGTCGTGCGTGTACTCGTTGGGGACAAAATTTTTGTTCCAAAATCGAAAACCCTAAACAACAAGTTACCCCACAAAAAGATAAAAAACGCAAAAAAAAAAACGAGAGTTGCGAACAACAAAACCAACAACAACAACAACATGGGGACGACGACGTCGACTTTGACGACAACGACGGCGCGTTCGTTTTTCGGCGGCGGCAGGAAAAGTTCTTCGCCTTCTCGTCGTCGCTCTTCTTCCGTCGCGACGCCGACGGCGGCGGTTTCGACGAAAGCGTCTGAAAACGTCAAAGGTGTCGTTTTCCCTTCCGCTGAAGTCGTCGTCGTCGTGGCGGCGAAGAATGGGACGACGAAGAGAAGAGGGTCGTCGGTGCGGGTGGCGGCGAGCAGCGCGGAGGATGAGAGTGCCGAAGGAGGAGAAAAAGAGGAAGCGAAAACGAAGACGTACGAGGAGTTTCTCGCGAACGCGACGGCGATGAAAGCGACCGAGGTGAAGGAAGCGTTGAAAGCGTTGAAAGTGCCACAGTCGCCGGGGAAGAAAATCGACCTTGCGGAACGACTGGCGCGGGCGAGAGTGGACGAACAAGACGGGAAGGATCCCTTGAAGATGTATAAAATGAGGAAAAAAGAAGAAGAGGAGAAGAAAGAGGATCTGACGAAACAGTTGAACGAACGACGGGAGAGGAGGAGGTTGCGAAGTGGGAGGATGCCGACGACGGCGAGGAGGATGGCTTCGGCGGCGCAAAGTTCCGCCCCGGGTGTTGAAGACGCGGAGTTTACCGTGGCGAATTCGGCAAGCGTGGAGAACGTTTTGAAAGAAACGTTTCAAGGGGAGGAGATGACGGAGCGAAAGCGGTCGTACGCGAGAGACCATTTGTTGAACTCGTTCGTAAACGCGTCGACGAGCGAGAAGGCGAAAGGATCGGTATCGGGAGGACAGAGTAACGCTTCGTCTTCGAGTGAAGCGATGTGGTACACGATTGAGTGTTCAGAAATGCGAGAAAATGCAGCGATGGCGAACTGTTTGAACGTTCCCGGAGTGATAGACGTGTGGTGTCCGCGAAAACCTCCTCCGGGGTTTGTTTTAGCCGAAGAAGAGACGTTCGGGCGAACGGATTTAGAAATTCGACAACTGATTGTCGAGGGGGAACCGATACAACCTGGGTTCATTCTCGCGAAAATTGCAAACATGTCGCAAGACACCATTCGAAGTTTAGAGGGCGAGTACTTTGTCCAAGGCTTAGCGACGGGTGGGACGACGAGTTTCGGTAAACGAGAGGCGACGAGACGCGAAATCGCCGAACCGATTGACCCCGGATTGTTTGAAAGTTTAATCCGAGCGTCGGCGCCGACGATCGTTTCCAGAGCTGAATACGATGCAAAAATTAAAGAGCTGATGAGCGAAATGGATTTATCGAAGAAAGAGGAAGAAGAGACGAACATTTACGGCGTGAAGATGAAGAAACGCACTGAACGGGTCGCAGAGTTGAGAGCGGAGAATCCAACCGAAGAGGAACAAAAGAAAGAAAAGAAAAAGACGTACGATTTAGAAATATTTAACGGACCGTTCAAAGGCTTTCACGGAAACGTCGTCGAACGGCTAGAAGACGGTGTGGTTCGCGCTGAAGTTGTCATTTTCGGGAAAACAAACACGGTCACGCTGGAATCGTCCGAGTACCGAGAAACATCATCTCCGTCGAAATGAGAAGAAGAATGACTTGAAAATTTTTGTACATTACGTATTTTGCCCAAAGTCGACTATTAAGATTTCAACATCTAACTAATTCTATGCGCATCTGCTAAATTCTATTCGCGCCTCGCGACATCTCTGCTCTCTACTTTCGCTAACAAGAACTGATACAGCTTCACCGCTTCCGGTGAAGGCATCTTCAACTCCACGAGTAAATGTTTCGCTTCCAACGCAAACTTTTTACTAAAAATTCTCGACGCCTCGCCCTCTTTGCGTTTCATCACCGCGTCTTTTAAAAGCGACACTCGTAACTTTAAATTATCCATCGCTTCGACTGATGTTCTGTTTTCTTTATCCTCTCTGTATTTCGCGTCTAACGCGTAGACGTACCGTGAAAGAAAATTGTTGTACCGCGTTCGTACGCGCCTCGCGGCGGCTTCCATTCTGTCGAGCTCGCCGACGCCGACAACACCTTTCTTCCTCGCGTATTCAAACTCTATCCTACTCACCGCCGCTTCCCAAAACTCCATCGTTTTTCGCGACAGCGTTTTGTCTTCATCATCGTCTCGTTCTTCTTCTTCTTCTTCTTCTTCTACGTCGACTCCTCCTCGAAATATCTCTCGCATCGTAAACAACTCACCAGCAACCGTTGGGTTGGAACTCTCAAACACATTTTCAACCATCGAAATCATCATCGACGACGACGACGACGACGACGACGACGACGACGACGGGACGCCACAAAAAAGCGCCTCCATCCCGTTATTCTCTCTGAGCGCACCAACCAACGCTCTCGTCTCCAGCGGTAACAGCCTCGTCGTTTTCGCCTTCTCCAAAAGCGTTTCCACGCGTTCCCAAAACGGTGATGCCGACTTTTCTTTTCCAGCCACCAAAGCACCGACGACCGCGCGTCGATACTCTTCGTCGCTCACGACAAAAACCGCATCATCATCGCGCGCGACAGCAAACGACGACGAAGAAGAAGAAGAAGAAGCGTACCTGACGTCGTCGATGTCGAGTTTCATCTCCATCTTTATTGATTACTTTGTCTTCTTTGGTGTCTGATGTGGACAAAAACAGCAAGCAGAGAGAAGCAAAAGGCAAAAAATGACGAACAGGTGAGAAGAAAAATCTGAGGTTCTGGGAGGCCCCCGAAGAAGAAAAAAAAAGGTCCTCGAGACGCCGAAATATCATCATCTACTTGGAATCTCTCGACGTTTGGGGAAATTGCGAAAAGTGCCTCTTTTTCTCCAAAATACAAACGAAAGAGAGAGAAAAAAGGGAAAAAAAAAACCACACAAAGCGCGCGAAAAGTTTTTCTGGTTTTCGAAACGAAGGAGGAGAAAAACACACGCGCGCACGCGCACACGAAAGAACAGCTCGCGCGCGCGTTGGCGAGAGCGCGGCGTGTGTGTGTGTGTGTCTGTCTGTCTGTCTGCCTGTGTGTGCTCTGGTCGGTTCTCGGCTCGCCCTTTAAAGAGGACCCCTTATTATTCTTTTTTTTTTATCCAAAAAGCGGCGTTTTTTGGTCTTTTCAGATTTTCTCGAGAGCGCTTTTTTGATTTTTTTTCGATTTTTCGATTCAAAAAGCGTCGTAGGTTAACCTAAAAGAGCACCGGACAAAAAATTCGCGCGTCGTGTCGTAACGCTCACACATCAACGAGCGCTCACGCGAACCGCGAAGGACGCACCGAAGCTCTCGAGAGCGTTATTTATATACCATCGGACTCGAATCTGCGAAATCGAACACCAACCATGGGCGATTCGAGTCAACAACAACAGTACGCGCTCATGGCCCAAATGCTCGCCGCAAGAGGCGCAGCGGCAGGAGGCCAGCAGCAACAAAATCAAAACAACGCGCGCAATCTTCCACAAAATAATCAAAACAACGCGAACGTCGCGAACAACTTCGTGACGCAGTTTCCGTTCGTGAATTATAATCTCCACGGGCAGCCGGTCGTGAATGGCGCGGGAGGTGCGATGAACAACTTGTGCGCCGGAGGAGGAGGCACGAATGTCACCGCAACGGCAAATAATGTTCAAAAAAGCGTCGCCGTTGGTGCCACGGGGGCACCGACTTTTTTGCCCCACCTCGGCTATCCGACGACGGCGACGAATGGGGGCTTGCATCATCACCTCACAGCTCATCAAGCGGCGCAAACGGTGGTAGCTCCGACGCATCACACGGTGAACGGGCAAACCGTCAAAGTGAGAAAACCGTACACGATCACGAAACAGCGCGAACGGTGGACGGAACAAGAGCACGAGCGATTCGTGGAGGCGTTGAAGTTACACGGACGCGCGTGGAGGAAAATCGAGGAGCACATTGGGACGAAAACGGCGGTGCAGATTCGAAGCCACGCGCAAAAATTTTTCGCAAAGTTACAGAAGGAACATCAGAAGAATTTAGAGGCGGATCAACTTTCGGACGTTACCAGAGGTGGCGGGAATATGGAAGATGGAGCGACGGATACGAGCGGCGAAGGTACGACGATAGAGAATGCGAAGGACGCCGAGACGGCAAAGAAGTTGAGCGGGAATAATAATTCCAAGTTGTTGATTCAAGCGCTGATAGGAAAGAAGAATAAGGACGAAGTGACGGGAAATTCAAAGGAACTAGACGAAGCAGAGCTATTGAATAACTTAGCGAGTGGAGATAAGCCGGCGGTGATTAAGAGAACGTCGAGCATGTCCACGGGAGGGAAGACTACAGCTTCGGATATTCCCCCGGCGAGACCGAAACGGAAACCGACGCATCCGTACCCGAGAAAACAAAGTTCGTTGACCGAGAAACAGATGCGGGGTACGTTACCATCCGGTTCGTTCGTGAATAAAAAAGGGCAAACGATGAACGACGCTTTGATTGACGCTGCGGCGGTTGAGCAGCACGCGTCCGCGTCGGCGGCGCAGGCGCTCATGAACGCCACATCCGAAATGGTTCGCAACAGGATGATTCAAGAGATGCAGATGCAACAGTTACTGCAACAACAACAACAACAAAATAAGAATGGAGCAAACAACAATGATACGACGGCAAATCCGCTTCTCGCGCATCTCGCCATGCAACAAGAAGTTCCGAATCCGTTGTCGCAGTTGCAAGCGCTCATGGCGGCGAATCCTATGTTTACCGCGATGAACTTTGGTGGAGGTCTACCGGGCATGCCGAATATGGCGGCTGTCGCTGCAAACAGCAACGGCATTGGTGGGTTCATGCCGAACTTTGCGACTATGAATAACAACAATGAAGTAAAACCAACGACGACGACGACGACGACGACGACTAACGCGAATAATACTAAGAACAATAAAATTAAAGCGGAAGAAGCTAAACCGACGACAACCGCGACGACGGATAAAACAAAGAATTCTGATGTTTCCGAAGATGCGAAGGCAGCAAGTACACTCAAGCCGAATTCGCAGTCTGCATTCTCTGGTTACGTGAGACCGACGACGACGGCAGCGAACAATAACAATAGTAATAATAATAACGGTAGTGATAGCGCCGTGATGGCTGCGGTTCAACAACATCAACAGATGCAGTATTGGAACGCACAAATGGCGGCGTTGGCGGCGATGCAAGATCCGAATGCATTCGCACAGTTTCTTCAGCACCACCAAATGGGTAACATGGCGATGGCGCAACAGCAACTACAAAACAACAACGCGTACGCCGCAGGTGCTGCTAAGTATGAAGCTGGAAATGGGAGTTTAGCAGCTATGGCTGATGCCGCCGCGGAGCAAAAGAAGAACGCCGACGTCGAACCGAGGACGACTGAAAAGGCTCAGGCGGCGGGACAAACGACAACAACGGCTACTGATGCAGGGAAAACGGCGAAGACGATTGCAGCGACGCGAACAACGACTGTTCCTCAAGTCCCGAAAGAGATTGAACTCGCGGTCGCCAAGAAACAGCAAAGTCCGGATTCCGATAAGGCCACGGAAGATGGTGAAAATAAGGAAGATGGTAACATCAGTAACAAAGATACCATCACAAACGCGACAACGACGACGACGACAACAACGACGACGACTGGAAGACGCTCACGACGAGCGGCAGCTGTCGTCGCTGCGGAGAAGGTTACGGCGCAAGTCAGTGGTGGGAGAGCTACCCGCCGAAACAATAACAACGGAGGTAGTGGAAGTGGAAGCGGAAGCGGCAGTAGAAACCAAAACCGACCCGGAGGTAATAAGAATCAAGGCTCCAGTGGTAGTGATGGTTCTGACGACGTCGCGCAGAAAGGTTTCGAAACCAACTCGTTTCGCGTGTATCAACAAGGTCAAGAACCTGACCAATAAAAATGAAAGCAATAATTTTAGTATTTTTGGGGCGCGGGAGAGAAAAATAGGTAGAATAGATCAATAATCCCCTCTTCCCGGTCGCTTTGCATGGATGGGCTTTCATCATTATAACAGTGTATTTGTAATTGTATGTTCAAAAATGATCAGTAAAACAATATTCTTTAAAGTTTGTGTCTCACTCCTTTCCTTTTCTCGCTGCATCGGCAAAACTATGAAGCCTCGTGCTTATTCTCGCCAACCGGCGTGGCTGGTTCAACTTCTCCCTCTCTTTCTTCTTCTTCTTCTTTCTCCATAGGTTCTTTTCTCTTTCTGTCGTTCACGTCGTGCGCAAAAGCGCCGCCTTTTTTCGTCAAAAGCTCGTTCGCTGCCAACAAAGTTTTCTCCTGCAAGTTTTTCTCTTTTGCGATGATTCGATCGAACTGCGCGTTTATCTCCTCACCGAAATCCTCGAACGTTTCAATCTTTACGTCCCCGAATTTACTCTCGCACATCTTCTTCAACTCTGCCTCCACCTCATTCATCTTCTCTTCCTCCTTCTTAATCTCTTCCGGATACTTTTTCACCTCTTCCATTTGACTCGCCAAAGCCTCGTACTCTCCTAATAATTTTAATCGGTTTTTCCTCTTCTCCTCTTCCTTCCGTAAATTCTCAAACGTCGCTCTCCTCAACTCCTCTCTCAACCGAACGATTTCTGTCTCCTGATGATCCATCTCCTCTTGGAGGTGTCTCAGCTCCTCCTCTCGCTCCTTTGCTTTCTTTAGCTCCTTCTCAAGAGTACTCTTCTTCTCTTCCTCTTCGAGTTTCTTCTCCTTCAGTTCTTCCTGATACTTCTTCTCCATGTCTTCCAACGCTTCGCATTCTCTCTCTAACTTTGCCACCGCGTCCTCGCGATCGAACTCTCGAGCGATCGTTTCCATCGGATCTTCCTCTTTCCTGTTGTTGAACGAAATCGAGGAGAACATGTTTGTTTGTTTGTTTGTTTGTTTGTTCGTTTGCGCGCGTGCTTTTTCTTCTGTCTTTGTTTGTTTCGCGTATTTTACAAACAAAGCAAACCATTTCTGCTACCCTAAACATGGGTCAAGGCGTCAAGGCAGTTTCCCCAACCGGTTCTTCTTCATTCGTGAACACACGCACACTTACACGCGCGCGAGAGAGAGAGAGAAAGAAAGAGAGACGAAATAAAAAGAACGTCCGATTGCGTTTTATTTCTGTGGCGATTCGTGAGGGTGGCTCGTAAGCGAGGGTGAAAGAGAGAGAGAGAAAAGATATCGCGCGCGATGAGCGCAAACAACAACTCGACGACGAAGAAAATAGAGTTCTCGAATGGAAAACTGTTGTTGGACTCTCGGCCGATACTCTCCGGCGGATCGCTCTCGTTGTCCACGATGGCTTCAAAGTCGCACCAAGCGCACGTATCGAGCGATCCGTCGGTGCAGATTTTGCGAAAAGTGGCCACGAATGCACCGAACGACGCGCAAAGTAGGCACGTGTTGCAGTTCAGCACGATAACGGAAGAGGTGGTGAGTTCGTTCGTGTGCACGGCGAGATGTAAACTGTGGTGGATGTCCCCGGCGTGGGGCAGAGATTTAGGGAAGGATTTACCCGCAGAGACGCAGTATTTGATGTTAGAACTCGGGGAGAACGGGAGGGAGGGTTACGTGTGCATCTTGCCCCTAACCGGAGATAAGTTCAGAGCAACTTTGTCCGGCTTTCATCCGATGTGGGAAAGGCGAGGGTCTTTTCTCGTCGTCGAAAGCGCGTGCGATGAAGTGAAAGCAGACGGCGTTGATAACGTGGCAATCATATCGTGGGCGAATAGCCCATACGATGCGTCGAAAAAGGCGATCAAAATGGCAAGTTTGGCTTTAAAAGGAAGCTTCAGACCGCGAGAGGAGAAGGTGACTCCGCCGGTGGCGGACGTGTTCGGATGGTGCACGTGGGATGCGTTTTACGAGAAAGTCAGTCCGAAACGGATCGGGAAAGGATTGACGAGTTTGCAAAACGGAAATTCACCTCCGAGATTTGTGATCATCGACGATGGGTGGCAAAACGTAGAACCAGATAAGGAGTATAGAAATAGTCGGACATCGGCAGGAACTAGTAACGACAACAGCCGGGAACCGAGCAAAAACGATGAAGACATAGAAGAAGACGAATACATCGATGACGGCGACGAAGACGACGACGAAGCGCAAGCTCCATTGACGACGCCGACAGTTAAGCCGCCTGGGTATTTTGCCGCGTGGTTCTACGCGTTTTATTGGCGGAGATTACACGCCATGCGAGCGCACGGCGTGTTTTGGCACACCCTCCGCATTTTGATTAATTACGTGTTGTACGCATTCGTAGCCATGAAGACGGCGTCGTTGTCGTATTTCAACCACAGGGTCGTCTCTATTCGAGCGAATAAAAAGTTTTCTAACTTTACCGGGTTCCGGAGAGGTAGCTTTAGCGGGAAACGGTCGCCGTTTGGGAGTTTAGCGACGTTGGCGGGCAAAGCCGGAAAAAAGATGCAAAAGGCGATAAAAACGGTGGGTAGTTTAGATTTTTTGGATAAAATGTCCCCGCCGGGATCGCCAAAGTTTTCGCATTCGAGACCTTCGCTGGATTCGTTGCGATCTGCGGACCAGCAGATGGATTTAGCTGGACACGAAAAGAACAAACTACGAGGCGAAATAGACGGGTTAGGCAACGTCGTTCGAGCGATTAAGAAAAAGTACGACGTAGATTACGTCTACTGTTGGCACGCTTTGCTTGGATATTGGGGTGGGGTGCACCCGGACGAAGAAAACGTGAGAGAATTTGGCGCGAAACTGAAGTATCCGAGGCATAACCCGTCGTTGTTAGCGGTGGAGCCTTCGCAGGCGTGGGATCCATTGACTGTGTGCGGCGTCGGCGTCCCAGCGCCGGAGAAAATGCAACACTTTTACAACGAGTTACACGAATACCTCTCCGCGGCTGGTGTAGACGGTGTCAAAGTGGATGCCCAAGCCGTTATTGGCGCGTTAGGTTACGGTAACGGACCAAACGGTGGAGGTCCAGCGTTTGCGAGAAACACACACGAAGCGCTAGAGAAATCCGTCATGAATTTTTTTCCAACCAATGGGTTGATTAATTGCATGTGCCATTCCACGGAAAACTTGTACAATTTCAAAATGTCAAACTTAGCGAGAGTGTCGGACGATTTCTATCCGACCAACGAGGCTTCGCACACGGTTCACATTGTCAACGTGTCCTATAACTCTATGTTTATGGGTGAGATTGTCATCCCGGATTGGGACATGTTTCAATCGGCTTCGAGTACGGGAGGTTTACACGCCGCCGCGAGAGCGGTTGGTGGATGCCCAATATACGTTTCCGATCACCCGGATAAACACGACTTTAACGTTTTAGGCCAGCTTGTCATGCCCTCTGGGGCGATTTTACGCGGGAAATTTCCCGGACGCCCGACGAGAGATTGTTTGTTCAAAGACGTGTGTCGAGATGGGAAGACGGCGTTGAAAATATGGAATAGAAACAGTGTCGGTGGTATTGTCGGAACGTTCAACGTTCAAGGCGCGTGTTGGTCCCGAGAGGTAAATCAGTACGTCTCGTTTGGCGGTAAAGATACCCAAGCGGTGACCGCGCGCGTGCGACCGCGAGATATCGAAGGCTTTCGTTCCCAATACGGCGGTAGTAATAATAGTCAACAGGAAGACGAGGAAGTCTCGAGTAGAAAAGATTCATCCGGACTGAATAATAACAACGGACCGGATGCAATAGGTGATCAAATGTTTGCCGTGCGTTCGCACCGAACCGGCGATGTCGACGTCTTGCGTCTGCACGAAGCGACCGAAATCGCCTTAACGCGCAAAGATTGGGACGTGTTCACCATCACGCCCGTGTTTGAGTCCTTTCGTGCCAGACGCTCCGCACCAGACGAATCCATCGATGAGGAAGGATTATCGTCTTTGGACACGTCTGTACCAGCTACTCCTGAAATTAGGTCACCAGTCAAAGCTAAACCACCAGTTTCCATGACGGAGAGTAGCGTCGAAAGTGGAAGCGCAAAGACTAACAACGCCGAAAAGAAAACCACCCAACAGCTGATTAAGAAACTCAAGCGCGCCAACATCCGCTTCGCCTGTTTTGGCCTCACGAAAATGATGAACGGCAACGCCGTCGTCCAAAATTGTAAGCTCGAGAAAATTAGCGGCAAAAGTTACCGCGCGACGGTCCTCTTATCCAAATCTTGCGGCCAACTCGCGTGTTACAGCAGCGAAAAGCCGAAGAAAGTCTCCGCGACGAGTCGCGCGGCGAATGGGAAGAAACACGACGTCAGCGGTTGGCGGTACGAGGAAGAATCGTGCGTGTTGTTTGTCGATTTAGGCGACATCGAAGACGTGTTTTGGACGCTCTGGTTCGAGTACTGATAGCTGAACGATGCCAGTTGAACGACGACGACGATGGGTGGCCCATCTGCCCGAGCGTATAGATAGAGTGTTTTTAAAAAGAAAAGATATTTTTTCATCCTCACAACTAGAGTTTACTTTCTCAAGTTCTCATGCCAGCGCAACCTACCTCCTCCTCCTCCTCTTCTTCTCGCGAAATCTCCTCGCGCCATGAAAACTATCTCGGTCCAATTTCGGCGACGCCGCAGTTGATGTGCGAGCGCATCGTCGACGCTATTTTCCCGTCGTCGTCGTCGTCTAAAACGCATCAACGCACCGACGACGACAAAAGCCGGCGACAAAAAGAAGTCGTCGTTTTCGACATCGGGTGCAACGACGCGCGAGTGTTGATCGCTGCGTGTCAAAAAAACGAGCGCGTGAGAGGAATTGGGATTGAAATCGACCCGGTCGCGGCGGCGAACGCGCGGAATAACGTCAGAAAATGTAAACTCGAAAACCGCATCGAAATTCGAGAACAAGACGCGTTGACCGTTACGGAGGACGATTTGCGTCGCGCGGAGTACATATTTTTGTACCTGTTGCCGAAAGGAAACGAAAAAATCGCGAAACTTTTGCGAGAGAAAATGAGCGATCGGTGCAAGATCGTGTGCTACATGTTTAAGCTTCCAGAGAACGACGACGACAAGTTTTGGACGAAACGATTGACGAAAGAAGTCGCGTTTGAGAACTCGCGGAAACGAGAGAGGAAAGGCGTGGACTCGAGTCGGTACAACAGGATTTACGTGTACGGGAGCACGAGAGAGATGGTGAGAAGAGAAAAGATTGGGAAAGCAGTCAGAGCTGCTCTAGCCATAGCATTAGGCGTAGCGTGTTGTAGGCTCAAGTAAAAGTAGCACAGTTTGAAGTTATGTATATATTAGCGGTAGATTTGATAGTAATAATAATAAAAGTGGGGTTGGTTTAACGTTTTCCGGTTCACATGCACATGTAAATTTACGCGCCCTTGGCGAAGTCCAAACCTTTTTGGATGCTTCCTTTCAACTCTTCCATCATGCCGTCTAAACCTTTTTGCTCGTACGCGGTCAACGCGCCGGTACCGTGAATCTTCTCGACGCCTTCTCTCCCCAAGCTCACCTTGGTGGCGAAAAATTCGACCCCCGGGACGACGTCCGACTCAACGTACGTGCACTCCACAACGCCAGCTTCACCATTTTTCGCTCTCAAGCACGCGTCGCCAAACAACGCACCGGCGTACGCCATACTCAACGTCGCCGAACCTTTACCAGCCTTGGCCGCGACGACTTCCGTCCCGCCGTCTTGCGTTCTCTTCGTCAACGCGTCAATCTCTTCGTCCGTCAACGCCGCTTTCGGCGTCGCTTGGCTAAACAACGGCAAAATAGTAACTCCCGCGTGGCCGCCAATCACAGGCACGTCCACCTTCGCCGTCTCCAACCCTTTCTTTTCCGCGTAAAAAGTCTTCGCTCTCACGACGTCCAACGTCGTCACGCCAAACAACTTCTTCTTATCGTACACACCTTTTTGCTTCAACGTCTCCGCGGCAATCGGAACCGTCGAGTTCACCGGGTTAGAAATGATGTTCAACATCGCTTTCGGGCAGTTATCCGCGCACGCTTCGACTAAACCTTTCACGATCCCCGCGTTGATCTTGAACAAATCGTCGCGCGTCATCCCTGGCTTCCTAGGAACACCCGCCGGGATGATGACCAAATCGCAATCCTTCAGCGCGTTCTTCAACCCGTCCTCGCCGTCGTCCGCTTGCGAGTACCCTTTCACTTGCGCCTTCGTGTTGATGTGCGACACGTCCGCGCCAACCCCAGGCGTCCCCGCGATATCGTACAAGCGGAGTTCCGTCACCAAAGGGTTCATCTTCATCAAGAGGCCGCACGGTTGGCCGATGCCGCCGGCGGCGCCCAGGACGGCGACTTTGTACCCTCTCGTCGTTTGGTGAGAGTTGATCGGGGAGGAGAGAGAGCGAGAGGACGCTCGCAACGCGGATTTTAAGATTCTGGAGGCCATTTTTTATGGAGTTTGTGTGTGCACTTTTCGAAAGAGCGAGAGCGTAATAGTTTGGGGAAATGTGATCGGGAAATCCGATCTCGAGAGGTTCGAGTGGGATCGAGAGAAAAGAGCAAAAAAGAATCTTTGAAAATACACGAAAGAGAGAGAGAGAAAAGGGAGATAAAATTTTAAGCCTTACGCGCGTTGTACGTCTCTCTCTCGTCTCTCTCTCTGGAGATATTTTAAGCATTATGCGCGTTGTGTGTGTGTCTCTCTCTCTCTCTCTC
>Ga0255771_1004497_pt1 | contig 12662 bp, 8 predicted proteins | sample 011ome_19_FD_179969 | JGI IMG/M metagenome (GOLD analysis project Ga0255771, IMG submission 179969) | Coastal salt marsh microbial communities from the Groves Creek Marsh, Skidaway Island, Georgia - 011510BT metaG (version 2) | ecosystem: Environmental > Aquatic > Marine > Intertidal zone > Salt...
TACGTACGTAGCTACGCGCGACGCCGACGCGCCGTTCACCGCGGCGCTCTACTCGGCTAATCGTTCTAGGATGGTCTCCGGCGTGAGGTTGGTGACGTACCCGTCGCGGACATCCCAGCGGAACGCGGAGTCGCCTTCGTTCTCCTCCGCACACAAACGCGCGATCTCCGCCTGCACCGCCTTCGGCCCGGTCCGCGTCTCGTCGAGGAGGTTGCAGGCAATCTCGACGACGACGCCGCGCTCGTCCTCGCCGTGAGGCAACGCCATGGCCTGCACGCTCGGAAGTCCTCCGCCGCGCTCGCTCAGGCGCCTGGCTATCCGGCGACCCTCGCGCACGGCGCACGACGTCGTGTCCTCGCGGGTGTCCTCCTCGTTCTCCGACCCGGCCGTCTTCTCCGCCGACGCGTGCGCGGCGGCGCGCGCTTCGCGCGGGGTCGCGCCCACCGGGACGTTGTAGTTACACACCCACGGCGTCGCGCCGACCATGACGATCCCGGACTCGGGAGGCACGTCCCGCGGGCCGTACTCGGCGTCCACGGTGCCGCCGGCCACGACGTGCGCGCCGGACCAGCCGGACCCGGTCCCCGCGGTTTCGCGGAAGTACCCGTGCCGCCGGCGGAGATCCGCCAGCCCCGCGCCCTTCGCGCTCGCCGCGCCGTAGAGCAGCACGGGCAAGCCGAGGCGGTCGCCGACGCGCGCGCCGATGCCGCGCGCGAGCGAGACCGCGACGCTCGCGTCCGCATCGCCCACGGCGTGGCAGCTGATGTGGTCCACAACCCCGCACCGCGGGTGCGTCGCGGCGTGGTCGCGCAGATCCACCAGGCTCAGCGCGCGTTCGGCGAGGGCCGTGGCCGCGGCGCCGAGGGGCTCCGCGGCGTCGCCTTCGGCGCCCACGCGCACGCCGAGGGTGAACCCCGTGCGGTTGTACTCGACGTCGCGGAACACGTTCACCACGCGCGCGCCGTGCGTCGCGCACGCGCGCTCGGCGGTGGACTCGAGCGCGTCCACCACGGATGCGTCTTTGCCCTCGGAGACGTACACCACCGCCACCAGCCCCCCACCGGCAGCCCTGCTCGCCTTGCCGCGCGCCGCCGCGGAGGAGGACGCGCGCATCGTGGTGAGACCTCGAAGAGCGCGCGACGCCAGCGCGCTGGCCGCCATGCGCGCGAGGGCGACCACGCGCCGCGGGGAGTGATAGAAAAAGAAAATGACGTGGCGTCGACGTGTGTCGAGGGAACGGCGGACCGTCGCGGCGCTCCCGGCGTCGCGTTCGCGCGAAGCCGCAATCGTATCGGCGCGACGCGACGCTCGCCGAAGAGGAACGCGCGGCTAGGAAGTAGAGTTACAGAAATTACAAGCCCACGAGCCATATGGCGCGATGCACGTGGGCGTCGAGGATCACGCCCTGCTCCGCGGCGCTCAGCACGGCTCGGCCGTTGGCGGTGAACGTCTTCGCCGTCGCCGTCTCCCCGAGCTCGAACGCGTCGAGCTGGGGTTTCGTGATGCGCTCCAGCTCGCGCACGCGCGCGCGGCGCGCGGCCGCGCACTCGTCGATGTCCTCGGGGACGCTCAGAACCTCCACGCGGTGGCGCCATTGCTCTTCCCACCTTCGCCGTTCGCGGGGACCGCCCATCGCGGCGAGGATCTTCTCGAAGCGCGTGAGCACCGAGGGGTGCACGACGAACCTGTCGAACCCCCTGAGCTGGCGCTCGAGGTTCAGGGGGTCCTCGAGCTCGGCGTTGAGGCACGCGGCGTGCTGGTGCTTCTTCGCCGCCCACTCTCTGACCGCGGGATCATCCAGGAACGCCATGAACGACCCACCCGCCGCCGCGCTCACCTCGGAGACGAGCGCGAAGAGCGCGGTGACGTCGAGGTTCGCCGTCGTCGGGGGCGGCGGCGGCGGAGGTAACACGCTTCGAGGGTCCAGGCTCGAGGACCCGAGCGCACCGCCCACCCCGAGGGTCGTGATCCCGGCATCCTCCAGAAGCCTCGCCTCGGTTTCCCCGAGCTTCCCCGTGAGGAACACGCACACGCGCGGCGCGACGCCGTACGGCCGGAGGTTGCACGGCGCTCTGGCGACTCGCTGCAGCTCGAGCGCCTGCTGCACCAAGCCCGCCGCGACCCGGCCTTTCTCGGCTTTGCACTCGATCCACAGCGCGCCGTCCTGCGCGACGACGTCCACCTCCACCACTTCGTCGTCCTCCAGCTTGGCGTCGATGGAGGGTGACCTCGTCGCGAACCGTTTGCGCACCGCCGTCACGCCGGGCGCCCACCTCGCGCACTCCAGCTCGAGTTGAAAACCGCGCAGGTTGTTCTCCAAGCCAGTCACCCCGCGCAGAGGGTCCGACGCGGTCTGGAGGCTCACGGCCACGTCTCTTTCCCTCGCCACAGCCCTTCGAAGCTTTTCCAGACCCTCCACGTCCGGTTCCAAGGCTTGGAAGGACCCGATACGCTCGTCCAGAGCGTCGCAGCCGCGCACCAGCTCCACGCACCTCGCCGCGGCGTGCAAGTACGAGCTCCCCGTGCTCGGCGAATGAGCGCTTTTTTTCGAAAAATCCCGGCCCGCCTCCCTCATGAGGGTGCACCGAGCCGATGTACCGGCGCGTCTTCGAACAGGGCGAACGGTGTAGAACGCCCCTCGAGGCAGAACCGAAGGCGCGTGCATGCGATGGCTGTTCACGCGCTCTGCGTCATTCGCCTCGGCTTCGAGGGGTTGGATTTGGGTGCGCCGAGCTATGCCATCTTGCCATGTTGTTGCCTTTTCGCTTGAAAAAATCTTGACTTCGCGTTCCGCGCTCCCCCTTCGACCACGACAAAAAAAAAAAAAATTCCCCCCGTCCCCCTCACCCATCAGACCAATTGCCCATACGAACAAAGCACTCCGATATTCCAAAGCGGTTGGCAAACGCAGTCATCCTCAAAAACACTGTCTTCGTCTCGGAAGGTTGACCTCGCCCGACCACACCCTCGGGCGCAAGGGCAGACACCGCGCCGCGCGTGGTCTCGGATACGGACGGACGCGAAAACGCTCGTCTGACCTCGACAGTTTCTGAGCGGTCGGGGTGAAGGACTCGCGCGCTCCTGCTGGACGCGGCTGCGAAAAAACCACCCCTGGTCGTTCGTTTCGTCGTTTGTTCCCCTCGACGCTTCCGAGGCGCGATGGCGACCATCCCCTCTCCCGGCGGTGGTAAGCCGAAAATCCCGGTCCCGGCGCACTTCTCGTGTCCAGTGTCCATGGAGCTCATGGTGGACCCGGTGATGGTGGTCACCGGCCACACGTACGACCGGTCGTGCATCCAGCGCTGGCTGGAGAGCGGAAACAAGACATGCCCCGTGACTGGCATCAAGCTGCGCTCGCTCGAGCTCACGCCCAACTTCGCGTTGCGCATGGCCATTCAGGACTGGGCGAACGTGAACGGCATCGCGCTGAACACCTCGCAGCTCACGAGCGTGATGGAGAAGGCGGTGGTGAACACGGCGGAGGGCGAAGACGGGGTCGCGGTGTCCTCCAGGGTGCCGCACAGCGTCATCGAGGGCCACGACGAGATTGTGTGGGCGGTGGAGGCGACGGACGGCCACCTCTTCAGCGCCAGCGCGGACAAGACCATCCGGGTGTGGGACACAGAATCCAGGCGGTGTTTGCACGTGCTCGAGGAACACACAAGACCGGTGCTTTCGCTGGCGATCAGCGAGACGCACAAGAAGCTGTTCAGCGGATCGTACGACTGTTCCATACGCGTCTGGGATCTGACCACATACAGACGCGTCAAGTCGCTTCACGGCCACACCGACGCCGTGCGCGCGCTCGCGATCGCCGGAGACGTTCTGTTCAGCGGGTCGTACGACTCCACCGTGCGCGCGTTCGACATAAACACCCTGAAACCCCTGAAGGTGTTGGAGGGACACGCCGAGCCCGTGCGCACGCTCGCGGTTTTGGACGGGAAGCTGTTCAGCGGGTCGTACGACAAGACCGTCCGCGTCTGGGATACTGTCAGCCTGGAGGCCCTCGCCACGCTGGAGGGACACAGCGACGCGGTCCGCGCGCTGGCGGCGTCGGCCGTGGACGAGTGCAACTACGTGTTTTCCGGGTCAGACGACTCCACCGTCCGCGTCTGGGACGCGGCAACGCTCAACTGCGTGGCGATTTTCGACGGCCACCAGGATAACGTCCGCGTCTTGACCGCGGACAGCAAATACCTGTACAGCGGCAGCTGGGATAAGACCATCCGCGTGTGGGACATGCGCACGTTACAGTGCGTGCAGGTGCTGGAAGGCCACGTCGAGGCTGTTTTGGCGCTGACGGTGATGAAAAAACATCTCATCTCCGGCAGCTACGACACCACGGTTAGGTTCTGGAACACGGAATCGTTCGCGTGCGTGGGGAAGTTCGAAGGACACGAAGACGCCGTGCGCGTCCTCACCTCCACCGGAGAGGACGCGGAGACCGTCTACAGTGGGTCGTACGACGGGAGCATAGGGTTCTGGTCTGAGCCGATCGCGGTGGCGCCGCCGCCGTCCACTTCGGCGGGGGGCTCGGGTTTGTCGGACGTGTCGGACGCCATGGCGGGCCTCAGCGTCGGCTCCGCGAGCTGACCTGGTCGTGGTTCGCAGGGAACGCAGCGCGACGTACGAAGACCCGTGTAACGATTAGCAACGATACAGCACGATACGTTCGTGACCGTCTACGAGACTACTCCTCGCGTCGCCGCTCGCGTTCTGTCGTTTGCGTCACAACCGCCTCAGGCTGTTGACGTATGCGTACCGGCTGAACAAAACGAACAGTTTCCGGTACCACACCCACTGACTCCTGTGCAGACTCATCGCGCGCCTCACCTCCATCGCGCTCGTCGCCGCAACCAACACGTGGGATTCCAACGCGAAGGACGCGAAGACGTCGCCGAAGGTGAGGAACTTTCGGAGTGGGTTGACCGTCACGAGCGCCCACGCTTCCGGCGACGCGGAGATTTTTCGCGCGGCGGCTGCCCAGCGGCGCACGCCGCGATACGCGGCGACGTGGTTGGGATGGCCGGATACACCCTTCGCGTCGAACGTCAGGACGACATTCGCGTCGAGACGTCGCACAGACGCCTCCACGCGCGCGGCGATTGTTTCCTCCGGCCACGCTTCTTTGAATCCATCCTTCAACTTCGAATCGTTCACCACCTCCGAGGAGTCCACGCCGAGGAACTTCCTGGCGCTCTCGAGCTCCTTCTCGCGCACCGCACCCAGCCCATCCGCGTCGCCGTTAGACAGACACAGGATGTGCGTCCGCGCGCCCGCCCTGCGCAAAGCTTGGATGGTGGGCCCGAAGAACATGCTCTCGTCGTCCGGGTGCGAGATGACCAGCAGCACCCTTCGCCAGTTCGCGAGCGCCCCGTGTCTCCCCTGGACGTGCGCCAGCACGTAAAGGTTGAGTACTGATGACACGAAGAGCGCGACACTCAGCATCGGCCACCACGCGCCCGGCGATGCCTCGTTCAGGAGCATCGCGCCCGCTGTCCCGCGCGTCGAGTTGTGGAAGCAAACCTCGTGTCGGGTCCGACTTTTTTCGACGCGAGGAGCGCGCCGCCGCGAAGGACGACGCGCGTCGCGCATAGATACGTGGTTCGTGCATTTCACGCGTCTTCGCCTACCGTCCTACTCCTCTATTCCCGACGACGACGCGAGTGCGTTACGTCATCATCGACACGACCCCAGCCCCCCTGGTTTCCACCGCCTCGCCGTGAAAGCACAGCATCTCTTCCCACACCTTCCGCCGCAAGTCGTCCTCGCGCAGCTCCTCGTCTTCGAAGTCGAACTCGAACGGCGCCGGCTCCTCGGACGCGGGCTCGACGGTCGGGTCGTGTAGACTGGCGAGGTACGGGTGCGCCAACGCCTCCTCCACCGTGATTCGCCGTTCCGGGTGGAACTCCAGCATCTTCTGCAGGAGGTCGATCGCCAGCGGGTTGGCGCCGGGGTACGTCTCGTGGAACCTCGCCTTCGGCGCGCGCGGGAGCGCGCGGATGTAATCCTTCGCCTTCTGCGACGTGATGAACGCCATGTCCGCCTCCGAGGGCGTTCCGAGGATTTCGATGATCAGGCGCATCTGGTGGATGTAGTCCTTCCCCGGGAACAAGGGCTTGCGCCCGAGAATTTCAGCCAGAATGCACCCCATGCTCCAGATGTCAATCGCGCTCGTGTAATCCTCGCAAGACATGAGGAGCTCCGGCGCGCGGTACCACCGGGTCACGACGTACTCGGTCATCAACCCACTCTCCGAGGAGGTCCTGGCTAACCCGAAATCGCAGATTTTCAAGTCGCAGTTCGCGTTCAGAAGCAGATTGCTCGGTTTCAGGTCTCTGTGCAGCACCTTCGCGGTGTGCACGTACTTCAGCCCGCGTAGGATCTGATACAGGAAATACTGCGAGTGCTCGTCGGAGAGGCCCTGCGACGAGCGCACTATCTGGTGTAGATCCGTGTCCATCAGCTCGTACACCAGGTAAACGTCGTTGAAATCGTCCATGGAGGGAGGTTTCATGATGTCCCGCAACAACACGATGTTCTCGTGTTGCAATCGCCTGAGCAGTTTGATCTCGCGCAGCGTCCGACGCGCATCCGTGACGTTGTCGAAGGCATTGGCGATCTTCTTGATCGCCACCTTCGCGCCAGTCTCCGAGTCCTTCGCCGAGCATACCACCCCGTACGCGCCCTTGCCAATGGGCTTGATGGGGACGTACTTCTTGTCGATCTCGAACAGGCTCTTCCAGATCATGTAACACTGCTTTCCTGGCCGACCCCCTTCGAGGACGGTACGGAGGAGACGTGCCGAGGGAAACGACGCGCGTCAGCAGGTAAACAAGAGTGTCGTAAAAAGTGCTGCCCTTCCGCGAATTGCCGGGGGACGAGACGCGGGACTTCCGGAGAAGCGTGGTTGGATGCATCGGGATGATCCGAATCGTTCGTTAGGCGCTCAGGACGCGCGGGGACGAAACCGGGTGAGGTTGGCGAGAGAGCACGCACCTGGCCTGAGGACGGGCACCTTGTCGCTGTTAACACTCATCGTCCCGGGTGTTCGCGCCGATGATTTTTGTGTCCGATGTCTCTTCGGTTTCGCCCGAAGTCGCGTGTGGGAAGCCGCTCACAAAGTGTGTAGACGCCGAGTCCCACCGCGAGATACTCTTCGGGTTCGCGTCAGATCGGACGCGGATCGACTGTCACGCGGCGTGGCACGCGCGGTGACACTGCCGGGCTCGTCTCGGTGGTTCTCCTTTTGGGGACGCGTCCCTTCGTTTTTCGACCTGAAAAAAATCGCCCCGCGTGTGCGGTTCTGCGGTAAAATTGCACTTTCCAAGGAAGCTGCAGACAGAACCGTCCACGCCCCAAGACGAGGCGCGCGCGGTAGTGGAACGAGGCCAGACCGCGCGTCGATCCCCACGCGGAGCCAATGGCGCCCGTAGGGCTCCCCGTCGTGGTCCGAGTCAAGCGCAAGCGGGATCTCGACCCGGTGGACACCATCGTGGTCGAGGCGGACGAAACACCGGCCGCGAAACGTCGCGCGCGCGACGCCGCGCTCGCCGCCGAGCTGGACGCGGTGCTCGACGCGGGGCTCGCCGGCGGACCCGGCGGCTCGAAAGATGCGGGTGATGCGCGCGGTCGGGACGCCGCCGACGGCGCGGACGCCGCGGCGCGCGCGGCTATCCCCGCCCGCGCCCACCGCCGACGATTCCGCCGCGTGCAGATGACGCTGTCCTTGGAGGATGTGCGGAACGAGTCCGTGGTCCGCGAACTCGCGCGGACCGTCGCGGAGGCTGCCTCCGGCCGCAAACGGGCGACGTGCGAGCCGGAGGAGCCGGAAGATGAGCCGCATTCAGGCCCGAAGTTGTCGTCCAAGGCGTATGCGGAGCTCGCCAAGAGCATTCGCCTGGAAGCCGAGCGCGAGTCGACGCGCGTCAAGCGACGCGCGACGACGCTCAGGCGGCCGGCGGCGCTCTCCTCGGAGATTGGCGCCGCGGACGCCATGGTGGACCACTTCCGCATGTACGACCTCGAGGCGGCCGCGGATGAGCGGGCGCCGTCGACGTCCGTCGCCGCGGCGCCGGACGTGCCGGACGAGGGGACGCTCGTGGCGGACTATTTGCCCATGGTCGCCGAGTTCCTGGGGAAAGACGCGCCCGCCGCGAAGGAGAGCGGCGGAGAAGCGAGGGACGCGTTCGTGTACGACGTGTACGTGCTCGAGAACGACGACGAGGCGGCGGAGACGAACGTGACGAAAACGCGTGTCACGACGAAACCCGACGGCGTGGCGATCGAGACGATGCCGAACGAAGAGGCGACAGAGACGAGCGCCACGTTCGCGGGCGGGATGGACGCCGCGTTGTTCTTCGACTTCACTGACGGATTAGGCGACGACGTCAGCGACGCGGACTCGCAGGATTCCAACCGGGAAGACGCGCCGGACGCGGATTACCCCGACACGGAGGACTCGTTCTCCGAGGACGAAGACGAAGACGCGTGGGGGCGGGAGCGCCACGCCGGCCGGAACATGGGGGGGTACGGGTTCTGGCCGGGGTTCGGACGCGCGGGCGCGCTCGCCGGCGGCGACGGCGACTCCGACTACGACGCCGACGAGGGAGACGACGGGCTCGCGCGCGCGTGGAACGCGACCGGGACGCACAGAGAGACAGCCTACGACCCTCAGTACGACGACGTCGGGGGAGAAGAGACTGACAACCACTAGCTTTTCTACTACGTATCATAGATTTTCTAGCCAACGCGCACGGCTCTACGCACGTGGGCGCGCCTTTCCGCGCTTCGTCTCTCTCCCGAACCCGCTCGCGAAAAACAGTTGGCCTTTGCGCCTTTTTGAACGAACTTTGTCGCGACTCGCGGCCAAACCGCGTGGATCGCGCACGTGGACGCGTTCCCGGCGCCGCCGTCCGCAGAAGCGCGCGGCACCGGAGCGGTCCCGCGGCGTGCCTGACGCAGCGCGTCAGGGCATCTGGCGTCAAGGGGTAAGTCGGGCGCCGATTATGATTGTCACCTTTCACCCCCCGCTCACGGGGAGGGCGGCGTTCAGCCCTTCGTCGGCGCCGTCAACTTTTAGGATGGCATCCGCGTCATCGAGGATTTTGCTGTCGCGAGCGCGCCCCGTGCTTGGCGAGCGTCACGTGATGCGAGCAGGTCAGCTATCGAAAACCTCGCATCGAGGGTGGATCATGCCCGCAGCGCGAACCGCTCCGGATGGGGAGAAGCGCGCGTCGACCGTCGTGACACATCACTCTTCGCGCGCGCAACACGAGGCGCGGTGGAATCGCCGATTGCAAGAGCTCCGCGAGTTCAAGGACGAACACGGCCACCTCGTGGTGCCTCTCACGCCCGAGCATCGCCCGTTGCACAACTGGGTCTATCAGCAGCGCAGAATGCATCGCGAGGGGAAGCTCGTGGACACGCGCATCGCACCCCTGGACGCCATCGGGTTCGAGTGGACGCCGACCCGGGGTCGAAAGACAGGCCAAGGCGTCGGCGAAACCCGGTCTCGAGTGTTTCAGGATCAATGGAACGCGATGTTCGACCGGCTGCTCTCGTTCCACGAAGAGAACGGCCACTGCAAGGTTCCCAAAGCCGAGCACCGGAAGTTACACGCCTGGGTTCACGAGCAGCGGCGCAAGCACAGGCGGGAGGAGCTCGCGGAGACGCGCGCTGAGAAGTTACGCGGGCTCGGGTTCGAGTTAGCGCCCCGACAGAAAGCCACGTGGGAGCAACGCTTCAACGAGCTTCGCGAGTTTCGAGACACGCACGGCCACTGCAACGTTCCCGCGGCGTGGCGTCACAACAAGAAACTCGGAACTTGGGTGTACAGACAACGTAGGTCGTACCGAGTCGGCACGTTACGCGAGGACCGCGTGAAAGCGCTGCAGGATCTCGGACTCGATTGGGAGCCGAGAACGTCGATGCTGAGAGCTTCTAAAAAAGCGTTTCACGTGCGACAAAACGTCTCGCCGTGGGCGGTTCGGAGCGCGGGAAACGCGTCGCGAGCGCCGGGAGACGCGGCGGTGCAGTGGATGGGAGACGACGAGGACCTCGACGCTTCGGCACGCGAGCCGAACCGCAGGGTCTCCACGCAAACTGCTGTCGTGAACGGCTGGGGGAAAGCCTCGTCCGCGTACGAAGAGAAGCAACAGTTTGTGTTCGATCGGATCGACGGGTGGTGGCGCGGAGCGCAGCCCGACGACGCGGTGGCGCTCGCGAGCGCCTCCGCGCGCCGACGCGTGCGCGCGATGCGATACAACTACGCGGTCAAGGCGCAGGAACGCACGATCAAGCCTGACATCGTCCTCGAGGTCGATGAAGGCTCCGATGGGATCTGGGGCTTGGTCATCGAGGTGGACGAGTTCGCGCACAAGCGTTACAGCTTTGAGAACGAAGAGGAACGCATGCGAGGATTACAAGCGGCGCTCGGCGTGCCGCTGAAGATCGTCCGGTTCAACCCGGATCCGACAACCGCGAACGCGTCGAACCTGGACGAAAGGACGGATATGCTCGTGCGACACGTCGTGGAGAGCGTCCTGCTCACAGCGCCCGTGCGCGACCTGGAAGTCGAGTACTTCCTGTACGATTGATTCACCGCGGACGGAAGTTTAGATATCTTATTCAGTTTTTGCAAGAGTAGTCTACGTGTAGTCTGTGATATCATCGCGTGCCGTCCTTCGCGGACACCCCGAACAGTTTGGCCACCGCCGCCGCCTCGTCGAGCTCGCCGACCGCGGCGAGCGCGCGCACCAGCCGTGCTGGATCCAGCGCGCCGACCGGGTCCGCTGCCGCCGCCGCCGCCGAGTGCGCCTCTGGGCTCGCGCGCGCGATCTGCCCGAGCGTCGCGGCGACGGGCCGCGCGGACTCGAGCCACTCGCGCGGCGCGGCGGCGGCGACGCGCTCGAGGCCCTCCAGGCATTCCCCCGGCCGCGCGAGCGCCAGCCGGAGATGTGGCACGACTCTCTGCGCGACGATGGCGTCGCGGACCACCGCCGCGAGGTCCGCCGCGGGGAGGATTCCCGTCCACGCCGTCGCCGCGCGCGCGCATCGCAGCGCGACGCCGAATTGGCGCCGCACGTGCGCCGCCGCCGCCGCCGCCGCGCTCGTCGCGACCGGCGCCCATCCCGGGATGTCGCACCGCGTCTCCGCCGTTTCCTGCAGTCGCTTCGCCACCGCCACGAGCACGCGCGCCATGACGTCGGACGCGTTCGGGTCGAGGTACACGAGCAGGTCTTTGACCACGCCCGCGAGCCGCCGCGACTGCGCCGCCGAGGCCGGGTCCCAGCCCGACTCCGCCGCGCGCGCCACCGTCGGCGCGACGAGCTTCTCGACGAGCGTCGGCACGAGGTTCCCGTCGGGATCGTCCGCGTCCAGCGCACCGCCGTACTCCAGGAGCTCGGCGTACCACGCCATGCCATCCAGGGGCGGCGCCGGCCCGTCGCCGCCGCCGGGGATGAACAGCGGCGACCACGAAAGAAGCTCGAGCCGCGCGAACGGCGCGAACACCGTCGGCGCCGCGTGCGACATCCACGCGTCTTTGTACGTCTTGGGGAACCGTCGTTTCCAGTCCTCAGCTCTCGTCTTCACGGGCGCGATCGAGGCGTACTCGCTCCCGGCGTCGCGCATCACGCACGACGCCGCGTCTCCGCAATCGGTCCACCCCTTCTCGAACAAACGCACCTCCTCCGCGTCCTCGACGTCGTCGGTTTCCCCCGGGGGTGAAGACTCGGCGGCGCGGAGCGCGCGCCGCGCCACCGCGCGGCGCGCCGCCGCCGCGCGCCGCGCGGCACCGGCGTCCCGCCCGAACTCGTCCAGCTCGGGCGCCTTCCCTTCGTCCGAGAACCGCGCGGCGAGCGCGCGTTCTCCAGCCGCCTGCGCCTCCGCGGCAGCCTCCTCCCTCGCCGCGCCGCGCATGAGCGCCGCCTGCGCGGCCTCCGCGGCCGCCTCCGCTTCCGCCCTCTCGTCCGCTGCGTCCGTCGCCGCCGCGGAAGCGGAAGCGGCGGCTCTCGCCTCGTGGAGCCGGTGCGCTTGCGTCTCAAGCTCCGCGATGATGGGCTCCTTGTCGTGGAGACACTGGCACAAGTCGCGGAAGTAATCCCGCAACTCCTGCATGAACGCGTAGCGCTCGCCCGCCGAGGACAGGCGCTCCTGGTACGTCTCCAGCATCGCCTCTGACGACGCGAGGGACGCCTCAGCGCGTTTCAACTCTTCCTCGGCGGCGCGCGACGTGGACGACGCGTTCGCCGCGCCGCCGCGAAGCGAGGCGAGCGCTCGCGCGCCGCCGGCGACGATGTCTTCCTCGGTGCCGGAGGCGTTCACGCCACGCGCGCCGGACGGGCCTCGGGGGGCGCCGGTTTTCGGCGGCGGCGCGGCGCCCCGCACGCTCATGGCTTTGCGGAGCTGTTGGTCCTCCCACTCGCCGCCGTCCGCCTCAGCGACGACGTCCGTCATCGCGATATCCGGAGTTTTCTTGCCGCGCGCTGCCGCTGTGCGCATCTGCTCGCGCTGGGCCTTCGCGGCGGTGATGGCGGCCGCGTCCGGGACGGCCGTGTCAGCCATCTCCACGTCCACCGTCGCCGGCGCGGGATTCGCTGAGGCGCCCCCGACTTCGGCCCCTCGCGGGGGGGGTGGAGGCACGTAGCGCACGGGATCCC
>Ga0255771_1004511_pt1 | contig 12634 bp, 7 predicted proteins | sample 011ome_19_FD_179969 | JGI IMG/M metagenome (GOLD analysis project Ga0255771, IMG submission 179969) | Coastal salt marsh microbial communities from the Groves Creek Marsh, Skidaway Island, Georgia - 011510BT metaG (version 2) | ecosystem: Environmental > Aquatic > Marine > Intertidal zone > Salt...
ACTTTCAAAAGCAGATATGGTGACTCCAAAAATGCTTTTATCAATGGCAGAAAATCCAATTGTTTTTGCAATGGCTAACCCTGATCCTGAAATTAATTACAAAGTAGCCATGAAAACCAGGGACGACATTATTATGGCAACTGGAAGGTCAGATCATCCAAACCAGGTCAATAATGTTCTTGGATTTCCATTTATTTTTCGAGGGGCTATAGATGTTAGGGCAACTAAAATTAATGAAGAAATGAAAATGGCTGCTGTTTTAGCCCTTGCCGAAATTACTAAAGAAACAGTTCCAGAATTTGTTAACATAGCCTACGATAAAACCAAGTTGACTTTTGGAAAAAATTATATCATTCCTAAACCTTTCGATCCAAGACTTATAACAAAAATTCCACCTATGGTAGCTAAGGCAGCAATGGATTCAGGAGTAGCCCGAGAACCAATTAAAAATTGGAAACAGTATGAGGAGGAGCTTCACGGTAGGCTTTATAGTGATAAAAAGATGGCAAGAATGCTATTAAACAGAGCTAAAGCTAATCCTAAAAAAATTGTTTTTGCTGAAGCAGACCACATAGATGTTTTAAAGGCTGCTCAAATCGTTCATGAAGAGGGAATAGGTTATCCTGTATTACTTGGAAATGTTGAAGTCATAAAAGAATTGAAAAGTGAAATTGAATTTGAAGATGAGGTAATTATTATTGACCCAAAGTCTGATGATCAAAAAGAAAATAGAGAAAAGTACGGTAAGAGTTATTGGTCAAAACGAAAAAGAAAAGGAGCTTCTCTTCAAGATTCAATTGATAAGATGAAGCAGAGAAATTATTATGCTGGAATGATGTTAAGCTTGGGTGATGTTGACGCATTAATTTCTGGGCATTCGAGAAGTTATCCTGTTACTTTTAAACCCATTATGGAAACCATAGGGAAGGCTAAAGGAATAGAAAACGTAGCAACAACAAACTTAATGATAACAAGTAAAGGACCTTTGTTTTTCTCGGATACTTCAATAAATATAGATCCTTCTCCAAAAGAATTAGCAACGATTGCTAATATGACTGCCGATACTGTAAAAATGTTTGGATTAAAACCTTCAATAGCGATGGTTTCATACTCAAATTTTGGATCTAATTCCCATCCATCTGCTTCAAAAGTCAACAAAGCAGTAAAGTATTTACATAGATATTTTCCTGATTTAAATGTTGATGGTGAAATACAAACTGATTTCGCTTTAAATAAAAAGATGCTAAAAGAAAGGTTTAGCTTTTCAAAACTTTCAGGAAAAAAGGTAAACACTTTGATTTTTCCAAACTTAGATTCAGCTAACACCAACTACAAACTGGTAAAAGAATTAGATAACGCTCTTTCCATTGGTCCAATTATGATGGGAATGTCAAAAGCAGCTCATATTACTCAACTTGGTGCAAGTGTTGATGAAATAGTTAACATGTCAGCTTTAGCAGTTGTTGATGCACAAAAAAAATTAAAATTAGATTTATGATTACTCAAATTAAAGGAAGACTTGTAGAAAAATCTCCAACAGAATTAGTTATAGACTGCAACGGTATCGGTTACTTAGTAAATATTTCTTTAAATACATATTCATTACTTTCTGAGTCAGAAAGCATATCCTTATACACTCATCTTCAAGTAAAAGAAGATTCTCACACTCTTTTTGGATTTTTTGAAAAAACAGAAAGAAATCTTTTTAGAAAATTAATTTCAGTTTCTGGTATTGGAGCTAGCACAGCTAGAACTATGCTTTCTTCTCTAAGTCCAGATGAAATTCAAAGAGCTATTCTTTCTGAGAATGTTACTACAATTCAATCAATCAAGGGGATTGGTTTAAAAACAGCTCAACGAGTCATTATAGAATTAAGAGATAAAGTTGCAGTATTGGGTGATATTGATAGTAGTATTATGGGAATGTCAAATTCTATACGAGAAGAAGCACTTTCGGCTTTAGAGGTTCTCGGCTACTCACGAAAACAAACAACTAAAGTTATAGATAAAATTATTGGAGATAATTCAGAAATTTCTGTTGAAGGAATCATTAAAGACGCGTTGAACAAATTATAATGTATTGATTGAAGTTGTTTTAAAAAAAAGGGTTTTATTTTTTTCTTTTTTCCTTGTGTTGTTTTCTCTCAATGTCAAAGGACAAAAAGTTGTTAATTTAGATACCATAGAGAACACTGTTTATCTTGGAAAATTTAAATTAAAAACACCTTCTTTTTTTAAATCAAAATACACATACGATCCTTTACTTGACAAGTATATATACACAACCAAAATTGGAGAAATAGATGTTGGAGTTCCTCTTATTCTTACTCCGCAAGAGTATCGACAAAGAGTTAAAGAAGAAAGTATAAAATCCTATTTTTCTGAAAAAATTGATCTTCTTAAAGAGGATGATACTAATGAGTCAGATAAATTAAAAAACCTTCTTCCAGACTTGTATATAAATTCCAATTTTTTTCAATCGATTTTTGGAGGAGATAATATTGAACTTACTCCACAAGGATCCATATCTATGGACATTGGAGCAAGATTTCAGAAAAGCGATAACCCTTCAATTCCAAGAAGGAACCAAAGCAATATAGGTTTAGATTTTAATCAAAACATTAGTCTTAGTATGACTGGTAAGATTGGTGAAAGACTAAGTATTAGCTCAAATTATGATACGCAATCTACTTTTGATTTTCAGAATTTATTAAAACTGGATTACACTCCCACAGAGGACGATATAATTCAAAAAATTGAAATTGGAAATGTGAGCATGCCACTTAGTGGTTCTTTGATTTCTGGTGCCCAAAGTTTGTTTGGTTTTAAAACTGAATTAAAATTTGGTAACACAAAAGTAACAGCCATTCTCTCTGAACAAAGATCTCAATCACAAACTGTTACATCAAGTGGAAGCGGGAGTGTTGAAGAATTTTCAATATTACCACTTGATTATGATGAGAATAGACACTTTTTTTTAGGTCAATATTTTAGAGATAAATACGAACAAACGGTAAAAACATATCCCTATTTAAATACTCAGATTCAAATTTCTAGAATTGAAGTTTGGGTAACCAATCGAACAAATAGAACCCAAAATGTTAGAAACGTTATTGCTATGCAAGATTTGGGTGAGGCAAATCCTGAAAAAACAAGATTAGATGATTTTTTTCCTACTTTTTTTCTAAAACCAGGTGTCAATATTTATCCAGATAACTCCGTAAATAAGTTAGATCCTGAGGAAATTGACAACGGACTCTTAACTTCATCTATCAGGGATATTTCAAAATCAAAGGATGGTTTTGGCTCTGTATCTAACTTAGTTTCTGAAGGAAACGATTACTCTGTTTTAGAGAATGCTAGAAAACTTGAAAGTAATGAATATAAGCTCAACGATAAGTTAGGTTATATTACCTTAACTCAACCTCTAAATAATGATGAAATTTTAGCGGTAGCATATCAATATACTGTTGGAGGTCAAGTTTATCAAGTTGGAGAATTTGCCAACGATGGTATTGATGCAACTACATTGTCAAGTCAAACAGGTCAGCAGAAAATTTCAAATAATAGTTTGATATTAAAGCTACTTAAAAGTAGCATTACAAACGTAAATCAGCCTGTATGGGATTTAATGATGAAAAATATTTATTCTTTAGGATCCAGAATTACAAAGGAAGATTTTAGACTAAACATCTATTACAGTAACCCTTCCCCTATAAATTATATTCAGGCTGTTGATCAATCCTCTTGGCCTGAGGATATAAACGGTAAAACCCTTCTTTCATTATTCAATTTTGATAATTTGAATATGAACAATGATGTTGAAAACGGAGGAGATGGATTTTTCGATTTTGTCCCAAACATAACCGTGGACACTAACAACGGACTGGTGATATTTACATCCATAGAGCCTTTTGGAAAGTATCTATTTGATAAGTTAAAATCACCATCAGGGTCAAGTGAGAATTATGAAAATCTGGCTTCATACAATATGAACCAAAAAAAATACGTTTACAATGAAATTTACAGTCAATCTAAAACTGAAGCAGAAAAACAATCTGAAAAAAATAAATTTCAATTAAAAGGTTCATTTAAAAATTCAGGTGACGCAGGAGGAATAGCAATAGGTCAATTTAATATTCCTAGAGGGTCTGTTAAAGTGACAGCTGGGGGAAGGCTATTACAGGAGGGGCTTGATTATACTGTAAATTACCAGGCTGGTAGAGTTCAGATTTTAGATGAAACATTAAAAAATTCGAGTGTTCCAATCGAAATATCAACTGAAAGCAATTCATTTTACTCTCAACAAAAGAAAAGATTTTCTGGAATTAATATTGAACACAAGTTTAATGATAATTTCATCCTTGGAGGAACTTTAATGAATTTGAGCGAGAGATCTGTTAGTCAAAAAGCAAACTATGGTGTTGAACCTGTAAACAATACTATGATTGGATTTAACGGAATATATTCCTCAGAAGTTCCATTTTTAACAAGATTAGTTAATAAGCTTCCCAATATTGATACTGATGTTGAATCAAACATTTCTTTAAAAGCAGAATTTGCATATTTACATGCTGGAACACCCAGAAATTCAGGATTTGATAGTGTAGCTACAGTTTATGTTGATGATTTTGAAGGTTCAGAAACTAGTATTAATCTAAAAGATACCTCATCATGGAATTTATCAAGCACACCAGTTAGTGTTAAAGGCTCAAATTTTGGAACAGATGATTTGAGATCCGGATACAATAGAGCTAAACTAGCTTGGTACAGTATTGATCCAATATTTTACACAAGACAAAGACCAACTGAAATTTCAGAGGATGAAATATCTAAAAATGAAACAAGAAGAATTTTTATTGAAGAAATTTTCCCACAACAAGACATTATCGAGGGTCAATCGAGAGTTCAAAGTACGTTTGATTTAAGTTTTTTCCCCAAAGAAAAAGGTCCATACAACAACAATATAACCTCAAGTTTCACTAACGATTTTATAAATAATTGGGCTGGTATAACAAGAGATATAAGTTCAACTAATTTTGAAAAATCAAATGTTGAATTCATACAGTTTTGGTTATTAGATACCTTCTCAGAAAACGAATCAAACTCAAACAATTTGGGTAGTTTAATCTTTAACCTTGGAAGCATCTCGGAAGACGTCTTAAGCGATGGTAAAAAACAGTATGAAAACGGTTTGCCGTCATTAAACTCTCAACAAATTGTGAACGAATCTAATTGGGGTAAAACACCTTCAACTCAATCTTTGGTTTACTCCTTTGATTCAGATGTGAACAATAGACAATTGCAAGACCTTGGATATGACGGGTTAAATGATAATGATGAATTAGCAAAATACAATAACGGTTCTAATGTAGATCCGGCAGGAGATAATTATCAATATTATATTGATGCTGAAGGTGGGATAGTTAATAGGTATAAAAATTATAATGGCACCCAAGGTAATTCACCAATTGAAGTGGGTAGCACAGGCAGAGGTTCAACTACAATTCCAGACAGAGAGGATGTTAACAAAGACAATACCATGAATACTATTGACAGCTATTTTGAGTATAGTATGCCAATAACAAAAAATATGGCTGTTGGAAATCATCCATTTATTAGCGATATAAGAAACGACGTCAAAGTAGATCTGCCCAATGGTCAAACTATAACTACTAGATGGATTCAATTTAAAATTCCTGTATCCAGTCAGTTTTATAAAAGCAATAAGTACAGCCCATTTTTTAAATCAGTTAATGGAATGGATAATCTTAGATCAGTACAATTTATGAGAATGTATTTGAAAGGATTTAGCTCACCTGTTACATTAAGATTTGGAACATTGGATTTAGTTAGAAGCGAATGGAAAAGATATACTAAAACCTTAAATACTAATAATATAAATTATCCTAATACCTCACTTGAAATTGGATCTGTAAATATTTTAGAAAATGAGAACAGAGTACCTATAAATTATGTATTACCCCCAGGTGTTGATCGAGAGGAAATCAATTCAAACAGTAACATAATCAGACAAAACGAACAATCTTTATCGTTAAAAGTAAATGATCTTCAACCTAAAGATTCGAAAGGAGTTTATAAGATGATTGATTACGACATGAGACAATATAAATCTGTTAAGATGTTTATTCATGCAGAATCACTTGAGGGCAGTAATAAACTGCCTGGTGAGGGAGCCGATGAAGATTATGACAATAGGATTGTCGCTTTCTTGAGATTAGGTTCTGATTTAACTGATAATTATTATCAAATTGAAATTCCTTTAAAACCAACATCATATAATAGTGGAAGCTCTAATAGATTTAGTGCCGATGAAGTTTGGAATCCAGACTCAAACTCAATGGATTTTTCTCTTGAAAAATTAACAAAGATTAAAGCACTGGCTATGAATCAAATCAGCTCAAATGAAGCTGTATATTTTAATGAAGAGCTAGAAATTATTGACGAATTTTCAAAGATATCTAATCTGCCAGGAGACAAAAAATACAAATTTGCTATTAAAGGAAATCCTACTATTGGATCAATTAAGAATTTAATGATAGGACTTAAAAATCCGTCTCAAAATATTGGAGAAACTCTAAGTGCTGAGGTTTGGTTTAATGAGCTAAGACTTTCTGAAATTGATGGTGAGGGCGGATGGTCTGCACTTGCTGCATTGGATGCAAATTTTGCAGATTTTGCAAATATTTCAGTTTCTGGAAAAATGTCTACAATTGGATTTGGATCAATTGATAAAACTCCAAATCAAAGAAGTAGAGAAGAACAGAAGCAATATGGTTTCATGAGCAGTTTAAATATGGGTCAAATTTTACCAAAGAAATGGAACATACAAATTCCAATTTCTTACAGCATTTCAGAAGAGTTTACTACACCCGAATATGACCCTTACTATCAAGATATTAAATTAAAAGACAGATTAAGTTCAGCCACTAGAAATTCACAGAGAGATTCAATAAAAAATCAAGCTATAAGTTATAGGAAAATTACAAGTGTTAATGTTTCGGGGCTTAAAAAAAACAGATCTGAAAAGCAAAAGGAAAGAGTTTATGATATTGAAAACTTTGATTTTTCATACAGTTACAATCAAGAGCTTCAACACGATTATGAGATAGAAAATTATACAAAGAAAACAGCTAGAGTAAGTTCTCAGTACAGTTATAATTTTAATCCTTTTGTTATTTCTCCCTTTAATAAAATTAAGTTTTTAGAGAACAACAAATATTTTGAGTGGTTAAAGGAGTTTAATATAAATCCGTTATTATCTAGTATTAATTTTGATGCCAATATTAATAGAACCTTCAATAGTCAAAGATTTAGAGACATTTATATTGAAGGTGCTGATGCTTCAGATCAAATTAAGCTTCCAGAAATACAGCAAAGAAATTTTTTATTTGATTGGAACCTTGCTCTAAGTCAAAATTTAACAAATTCTTTAAGGCTAGATTTTTCTGCTTCCAACAACAGCATTGTAAAAAATTACTTTGAAACTGACATTATGGGCGAAAAAGTGGTAAATAAAGAGCTTGATATTTGGGATGGTTTTTGGAACACTGGTGAAGCAATTTCACACAATCAATCTTTTGGTGTAAGCTACGAATTACCATTTAAGCTCTTTCCTATCATTAACTTTATATCAAGTAGTTATAATTATACAGGAGATTTTAATTGGGAAAGAGGTTCTGATGCAATGGCTTTGGTTGAAGATGAATTTGGAAATAAATTAGGGAACGTAAACACCATTCAAAATTCGAATAGTCAAACATTAACTATGTCTTTTAACATGGCTAAATTGTATAGAAATTTAAATTTAAAAAAGAAAAAGAAACCAAAGTCTTCTTATGAAAAAGTAATAAACTCATTAGTGGGATTCGCAACAGGTCTTTCCAGATTTAAATTCAATTATTCAGAAAACAATGGGAAAGTTTTACCTGGATATTTACAGACATTAGGATTTTTAGGGACATCTAAACCTTCACTTGGTTTTATCTTTGGAAGTCAATCAGACATTAGATACGAAGCTGCAAAAAACGGATGGCTTACAAGTTTTCCAAGTTTTAATGAACAGTATACTCAAGTTCACAATACTAAATATGATGTTTCGGCTGAGATATCCTGGATTAAAGATTTGAAAATTTCTTTAAAGGCTAATAGAAATTATTCAGAAAATTACGCCGAAAATTATGTTGTTGTAAACAATGAGTATAATGCCTTGTCTCCGAACTCTTTTGGTAACTTTGAAATTTCTACAGTTCTTTTAAAAACTTCATTTTCAAAAAGCGATCAGTACAATTCTGAGACTTTTGAAAACTTTCAAAACAATAGGCTAGTTATAGCAAAAAGGCTGGCTGCATTAAATGGGGATACGTCTGGAAATATTGACGAGTTTGGTTTTCCAATTGGTTATGGAAAAAATAATCAATCAGTATTGATCCCTTCGTTTTTGTCTGCATATACTGGAAAAAATCCTGAAAATATTTCTCTAAACGCTATAACAGATAATCCTTTACCTAATTGGTCTTTAAACTATAGTGGTCTTATAAATATTGATTTTATAAAAGAGAGGTTTAAAAGGTTTAGTTTAGGTCATTCGTACAGATCTAGTTACACTTTAAATAATTTTAAATCAAATCTTGAGTACGACCCTTTAAACCCTAAGTTAACAGATGATTCTGGAAATTATTTGAACGAAATATTATATACAAATATTAATCTTGTAGAGCAGTTTAATCCTTTGCTTAAGGTTGATATGGAGTTAAACAACTCACTTCAAATTGTGCTATCATTAAAAAAAGACAGGGCATTGTCTCTAAGTCTTGATAACAATTTATTGACAGAGTCTTCTGGAACAGATTACTCAATAGGTTTTGGATATAGAATCAAGGATTTGAAGTTTACAAATAGAGTTGGAGGAAAAAGAAGGGTGTCTAAAGGAGATTTAAACATTAAAACAGATTTAAATTTTAGAGACAATATTACTATAATTAGAAATTTAAATATTGAAGACAATAAAGTGACAGCAGGTCAAACTATGTGGTCTTTAAAGACTTCTGCAGATTACAATCTTTCAAAGAATTTTAATGCTATTTTCTTTTACGATCATTTGTTTTCAAAATTTGCAATTTCAACTGCTTTTCCAATGACTACCATCAGAGCAGGTATGACATTAAGATATAATTTTGGAGAATAACTTTATTGAATTACATTTGTTTTTTTAAAACTCAATACATGGAAATTAAACCTGAATTAAAGTACACAAAAGACCACGAGTGGATCTTAGTAGATGGCGATCAAGCAACAATTGGAATAACTGATTATGCTCAAGGAGAATTGGGAGATATAGTCTATGTTGAGATAGAATCGATTGGTGATGAACTTCAAAAAGAAGAGATTTTTGGTTCTGTTGAAGCAGTCAAAACAGTTTCAGATTTATTTATTCCAGTTTCAGGAGAGATTACCGAAATGAACGAAAATTTAGAAGACAATCCTGAGCTTATTAACGACGACCCTTATGGTGAAGGATGGATAATTAAAATGAAAATTAATGATTCAAATGAACTAGGTGACTTACTTGGTGCCGATGAGTACAAAGAACTAATAGGTGCTTAGAAATAGTATTTATTACTTGGTTTTTCCATATACTTTTGTTGTTATAATTCTTTCATTAATTCCTGTTCCAAACTTAAAAATTCCAGAATTTGATCTTTTTCAGCCAGACAAACTGGTTCATTTTTCAATGTATTTTATTATGCTTTTCGGATGGGTTAAGTCAAAATTTTTCAATGAAAGTGCGTTAAAATTTAAATCGCTTATTTTGGTGTTTGTTATAAGTTTTTCAACAGAAATTTTACAAGGCACTAGTTTCATTAAGAGGTATTTTGAAATAGCAGATCTGGCTGCAAATGCCATTGGGATAGTCTTCTCATACCTTACATTTGTTTTATATCCATATAAAAAAAGTCAGTCTTAGTTTTTTTAAAAAAAAAAATTTACATTAGCGCTTATTATTAGAAAAGTATGCAGCCGAAAAAGAATCCAAATTCCGACTTAAGAAACTATAGTAGTCTATTCTTGGCTTTTGGTCTATGTTTAATTTTATTTATATCATGGAGAGCCATTGAAGCTAAAACATATGAAGCTCAATACGATTATGAATCTTTAAATGTTGATAATGATGACGATGAAGAAATTCCAATTACTGAACAAATTAAGACTCCGCCTCCACCACCTCCACCTCCAGCTCCAGAAATAATTGAAGTTGTTGAAGATGAGGAAGAGATCGAGGAAACTATTATTGAATCCACTGAAACTGATCAAGAAGAAATTGTTGAAGAGGTTGAAGTTATGGAAGAGGAAATTGACATGGACATACCGTTTGCAATTATTGAAGATGTTCCATTATTTCCTGGCTGCGAAAATGTGGCTAAATCCAAAAGAAGAGATTGTTTTCAGGACAAGATGAATCAGCACATTAAAAAGTATTTTAGATACCCTGAAATTGCCCAGGAAATGGGAATACAAGGTAGAGTTTTTGTGCAATTTTTGATTCAAAAAGATGGAAGTATTGGAGGAATTAGAACAAGAGGTCCTGATAAAAATTTAGAAAAAGAGGCTAAAAGAATTATTGATAAACTTCCTAGAATGACTCCGGGTAGACAACGTGGAAGACCTGTTCGAGTTCCGTTTAGTATTCCTATTACTTTCAGACTACAATAACGTTAGTTAAAATGTTGAAAATGAGAGAAAAAATAGTTGTTTTCTCTACATTTCTGTACTAAATTTGCACTCTATTTTTAAATATGAATAGCAGCTCTGCAAGTTTAGATAATAAATCTATATTTTTTCTTAAAACTTTTGTTGATTTAACTAAAGCAAGACTAGCTGTTAGTGTTGTTTTTTCATCTGTTGTTGGATATTTGCTAGCTGTTGAATCTTTTGATTTAAACACCCTTGTTTTACTTGCTATAGGAGGATACTGTATGGTAGGAGCTTCAAATTCATTCAATCAAATTATTGAAAGAGATATTGATGCGTTAATGGATCGAACTAAAAATAGACCAATCCCCTCAAACAATATTTCTGTCAACTCAGCTTTTTATATTTCTGTTTTTTTAACCGTAATTGGAATTATAGTTCTGTATAAAATAAATCCAAGGACTGCATTGTTTGGAGCAATTTCAATTTTCATTTACACTTGTTTGTATACTCCTTTAAAACCAATTACTCCTTTGTCTGTTTTTGTTGGTGCCTTCCCAGGAGCTATTCCGTTTATGCTTGGATGGGTTGCCGCAACTGGAAGTTTTGGAATTGAGCCAGGAACTCTTTTTATGATTCAGTTTTTTTGGCAATTTCCACATTTTTGGGCTTTGGGATGGATGCTACACGAAGATTATCAGAAAGCGGGAATAAATATGTTGCCCACAAGAAATAGAGATAAATCAACTGCTCTTCAAATTGTATTGTATTCTTTATGGACTATTATAATATCTATTTTTCCTGTTACTGGTTTAACTGGAGATTTGAAACTTTCTGTAGTTTCTGCAATTGTCGTTTTAATTTTGGGAATTGTTTTACTTTTTTATTCAATTAATTTATACAATAAAATGAATATTAAGGCTGCACAAAAATTATTTACAGTCAGTATCATATATTTAACCCTCTTACAATTAACATATTTGATTGATAAAATTTACATATGGATTTAGAAAAACAAGAACTAAGAAAAAAACACCGAAGAGCAAGAAAGATGATGTTGCTTTTTTCTCTACTTAGTATAACTATGACCTTCGCAGGACTAACTAGTGCTTACATTGTTAGTAAAGCCAGACCGGATTGGTTAACTGACTTTCAGCTTCCAAATTACTTTTTTATTAGCACTGTAATAATTATCATGAGTAGTTTATCAATGTGGTTAGCTAAAATAAACGTGAAAAAAAATAACTTTTCCAAGACTTCTTTATGGCTTGGCGTTACTTTTCTATTGAGCTTATTTTTTATTTTTTCTCAATTTGCTGGATATCAAGAATTAATTAATGACGGGTATTATTTCACAGGAGCTCAAAGTACAGTAACTACATCCTTTTTATATGTATTGTCATTACTTCATTTAGTTCATGTTTTAGCTGGAGTAATAGTATTGATAGTTGTGATTATTAATAATAAAAAAATGAAATATAAAGATGAAACTTTAGGCTTTGAATTAGCAGAAACATTTTGGCATTTTCTAGGATTTCTATGGCTATATTTGTTTGTCTTTTTATATTTCTTTAGATAGTAAAAATATGTAACTTTGTAACCTTAAATTAAATATTTAAATGAGTTCAACAATTTCAACAACAGCAGAAGAAAACAATGACGTTTGGGGCGGTGGAAATAAGCCACTAAATGCTAGCTATGGAAAACTAATGATGTGGTTTTTCATTGTTTCTGATGCTTTAACTTTTTCGGGCTTTTTAGCTGCTTATGGATTTTCAAGATTTAAAAATATTGATACCTGGCCAATTGCAGACGAAGTATTTACTCACTTCCCTTTTCTGCACGGAGTTGACGCTCCAATGTATTATGTGGCTTTAATGACTTTCATTTTGATTTTTTCATCTGTAACTATGGTTCTTGC
>Ga0255771_1004517_pt1 | contig 12629 bp, 20 predicted proteins | sample 011ome_19_FD_179969 | JGI IMG/M metagenome (GOLD analysis project Ga0255771, IMG submission 179969) | Coastal salt marsh microbial communities from the Groves Creek Marsh, Skidaway Island, Georgia - 011510BT metaG (version 2) | ecosystem: Environmental > Aquatic > Marine > Intertidal zone > Salt...
ATTTTTGTTGTTACAATAGCCATTATGCTGCCTCCAGATCTGATTCAATTTCATCGAAGCCAAAGCTTGCAACCACGTGAGCTTGGCCTGTCTCTTCTACTAGGATATCACCAACTGATACGGAATGCATGCGAGCATAACGGGTATATCTATCTTCTGGACCGATGTTACCAATTTCAAAAGCCTCGTTTAAGCTATCTGCATCGAGGTCTGCAACATGTACATATTTGTCCAAGTTAGCATTGACGTCAAAACCCATACCGTACATGAACGGAAAGATGTTGTTGTCTTGCCTAACTCCTGAGGGAATCTGATAAACCTTAATCATTAGTATCTCCTTTTCCTATTGATACTACTAATATATCGGTTTTCTGATCAAATGTAAACCCCCTAAATCACTTTTTTTTCATTTTTTTTGAAAAAAATTACTATTTTTTCGATGATATGTAGATTTCTATATTATCAGGCTTTTTGATTTTAATATCATCATGCTTATGATGTAATACAAATTTCGTATCTTTGAACTCTTCAAAAAGTCCTAGCCATACTGGACGCCAATTATTTGCTAATCTATGGTTATTTGTATTACCACGATCTGAATTAAGTACCATATCCGTATAGCTTCGAAGATTAAAATCGAATATTGAATCGAAACCATACATGTGGACCTCTTCACCCTTTAATCTGTTTGCTGCATAGTGTACTGCTAGGTGACCACAATTAAAATTGGTATAATTGCCAGCATATTTGGGAAGAACAGTATAATATTCTCTTATTCGATCCATCCATTTAATACGAAGACTAGGATTAATTTCCATATACTTGTGAGGCCTAGCACCAAGAATCCACTGTCCCGGTGGCATAACAGATCCTTCATTCATTGCTACCATCATTTTAAAATCTACAATACACGTTCCCCAAACATCCGGTACTGCAAACGGAGGAACATTACATGTTACCTTTAATCCCTTTGTAGGTTTATAAAAAGATGCTGTATCACCGTTACCAATTACATGTACAACTTTAGCCATTCATCAAATCCCAGATTTGTAGTTTACCCTTTGCCCCTGTAAAATGTTTTATTAATACGTCTTTTGGTACACTGTTATCTTTGTCCCATTGAACTCTTAATACGTTATACTTATTCGGCATATCTACAATATGTACAAACCTACGCATAGGAGTATTCAATAAAGAATGAAGAACTTCTTGATCCCCAACTTGAGGTGATTTAGTAACTGCAGCATGCCATTCAGTTAATATAGCAGGAACTCCTTCGAATGCAACTACGCCTGAATTATGCCATTTACCACCACGACGTGTTGACCACGGTAAATCCTCAACCATCGATAATTTATTTTTTTCTGTTAAATTAAAAATACCACTAATATCGCCAAGTACTTGACAATCTGTATCTAACCAACATACCTTATTTGCAAATCTTGCTGCAGTTAACATAGCAAGAGGTTTATGAAACCACCCAATATGATTACTTTGCGGTAATGGTAGAACAAAGCCTGCATGCTTTTCTAAAGCTCTATCAGACATACCAAAATCCATAATATAGAGCTGATTACTATTATGCTCGAGATAGTTCATAACAAACCAATCAAGCATCCATTCTGTATTAGAATCACATCCAGTAATAAAAATATTATTAGATGATTTCATAAGTCTCACCATAATTATGTTTTGCCAAGCATCCGGCTTCTTTTTGAATGGTTGTAAAGCTATCATTTGCTTCACATACCCAAGGATAATATTCCTGAAGCCACGGAAAGGTTTGTGTATTTAGAAAAACGTCTGTTGGCCTACCGTGTGTCTTTGCTTTATTAATAAGCTCTTTAGCACCCCACGGATTAACAATATATCCATGTGCACCACCAAAATATGGCTTCTGTACCAATCCATCTACGCCTAATTTAGTTGGTGTCCGGTATTTACCATATGAAGGCTTAGAGAATGTCATAACACCTTTAAATGGGGAATTTACGGGAACTTCACCAGTTACAATAGCATCATGTTCAAAGATAACAATATTTTCATCCGTCTTAACAGATTTCTCCCAAAGCGAATGATGAGAGAGAAATGCAGCCATACAGTTTTCTGGTCTAGAATATTTTTCATGGAAAAAAGAAGGTTGAATACCTTTGGTATGGAGAAGCAAATGGGGATTATCTGCGGGGGTTGTAGCCCAGTGATGTTCTACATGCAATCCGTATCTCTCTGCTGATTTCATACATCTGGTAGCAGCCTGTACAGATTTTTTATTATCTAATATTGTAATTACATAAGCTTTCATTATTCACTCGTTGTTGATTTTCCACCCTGTACTTTTGTTATATACGGATAAATGTGTTGGAGTTTTCCTGGCATTAGCTGTTTACACATAAGAGCATCATTTGGCCAGATACCATGTTCAGCTGTAAGTTCAATAAGTTTTCTTGCCCCAGCTGGTTTAATAATATATGCAGAATTACCTGCAATACCCTGTGGTATCATTTTGTTTTTATCAACCCACGGGGCTTCATAAACGTCATATTTAGGATTTTGTTTTCTTCTACTACTACGAAATTCCCAAATATCTTTTAGTGTTTTATCATACACACTTGCCAATCTTGTTGCACCTATTGGATTATTCAGTCCAAGTATATCTCCTTTAAATGATTCTTTTATTATACCATAATCAAACCGGTTTGTAAATAACGCATCTTGTTCTAAAATCATAATAGGTTTATCGGCTTCGATACAATTTTTCCATAGCGTATAATGCGATAGAAAACAGCCTATTCTTTTATTAATATCCCTTGTCTTATATCCACTTAATTCTAACCCAGTCTTCATATCATATCTAGTTTCACCCTCAAGTGGATATGTATATGATACCCTTTTTATTGTAGATTTACCGAAGAGTCTTTCGTGAACCGTTTTTACATTTCTTGCAGTTACTGCATCAAAGACAAAAGGCTCGATATTTGATCTGGTATCTTTTATACTAAGCAACAGACGACGGGTTGCTACTGTAGAATCATGATCATTTGTAATGGAAATAATATAGGCTTTCATTGTATTTTTGGTCCTTTCCAAAACCTTTTCAAGAGTCGGTCTTTCATCAGGAAACATCTCATGAATAATTTCAAGCGACATATTAGATCACTTTTTGAATAACAGTATACCCTACACTTGTTTCACCACGTTCAACTAATTTAAAGCCATTCTCTTTACCCCAATTAACAAGAGTACGGTGTAGTTGATCGTCTGGCTTATTAAAAAGTAACTTTGTGTCGTGTGCAATAATATACTTTCGTACATTTGGTCCGTGTACAGTTAATTCTCGCTGCATAAATCCTGCTTTATGGACTGAATCAATAACTAGCATATCGCAGCTATCAATAGATCCAAGACCTGTCGAATCTGTTTCTCTTACATCTAAATGGATATTTTTTAAATTGGCATATTCTTCTGCAAGTGGCTTTAGAAATTTATTGTAACGACTCATATCAATATCAATAAGAGTAACTTTTTTTGGTATAGGATCTAGAAGAATAGCGCAAGATGCTGTTCCACCTTGGTGTACACCCAGCTCCATATATCTTTTACAGTTTCCTTCTTTCCAGTACTTCTGAATAGCTTTATGCATTGCACAGTAGTCTACGCCATGCGCTTCTTCTTGCTGCTTTACAATATCAACATGAAATTCTTTTACAGATTTTACATGACCCAATTCAGCATTAATCATTATAATAACTCCTATACCATTTTACAAAATTATGTACCCCTTTATCTATAGAGGTCGTAGGCTCATATCCAAGCTTCTGTATTTTCGTTGTATCTGACCAAGTTTCTTTTGCATCTGCTGGATGACGTGGTGCAAAGTTTATTTCAGCATCGATTCCTAATTCGTGTTCAATACGTCCTACAAAGTGCATTAGTTCAACTTGCTGTCCATATCCAATATTGTAGATATCTCGTTCAGTCATATTCTGGGATACTAACCAAATACCTTGTACAATATCGTCAACGTATGTAAAGTCACGTTTCATATCACCATTATTAAATACAGTAATTTCTTTTTTATTTAGGATATTCTTTGTAAATGTAAACAGTGCCATGTCTGGTCTTCCCCATGGTCCATATACTGTAAAGAACCGAAGACCGACTGCATTCTTAATCTTTGAAGTATTAAATTGCTGTTCGTTTGTAGCTTTCGTATAACCATATGGACTAAGGTGATTTCCTAGTTTTTCATCTTCTTTCCAGGGTAACGGATTACCGTGCATAGTACATGATGTAGATGCATAGATAACATTTTCAATCTTTTCTTTTTCTGCCCAACGTATAACATTCTGCGTTCCAGTAATGTTTACATCAATATATTCTTGAGGATGATCCATCGAATATCTAACACCAGCCATTGCAGCAAGGTGAATAACTAGATCAATATCTGAAACTGAAAAAGCAAAATCCTGATATCTTATATCGCCTTCTAATACTTTTATTTTATTATTTTTAAGTATTTCGGCTCTTGTTCGTTTTAGCTTAGGATCATAATAATCATTAAAGTTATCAACACCGAAAACTTCCCAACCTAGTTTTTTAAAATGGCATGCTGTATGGAATCCGATAAATCCTGCAATGCCAGTAATGAATACCTTCATTTGTATACCCCTGATGTTGTAGTAGGTACATAGTCAAGTTTTGTTTTCAAAGCACCTCTATGTGTATCCCACTGGCTTTCGTGAAGTGCATTTCCAACTACAACAGGATTTGAATTTTTATAAGGTGTAATTTTAATTATTTGATCCTGGTTTATATACCGGTTCATATTATCGTGGCCAGCAAATCCAAGAGTTTCATATATGTCATTATATCTTTTTGCTGGTTCTGGGCCAATAGCATAACCGTGCGTAGCCTGCTCACGGCTGCATAGGTTTACTGCAAACTGGGTGTATGGTTGTCCAACATCTAGTTGCCTTTGAATAATTGCATCATGTTCTAAAATAATAGATGGATAACCATTATTAATAATCTTTTTCCGAACTTCATAATGACTCATTGTCATACATTGCTGCATAACAATCATTCGGTTTTCTATTTCCTTTGTTGGTTCTTTACCAGCTTTTCTTCTATAGTTACCTAGAAGTCTTTCACGATAATCTTCACGTACTGGCCATCCTGGATAATATTTTTCCAGAGTAGAAGGAACAACAGCATCAAATAAAATAGGATTTATATTATAAGCTCGACAAGAATCAACGCATCTCTTTGTAAGGAAACGAACCTTATCATCATCAAATGAATTGACTGTAGTTATAATATAGGCATCAAACATATTACAGTTTCCATTCATTAACAGGGCGATTAACTACAATCTTGTGCCAATCTGCATCCTGGTTGTCTGCCCCTCTTAACTGAACATGAACAAATTTGGTTTCTTCTGTCCTATTATCTATTACTGCTCTTGGAGTAGTTTTAGAATCACCATCATAGTGAACATAGCTATTCCAACCGCTATGCATTACAGTATAATTCATATCTGCAATAGTTAGCATTGCGTGGAGATAATTCTGATCAATTGTATAAAACTTATTCAGACCAGCACTTCTACAGTGATTGATATATCCTTGGAAGCCTTCCCAGTTTTCATATGAATATCGAAGACCTTCGTTTGTATATAGAACTACGCCACTATTAAAAATCTTAAGATTACCAGCTTCATTACGTGGCATCTCTTTACCATATTTTTCAACCATCAATTTATTCCATCGTTCGTCAGCGGCTGTATTAATAGGGCTTTTAGTTTTTAGGTGTGAGATTTCTTTATGTGGTTCATCGCATATACCAATATGGCCTACGTCCTGATCAAAGATATTTTCCTCTAAACCTTCGACAGTAAAAACATCTGTATCGGCAAAAAGAATATTGTCATATTCCCAAAAGTCTTTATTATAGACAGGTTCGAAGGCATTATAATATTGTGGAATATCACAGTATTTAGATCCCCATCCTGGATTTTTAACAAACCGATATTCTGCACCAATACGTTCTGCATATGCTTTCATATTATCGATACCAGCCTGAACTGCAATTCCTGGCTTACCTAACCAGTACTGGTAAATCAAATTCTTCATTTTTGAATCCTTAATGTGGGTCTTCCTGCTTTATATTTTCCAAATCTACCACGATGATCAGTAAAATCTGGACTTGGCCATTCATCAATAATCTTATATCCAAGCTTATCTACCAGTTCTATAATATCACTACGAACATATGATAGCGGATCAGTCTGGGTAGGTTTCCATCCTGGTCTGGCAATATGCATTTCCATAATAAGACTACCGGTTGGAGTTAACTGTTCCATCCAGGTATTCATCGTATCTTCTGGGGTAATGCTATGGTCAAAAGAATTAGAAAAGACAATATCAAATTTACCAACCCATTCTGGCTTTTGTTTAGAAAAATCCCATTGTACTGTATCTGGAAAGCTGGCTGCTGTCTCACTAATTTCGGTACCTATAACATAGGTATTTTCCCCATAAATTTGTTTAAAATATTTCTGTTCATAACCTGCACGAGTACCATGACATAGTACATGACTTACAATCGGTATTCGTTTTTTGATTTCAGCAATAACTTCTAGTCCAACACCAGAATGAGAAGTTAGCTTTTTCTTATTACCTTCAGTCTGGTATCTTACATATTCATCATAATTGCTATATTTAAATAATTCCATTCATAAGCTCCTGTACATTCTCGCCATTTTGTGGTAGTTTATCTTTCAAAAAGAAATGTACAAAATAGCATTCATCAATCTTTGTGTTAGCAGTATATAGCCCGTTCCATTTCCAATCGAGTTTCTTTACTTTCATCTTTTCTTTTTTGATCCAGTAGTTTAATAGCGTTTGATCTGTAGACCATTTCCATGGACCCATACCATCAATAAACGGTTTAAATTCTGAACGCATTAGAAATTCTTTTGGCGTCTGTCCTTTTAAATATTTTGCAAATGACCTGTTCATAAGCATCATACCCATATTCATAAATTCACCGCCGGTATCTTCACGCCAATCCCAATCTAATCGTAAGGATCCGTATTGCATTCTAGAATAGTTTAGAATTTTTCTTTTATATGCTTCGGTAAGTGGCATATCTCTTTCTACTACACCACCAAAGTCATATTCTTCCCCAAGATCATCAAAGATATTAGGTGCGCTGTCTCTTATGTAGATATCTGCATCAATAATAGCAATTTGATCGTACTCTTTGAAATGCTCAAATGCATTTTCTTTTTCGTAGATCGGAAGATAACCGCCGTATTTTTCATATGATTCTTTGCTTCGGTTTGTAGAAAAAACATCAGGCTTGATCATAAGTCTAGGATGCATTTGTACAATATGATCTAGATCATATTTTTCACAGTATTTTTTTACACTTTCAATACAGTAATCATATAGCTTGAGCTTTTTACCGCCAACATAAACTTGATAAATCAATCTCTTCTTCATTGTAACAATACCTTATTTTTTAAACCTTTTTGCTTTACCCATAGACGGCTTTGATGTTCCTATATCTGGATTTATATAGTGAGTTGCACACGTATAAGAATCAAGATTCTTTTTTGACATTCTTCCTAATTGGTACCAATAATCCTTACCTTTACGTTGATAATCGTGGATATGTACATCAACTGGGAACCATATGCCCTTATATGCCAAAGCTTCTTTCATTAGTTTTTTTGCCCCCGAGGGTTTAATAAAGTATGCCAAAGCCGCAAGTGAATTTCTATGTGATTTGTCATCAAATTTTGTGTAACCAAAACTCCATAGATTTCTTTTAAATAAAATATCTGGTATATTTTTATGTAATATGCAATCATGTTCAATAATAATAGAAGGTTGTGATATTTTTTTCCATGCACTAAAATGCGAGTACCAAATTGCTATTTCTTCTTGAGACCATTCTCTAGATATTTTACTAGTGTACTTACGTCTAGGGCCCATATTTAAAAAACTCGGAATATTTTCTGGTGTAGTAGCTTCTATTCTTTCAATATTATAATAACCGAACTTATTAAAACTCTCAATAGATTTTTGAGAATAATATTCAGAAACCTCATTACCAGTAATAGCTATTTGATATATTGGTATATCTTTACCGATAGTCATTTAGATCGAATTCCGTTCCGTGCATTTTGTAGAGATCTCTCTCGTGGTTTGTATACACTAGGACTTCTGGGTCATCAATAAGAAAGTCGCATCCTTTACAATAGTCTGGATAATTACCTGTTCGGTGGTCCTCACGTAACGATTCGTATTTTTCACCAAACCAAATTTCTTCAAGTGTTTCTTCTGTAAGATGACCAAGTACTGCCTCATCATCTCGACCAAGTACCTGGCAGCATGGTGCAACAGCCATCCTTTGACCGTCGATACCACCTGCACGAATAACTACATCTGGACTGAAAGGTCTACCGCAAGTCTTAACTTTGCCTTCTCTTCCATATTCTGGTTCATATACTCCGCTCCAGTTATGCATCTTCCAAATCTCAGTTTTGACTCCCGCCCAGTCAACAATATTACGGTACATCTTTACTTCACTATCAATATTGTTATTATCAAGTATAAGATGATAGGTAGCTACAACACAGTCGGATCCAGATTCGGTGACGTATTCCTGCATAGATTTTAGATTATTAAGAACAAATTGGAAGTTGTTACTGTTCATCCACTTGTTATATTCAATATGATTATATCCAATAATAGAAAAACGATAAAAGTCAAGACCAGCATCTACGCAGTCTCTCATAAATCCATCTTTCATACGGAAGCCGTTAGAAAAACAGAATGCCTTTGCGCCATACTTTTTAACAATAGAAATATATTCTGGTAGGTTTCTATTCAGTGTTGGTTCACCAGATCCTTCAAGATTCACTACACGTAGTCCGGCTTCTGCACACTGTGCAACAGCATCTTCGAACTCATCAAGTGACATTTTCTTAAGCCAGTTTTTTCCACGAGCACCTGTTGATCCATCAGGATTTGTTTGCGGACACATTTGGCATGTATAGTTACATCCCCCATTAATTTCTATAACTGCTCTATCAATATTCCAGGTCGGTTCCATTGTTAATATATCCTTTAGATTATATACTAAATTTCTTCGATGTCCATAATTCGGTTTAATTTTATTAATTTTTTCTTAGAAAAATCAGTTGCTCTTTTAAGACGACGATCAAAATCATGAAAATAATGAAATTCGTGACGATGATTTTTATCTACTTCATATATTAATGCATCCGGGGTATGCCATCTAGTAATGCCATCAGCTGTTAAAACAATCATAGGTTTATGAAAGTTTTTTGCAACATAGTGCCACATTCCTTCATAAGAAACTGTACATTGACAGGTACTAATATGATAAAATACTTCACTTATAGGAGTTCTATAATCTATTTGAACTACATTGTATCCTTGTAATTCTATTAGGGTTTTAACGTAATCCCATTCCTCTTTATCAAACGGTCGCTTCCAGTCTCTAGGAGGTGCTGAATTTGATACCTGTGTCCACATAACAATTTTACCAGGGACAGTTTTTGCACCAATATCCCTAAACGCCCATTCGTTATACCGTGGATAGATATCATAAAATTCTCTAACTTTTCCGCCGCGGAGATAACCGTTATAGAAATCATGATAGAGTTTAGTATCTTCAGAGTTAAAAACATGATTAATTACTACGTCTGTGCTATCCTTTAGAAAAAAGTTGTGTGCATAATTAAGTCTTTCTATAATTGTTTCCGGGTCTTCGAAATGGTATAGGTAGTCTTCCGAATGAAACCAATTATAATTAATTGTAATACGTTTCTGTAATAGAAAAGATCGAAAATATGCTACATTTAAAAGATACATAAAATCTCCGGCACCAACAGTACCTCTGACATTTATCGTATCAGAAAAATTTTCCTTTTTCCAAGCTGAACAGTATTTTAAAACGTGTTTTTTACTAGGAACATATCTTTTCGTAGTCATCTATAATACAATTCGCAATTTCAGCCGCACGATCAAAGCCTTCACGAAAACGATTGTTTACGTGTCCAGATTCTATAAAATCATATAAACTATCTATGTCGCTTGCTAGACTAGATATTTTATAGCTATTCTCTGAAACAATTTCTTCGAACTCAAAGCGAAGTCTTAGTATCTCGCCAATTTGCATGCTTTCTCCAATTCAACAAATAGGTATTCTTCAAGATCGTCTTCATTTGCCTGGTAGCGAATACCGATACCACCAGCTTTATTCCATCGGTTGATATTTTCTGGTTTATCATCGATGAGAATATTTGGACTACGAGTCAGAGGACTTATAGCATACTTATGTTTGTTACCTGTGAAAATCATGTTCTCGATCAGAGGTGGAATGAAGCCTTGTTTTTCTAACCAAAGTCGTTTCCAAAAAGATGAGTTATGAGAATCCCCACGAAGCGGAGATGAACAGATACCCCATTCAGTTTCTTCTTGCCAAGCAACAATTTTGACATGATCTACAAGTTTATGAGATGTTGAAAATACATCTAAGTTGTAGAAGAAGTCTGTATTGGCGAGTTCTCTAAACTTAATTTCACGATCTTGGATAGACTTCCAATGGCTTACACCATATCGTCTAGCAAGACCACCAAAGAAGTCAGCGATTACACCATCCATATCTAAGTATACTGTCATGCTGCTTCTCCCATATCAATTTCAACACAATGGCAAGCATCCTCTACTACTATGAGTAGATTTTTCAAATGCCTACGTTCGTCACTTGTAAGGCGACCGACTTCATCAAAGATATTTTCGACTGATGAATCATTTGCAATATTAGCTAATACTGATTCTAAGACTTTATAACGATATTTCATAATTTAGCTCCTCTTCCTAATTGTTGATACTATTCTATCACAAAGGAACAGCTTTGTAAACCCCTTTTTTTCATTTTATTTGATTTTTTTATTATTTTATACCGAGCATTTCTTTAGTCATAATGTAGTCACGTACAAAGTCCGATCGTACGATATCCTTCCAGCCAAATTCTACTGATTCGAATTGCTGCAAGGATTCTACAATATTCATAAAATCCATAATACCCTTCTTTTCATTTTCATTCTTAAAATCAGACTGGTAATAATCACCGGACATAATCAATCTACAGTTCTGGCCGACACGTGTAACTACAGAATCCAGTTCATGGAAATTCAGATTTTGCATTTCATCTACTAGTATAATAGCATCGTTAAACGTAGTTCCTCGAATAAAAGAAGTAGACTCGAATTGTACTTTCTTCTGCATAACTAGTTTAGACCAGGCTTCTCCGTTTCCAAATATCTCTGAACAGATACCAACATAAGGTAAAGTGTATACCTGTTTCTTTTCTTCTTCATCTCCTGGAAGGAAACCAATATCCCGAGTTGGTACAATAGAACGTACCATAATCAGTCTATCATATGGCGTTTCTTTATCAAGTACTTCTTCGAGTGCTAGATTCATACCAAGAAAGGTTTTACCAGTACCGGCAGATCCTGAAAGAATAAGATTTAAACCTTTATCCCAGAATTCAATTGCTTTTTGTTGATTACCAGTAATAGCATCAAAGGAACGTAAATGTTCTAATTTTATAGTATTTGGTGCATAAGATTTAGTCAACTTTAATTGTATTCCTTCGACCGGAGTTTTCTTTTATTCTCTTTTTCAAATCGTTAAATCCAGATGGTACACGTTTACCTTGTCCACCATCGACACCAGATACAAATTTAGGTGTACTAAGAACTTTCTCAATATCCTTGTCTTTTAGCTTCTCTTGAAGCTCGGAATAAGAACACAGAACGTCCCAAGTTTCATTTGTTTTTTTGTTTCTTAGAATATACGTAGGCAACTTTATCATCCACTTCCCGTAATGTTATGTTGTATCTATCCTTCATATGTTTACGTACATATTCATAGACTTCCATTTCTTTTTCATATGCTTCCTTTTCCCAGGGCAGATCGTGATATTTTACTTCATTTATATTAACATATTCTTTTCCAAATGCCTGCAGATTAGATCGAGATAGATGTCTTAATCTTCTTTGTGCATATTGAGAAACATGTATTAGTTCATGACATAGCGAAGAAATCACAATGTGCATATCTGATGTATCAGTCCAGGATAAACGTATATCAAAAAACTTAGGAGATCGGTCGTAGTCTTCACAAAAGCAATCTGCAAATATACCTTCTTTTTTACAGAGATCTTTTATAATATGGTATTGTATATCAAGAGTATTTGCTAATCGTTTAGACACAAGATATTCAAGAGCTAATTCCGTAGCTCTCTCAATAGTCTTTTTTTGTCGATTGGATATATGATATCCTAAAAAGTGAACTATCACACGATCATTGCCTCTTGCATCCACCTTTTCAAAGTAGGACGATCTATGCTCAAGGATGCAGCAAGCTTATCCATTTCAGCTTCTGCCTGAGCCTCGGCTTCGACTTCATACTTTGCCTCTGCATCCATGAGAGCAATAGCTTTATCGATCTCTACCTGGATCTCCTCATCAGTCATTGATGAGAAATCAAATGTCCGAGCATACCCTTTACTGTATGCATCAG
>Ga0255771_1004537_pt1 | contig 12588 bp, 10 predicted proteins | sample 011ome_19_FD_179969 | JGI IMG/M metagenome (GOLD analysis project Ga0255771, IMG submission 179969) | Coastal salt marsh microbial communities from the Groves Creek Marsh, Skidaway Island, Georgia - 011510BT metaG (version 2) | ecosystem: Environmental > Aquatic > Marine > Intertidal zone > Salt...
ATGCTCGGCAGAAACATCTGCAGACTGAGCAGTTCGGATGCGGATCAAAGCGTCCAAGCGCGCCCGGTCACCCGGAGTGATTTGACTTTTTTTGTTGGAATCGGGAGATGCCATGTGTCGAAGTTAATCCTCAGTCGGGGCTATCTTGCACGCGTGAGTCCGACTTTTTTACGAACGCAGTGTGTGATTTTTTACCTGTTGATTTGCTGCGGCGTCACGGGTCTGGCGCAGGCTCAAGGTGCTCGCTGCGATTCATTGATGTTTTTGACGGGCAAGGTAGTGGATGAGTCGGGCCACCTGGTTCCCGCGGCGATGGTGGTCAATCGAGGTCAGCTGGGGGGAGGACAATTTGTGGATCACCGGGGAGAGTTTTTATTGGCGGTGTGTCCTGGGGATACCATAGCCTTTGGAGCCATCGGGTTTCATACGCTCGAGCGCATCGCACCACAACGCGGGTTGCAGTATGAATGGGAAATTCGGTTGAGGCGTTTGCAAGTGGAAGTGGGGATCGCCGAGGTGGTCGCTCCGAGGGAACTGCGCGAGATATTGCGAGATATCGAATCGTTGGGATACGACGAGGAGGATTTTCGATTGACGGACGTTGACGCCTTGAGCAGTCCAATAACGTTCTTATATCAAATGCTCAGTCGAGAGGAGCGAAGCAAACGGTTGGTTGCTCAATTGGAAAATCGAGATCGCCGCCACGAATTGTTGCGGGAGTTGTTCGTGAAGTACGTGAATTACGAAATCATTCAACTTGAACCGAGCGATTTTGATGCGTTCATTGCGTTCAGTGATCCAGGAGATGACTTGCTCCAACAGTGGACCCAATATGAATTCATTCGATACATTCAACAGCGCTTTGAACTCTTTCGGGCATTGCCATCACGCTTAGATGATTCGGATTATCAGTACCATTTGGATGATTGAAGACTCGCGTTTTCACGACATCAGGGCGCTGTCGAGGTAATGGACGAAGAATTGAAAACACCAACCCATGGCGCAAAACGCAACACCGATTACGTGCCACGGGCGATGGCGTGGGTTGATTTCGTCGTAACGGATCACCATGTCCACAAAAAGCACCAACGTCCCAACAAATTGTGCGAGGAGCCAGCCGCCACGGTATGCTTCAAATATGCCGGCCAACGACAGGTCCAAATACACCTCAGTCAAGAATACAAGTTGCAGTGAAACCATGCTTCCGAATAGGACAGCTAAGGGCAATGATCGGTTGTTTGTGCTCATGATTGAAAAAGATATACTAAGTTTACGGCCCTTGCGTTTTGAAACCACCGAATGATCCGATGATGCTCTCGAATAAAACCAACCGTGCAAAAGTAAATCCTTCAGAAATGAATACGACAGCTATCGACCATGCACGCCTGCAACAAATGATCATCGTTGTCTTAGGCATGCTCACGGTTGCAGTTTTCGCAACCTCGTGTACCACGCAAAAATCCTGCAGTGCCTACCAGCAAGTGGAGGCATTGGATTGAGGGTTGGTCAAAATTGAAAATAGATAAACGGCTGCATACCCGAACTTAACCCGGCATAAGCAGTCAAAATTACGCAACACGTAATGCCTAATTGCGTATGCATCGGGGCATTCGCGAACGCGTTTCGATACCGCTCCTTCCAAGATTCCGGCAGCATGTGGATTCCCATGCCGGCCAACATGAGCACGAGGATTTCACGGTATCCCATGATCAGCTCCGTGATGGGACTGCCTGAAAATCCATACATCAATCGTTCAATCATTTCGTTGGCGGTAAACCATTCCGACCAAATGTTGTGAGGGGTATCCAAATCTTCCCAGTCTACATGACTGCCTGACCGAAACCAAATGCGTGTTGCGGCGATGAAATGAAAGGTGAGGAAGATGCCTACGAGCCGCTTCCATTTCGCATCGTCACCTTCCCATGGGCTAATTCGCCGCCATCCTTTATAAACGACCAAGCCCAATCCGTTCAGACCGCCCCAAAGCAGAAAGTTCCAACTAGCGCCGTGCCAAAGACCACCGAGTAACATGGTCATCATGAGGTTGATATTCGTGCTGATCCTGCGTCTTGCGGCTGGAAAAGCTGATGCGATCGCACCCACAAGCAGCAAGCCGCCTCCGAAAATCAACCGATACCCGTGATTCGGCAACAGGAGCAGGACAAACAGTGAGAGAAACATAGCACTGACCAGCGTAAATCGCGAAGCACCGCGGTTACCTCCCATGGGAATGTATAAATAGTCCTTTAGCCAACTTGACAGGCTGATGTGCCAACGCTTCCAAAACTCGCCCACATTGCGGGCTTTATAGGGGGAACGAAAATTCGTGGGCAAGCTGAATCCCATGATCAAGGCAATCCCAATTGCCATGTCGGTGTACCCGCTGAAATCTGCATAGACTTGGAGGCTGTAAGCGTACAACGCGAGTAAGTTTTCAAAACCACTGTAGCTGCTGGGCTGACTGAATACGCGGTCAACCAGGTTTACAGCCAGATAATCCGCAAGCCAAACCTTCTTCAAAAGTCCATTGAGAATCCAAAATAGCCCCATGCCGAATTGGAATTTTGTCAAGCTATAAGGCCTATGCAGTTGGGGGATGAATTCCTTCGCCCGGACAATGGGGCCAGCAACGAGTTGAGGAAAGAAACTGACGAAAAAACCAAAGTCCAAAACACTTTTCACCGCTTCAACGTCTTTGCGATAGACATCGATTGCATAGGACATGGTTTGAAACGTATAGAATGAAATGCCGACCGGCAGCAAGATTTGGTCGACGCGGAAACTCGTGCCTAGGTGTGCATTCGCCCATTGTCCCAGTTGAGCATGAGGCTGTGACCAATGCGAACCGAGCCAGGGTTGGATGGAGTCTGCAATGAAATATGCATACTTGAAGAAAAGCAACAAGGATAAATTGGCCGTGATGCTCAATGCGAGCCAACTCCGACGCTGGATGCCGGAAGAGCCAGCAATGCGATGGCCTAGCCACCAATCCGACACGGTCGAGAATGCCAAAATCAACACGAACCATCCGCTGGTTTTCCAATAAAAGATGAGGCTCACGAAAAACAGAAACGCATTGCGCCTTTGGATTCGCTTCTCCAGCCCTGTCATTCCTATCATTACGAAGACGAAAAACAACCAAAAGCTCACATGGAGAAATGTGAACGGTTCGCTAGATATTAAATGGAGGGCATCGGATATCATGGCCTGCGAGCTTGAAATTCGGATTGCCAAGCTTTAAAAAGGATTGAACTCAGAGCCATGTAGCCGGATTCGGTGAAGTGAATTCCATCCGATTTTAACCATCCATTGGATTGACAGGCTGCCCAAGCTGTTGAACCGCCTAAGGCTTCGGTGAAGCTAAAAAAGCCACATCCTTCACGTTTGGCAAGGTCCCGGAGGATGGTGTCGATGGCCCTTGAATTGCCGAGCGCGCGCTCAGGCTCGACCTGAATCGGTGTGTTTCCCAACAATACAATGGCCAAATCCCCCAAGGAATCCAGCAGGGAGTGGTAGGAATCCTGAAATTCCGCCGGATCAAAGTTCGATCCCCGCATGGCGTCGTTGAGGCCAATCCCAATGAGGACCAGGTCGGGCTTCAAATCATCCACAAGCGCACTCCAACCCATTTCCCCTGCTGCATGGCGGATGCGGAGTCCATTGTGTCCCCAATCGTGAACGACAAAGTTCGCGTTGCTTGATTTCAAAGAGCTCGAAGCGCCTCCATACCACAAGGGCTCGGATTGGCGCATTTCGGAGGCGGAAGACGCAAAGGAAACCGCCAATGTGTCTGCAGGGGAGGCAAAATGCAACCGCCATCCTCTTTTTTCGGGTAACGGTTCACAAGATGTGAGGGGTTCACTGCCTTCCCAATTCCACTCTTCGAGCGTTGCGTTGGTCCAAAGGGTCAACTGAGAAGTCAGGTGATGAGACGAATCGGGAGCATAGGAAACATGCTGAAACCAAGCGGATCCTTGGGGTTGAACTACTATGCCTGTCCCACAAGATGCGTTGGGCTGCTCAGCCAGGTAAGCTAATTCGGTGCATCGAATTCCTTTCCAATCGCCCGCGAATTCAGTCCGAAAATGGGTGGGCGTGTTGGTGTGGGCCATGCGGTACGGCAACATCAGGCCTCGAGCTGTTCGCGCATGTGGAATCCAATCCGCTATGGCTTGACGAAGACCGTGCCCCAGCCAACCTGCTTGTACATGCGACCCTCCAATGTACAGAATGGATAGTTCGGCGCTTTGTCCTTGCTCAATGGAATCCATGGTGTTCCAAAGATGTGCAAAGGATTCGTTCGTTGGAACGAACATGGATTGGGCGATTATGGAGCATCTGGAAATCGCCAAAAAACAGAGCGATGAGCAAAAACGGCGGCGGGTATTATCGGTCATGAACCAACGATTGTTCGGCTTGGTCATTCTGCCACAAGGCCCATTCCGCTTGGATGGATTTCCGAAACAATTCGGCCATTTCACGTGCGCCCTTTGGGGTGAAATGAATGTGGTCGGAACTGGCCAGAGGGGGCTCTGATTGAACCCAAGCTGCCATGCTGCCTGCTCCACCCATCACTTCAAATACATCCCAATACAATGCGTCATGTTCGATGGCCACTCTTCGGAGTGCGTCCCGAACCAGCGGCAGCTGAGGATACGTTTCCATGCGCGTATCCACCTTTCTTGCCATATCCGAAGGTCCAATCACGATGATGGGCGTATCGGGTTTGATGGACTGAAACAAGCGGATTTGAGAGGCGAACCAATTTCCATACCGATCCGCCGCGGCTTTGTCCTGTAGGTACGGAACAGCGTTTCCCCCGTATTGAAGGATGATCATACCGGTTCGAAATGCATTCATTTGCCGTTGGAATTGGGACCGGTCCACGGAGCGAAATACCGTCCCCGAACTTCCGCGCATGGCAATGTTGTGAACCACGATGCCTGATTGGCTCCACATCCCGATGCCATTCATTTCAGGCACGGCTCCTGAAAAATACAGGTCCAATGACTCGAATGGAATGGAGTCGAGTTCTGGCAACGCAACAACGGCATGGAGGCATGAACTGTCCGACACCAATTCCATGCTGAATTCATCCGCATCATTCAAGCGGTAATGGAGACGAGCTCCCTTTGGTACCGCTCCCATCAGGAGATGAAGTTCATTAAACTGTCGGTTTCTTCGGTATCCTTTTGGATGAGGGGTCAATCTAATTCGCGCCGTAGAATCAACTGAGTCATCGGGGTTGTGACGAGCGAATGCGGCCAATATTCCATACCGACTGTGCTCAATGAGCGAGTCTTTTTTTCCGTACAATGCGTGTCGATGCCATCCGTTGCTCCATTGTTGACGCATAGCCAACGAAGGGATGGACAGGGCAGGGGACAGCAGGCCAGGGCCACCTCCGCCCCAAGTATCTTGCCATGCATCCCTCAACACACCGGTCATTCGATCTCCTTCGATTTGAGAATCGCCAAAGTGAAAAATGTGAATAGCGGGTGTTCTTTCTGGTGCATCGAGTAAGGCAAAGAAGTGACCCAAATCCGCAAAGGCAGCTGTATTTCCATGCAGTTGCAGGTTGCTGTGCAGAAATTGGTCTATGGCTTCTCGGTCGTAGCTCATCTCGCCCACCGTTGGAGTGATGGGTTGAGAAGCCGCAGGACTCGCGATCTGGACAACACGATGGGGTGGATTAGACGATGCGGTATCCTCCACTTCCTTCATCGAATCTGCCGCGACGGGTTGCATTTTGTAATCCTCAAGAATAGCCCCGGCCTTTTCGGGAGACATCTCGGATTCAGCTGAATGGATTGACGCCCAATGTGGGACCATGGATTCCAGCGGATCAGGTAACTGCGGCCGGGAAAGTAATAGGGTGAAAATCAAACCAAGTGCCCCCATAAAAACCAACGTGCGTTGGATGGGATGCGGCGAGGTCTTCATTTGATTAGGGGTATGCACAGGACTTGTCCTATGCGAATATAATCTGCTATTTCGTTGACTTCTGCAATCCAATCTGGAGTTGTTCCCGGGTACCTTTTTGAAATGTTCCACAGGGTATCTCCTTCTTTCACTTCGTGTAATTCACATGTGAACCGTGCGTTGTAGCCGTCAGGTGCTTCAGTGGCAGGAACTTCCTGTGGCGATTGAACCATCACTGAATGAGGAGCCGATTTTGAGAATGACGGAAGCCGTGCATCGTAGCGCTCCAGTACTTCGCAATGCAACCGTTCGCCTACCCACCAAGGAACCAATTGCCTCAGCATTTCAGGGGAACAATCCGGATGATCTAATAACCAAGAAGAACGCGTTAACTCACTATCACAAGAAATTGGGGACCATGCGCTCATGGTCTGAGCCCATACGATGGATTGATCAGGCAAATCCAAATTGACCATGAGTCTACTGATCACTTTGTACAAAGCCAACCACGCATCCAGATCGGTATCAAACCCGGGAGCACCAGTCCAGCGGGTCGCAAATGCCATGCCCTTGAGGTAGCCCACAAGAACACGCCCCGGATCATTTGGGAATCTTCGCTGGAGTTTTTGCAACCTTTGAATTGCAGCAGCTGTGGCAGATTCCGGAATGAAGCGCTCATCAATTTCTCCATTGACCACAAGACCCGCTTCGATTGCGTCTGCTTGTGAGAGCAACCACATGCCCTTCTTTTTTGCATCGGGTTGAGCAGCGTGGTCCAACTGACTTAACATGGCGGGCAGCCACTGAAACGAGGTGGGTAAATCCGTTTCGGCGAACTCAATTTCAATGGCTGTATTGTACAGGCCCCAAAGGTGATTCAGGTCAAGGATGCGAGGATTTGATGGGTCCATGAGCAAAGCCATGCACTTGTTTTCCAATGCTTTGTTGGCACCCCATGGCTGAAGTGCAATTTCAAGATCATCCAATTCAGGTATCGATTCGGACAAACCGGGAATGGTCTCAATTCCTTCGGTGCCGTTGGACTGCAGGTACGCCACATAATCTGCTTTTTCCAGTCGGTTGGCCATTGATGAAGTCCAATGGTCCAGGGAAGATTGTCCATTCCCTTCAGTGCTCCTTGAAATGAGAAGCAGGATAATGACTGCAGCCTGCGAGAGCAGGCCGAAATGGGTCTTGGAGGACATGCTTCAAAGGTATTCTACAAGTGGCAGATTCTTCAGGGAAAGGTGTTCGTTCGCGATATCGATTGGTGCCTCAGAATATAACACGCTCAAATGGTATAATAATTAAATGAATTGTTTGAAAAAGCAATCGAATATATTATATTTGACAACGGGTCATGGAACTTATAGTTCTTGGAGGACCTAGTTGTGAATCGTAGTGAAGCATCTGCAACGGCGGATGCTTCATTTTTTTTGACCATTTCAAGATGAACAATCCTGTTCCAAAAAGCGTTCTTGAGCCATGAAGATGCACCGATTGGAATCAAAGCAATGGCTACCACTTAGTTTGGAGGAAGCCTGGAAGTTTTTCAGCATGCCGGAAAATCTCAACCGCATCACCCCACCGGATATGTCCTTTGAGATCTTGACAGGTGCGGGAGAAAAAACGTATGCTGGACAGATTATCACTTACAAGATCAGGCCATTATTCAATATTCCCATGAATTGGGTTACGGAAATCACCCAATGCGAGGAGAAGGTTTATTTTATTGATGAGCAACGTTTTGGACCTTATCGGTTCTGGCATCACTTGCACCAATTTACACCTCAAGATGGCGGAGTTTTGATGGAAGATGTCCTGCATTATGCATTGCCAGGCGGATTCCTTGGGGAGTGGTTTGGTGGATTTGTACATCAAAAAGTTCGCGGCATTTTTGAATTTCGCGAAGAAGAATTAAACCGAATCTTTCCGCCATCAGATTCGCGCTGAAAGCGAACAACCTTCAGTGGCACAAAACATTTGCTGCCCATGCTGCCATGAGCAAATTGGGTTTTGCCTGGGCATCGAATCCGAGTGACTTGATGTAGCCAGCAGATGCGCTGATCAGCTTTTGTGAAGGGTAGGTGGGATCGGAGTTGAAGTCAAGATCAATTTGCTTGACACGAATGTGGCATTCCTCTAAGAGCAATTGTGCCAGCGCGACTGACCGTTCTGTCTCGCCCCAAAGTTTTGTCCACAGGTCGAGTATTTTGGGAACGCGTTCTCGGCGGTAAATGACGTGAGCTCCGTTGTCCGGATATCGGAACACGACGGTCGTCACATAAACGGTGTAGCGCTTGTAGTTTTGGCTGTCACATCCCACATGAATTTCAAAGGATCGATCGGAGCACATGGCGGCAGTGTAGTCGCAGACATCGTGTTCAAGGTGGCCCCCCATCACTTTGTATAACCTGTCGGATGGATTCATGGCCAATAAGGTAGGACCGAAAGAGAAGGGCGGAAAACCCATTGCATGGGAAATCCGCCCTTTTCTTCACACCTTTTGAACAGGTGGAGATCGATTTATCCGCTTCAAATCAAGCGTCCAAAGCCTTTTCGATCAAAAACAGAATGTGCGACCGGTGGGCGCGAGTGAGGCCATTCGGGCTGCTTGCGCTTTTCTGTTCTCGTTCAATATTCCTTAATGTGGCCAAGGCGACTGACTGAGCAATGGTGTCGTACCGCTTGGTTGGATCCAAAACAGAAATCAACCGCTTCACGTATTCGATTTGCACCTGTTGGCGGGCGGTATTGACTGAACTGCGCAAATCTGCTCGGAAAATGGCATCAGACAAATCTTTCATGTATTCATCGAGATCATACGTATTGCCGTATTCTCCAGCATCCGTTATTCGTTGTAAAACGCGGGCATTCAAGAGGTGGTTGAGTGCGTTCTTCTGAGCGGAGATGATGCGAGCATGAATTTTCGGGTCTTCGGGTTGAGCGAAGAATCCAAAGCCCCGGCGTTGATCTTGCAAATAACCATAAACTGAAGCAGCGGCATCGAAAGCATCAGGCGCGAAGGCGTATTTCTTCAGGGCCGCCATGGCCGCTTTTTGATCGGCTTTTGAGACGGGTTGAAGTGGGGCTCCGATTTGCTGCGAAGGGTGCGCGCGGTTGTAGCGAACACCGCCTATCTGTCGCGTCATAACACCCAATTGTGTGATGTATTCACCGGTCAATGTCAAGTAAGCCCTGCGTACTTCAAAGTAGCTCGATTGGTCGTCGCCTCCGTACTCGCTGATAATTTCTGGAAGCAGGTCATTGACCAATTCACAGCGTTCACTCGCATAGGCGACGGGGTCACTGGAGAGATCGTAGATGTTGACGTCCGGATTCATTCCTCCTCCTGGCCGGCGCATGTCGTCGGCATCGTTACCGAACTTGAGGTCAGCTTCTACAGAACGGCGCAGAATTGTTTCCAAACGATCGGCTTCAGCGTCCTCGTCATCCAAACCAATGGAGTAGCCGTATTCAATGACCCATTTGTCATAAGGTCCAGGTGCATCATCGAAAAATTTGGTTTGATCGGTTTTGTTTCGAGCGAAGTTGATGGAGGGATAATCCATGACGCTGTTGCTCATTCCTTTCGAATTGACGGCATCCGCATCTTTCAAAGCATCAGGCGACATCATCGTGGAACCTGCCATGTTGTGGCTCAATCCCAAGGTGTGCCCTACTTCATGCAACACCAGCCGATGAAGCGTTTCACGTGTGAATTTTTCTTGTTCTTCAGAATCAAAAGAGCGCACACGTAGCGCTGCAAGGCCAAAAAGTGTTTGCTGGGCATGGATATTCCCTGCATCGCACCGGTGCATCCACTCTCCGAATCTTTCCCGAGTTGATTGGGCCTCTATATCCGCTTCCTCATCTGTGCTGTCAAATCCAGCGTTCTGGAACACCTCCGAACGCCAAAGCCGTCCCGTCATTCCGCTCCACTCGAGCATGATATCCGCTCCCAGGATTTCTCCCGTTCGGGGATTCACGAAACTCGGTCCGTATCCACTGTATTGGGGACTTGGAGAAGATGTCCAGCGCAGGACGTTGTAGCGAATATCGCCCGCATCCCAGTCGGCGGTGTCGGGTTGAATTTTTACTTGCACCGCATTGATGAATCCCAGCGGTTCAAATGCTTCATTCCATTTTTCAACCCCTGATTTGATGTAATCGCGGAATTCATAGGGCGTGGTGTTTTCAATCCACCACACGATGGGTTGAACGGGTTCGGACATCGCAGCATCGGGATCCTTCTTTTCCAACCTCCATCGGTGAATCATGTCGCGCCATGGCGTAGACGAAGCAGAAGTCATGTGGTCCGTTTGAGTCGTAAAGTATCCCAATCGCGCGTCATCGGGACGGGGCTCAAATCCCGACTCGGGCATGGCGAGCAAACTGTGTTGGTACCGCACCGTGATAAAACGGGCATCCTCCAAAGCTGCACCGCCTGTTCGAGGCGATGGATTGTCGTACACATAGTCCACGGTGATTTCCGTGTTTTCTGGATAGTTGTTGATGTGATGAATTTTCGATTTCTCACGCGACAACTTTCCAAGGACCGATTCGCCTGGCTTGCGCGATGGTCGTTTTACCATTTCGACGTCCTCCTTAAGAAACAGGGCGTCTCCTGAAACCAAGTGCACAGTTTTTGTGGAGTCTTCGCCCTCGATTTTGAGGCTGGCCAAAATGGGGGTGTTGATGTTGGCTTCCGCTGCCTTCGCCAAGGGAGAATCTTCGTCGAAGTGATAATTCGTGTTCTCTGTGTGCACCTCAATGCGGTCAAAATGCTTGTGGAAAGAAATGACCTTGCTGTTTCGGTAGCTACCACGTGTAAAACCAGATTCAGCGACGCCGTCTTCAATCACGGAGAAGTAAATGAACTCTCGTTCCAACATGGAATCTGGAATGGCTATCCAGCTGCTGCCACTTGTTGAATCCACATACAATGTGAAGAGGCCTTCAATGGCCTCGGCATTTTTGGCCACTTCATCGATGGATTTGATGGCATCTTTATCGGTTTTGCCTTTTGGCGGCGCAGCTTGGTCTTGCTTTTTGCTTTTTCGATTGCGCTGAGCATCAACTTCTTGAGGCAACATGACGCAAAAAAGAGCCAAGGTAACAAGGCTGAAAATTTGGGAATGGAATATTCGCATAGTTGGTTAAGTAGCAGGTTTTGGTGACTAAATCACAAACGTGAAAGTACTCGGAAAAGTAATTTATTTAAAACCGCGGTCGCTTTTGATTTGTTCGTAGGCGGATTGGATGGCATCAAATCGCTCGCGGGCTTTGATTCGGTGATTTTCACCCAAGTCGAGTACTTTATCTGGATGGTATTTCACGGCGAGTTTTCGGTAGGCTTTTTTTACTTCGGCATCGGTGGCATGGGGTGCAACTTCCAGGACTTTGTAAGGGTCTACATTGGACGAAAGGAACATCTCTTCGATGCTATTCATGTCACCAGCGGGGATGCCCATCCAATGGGCGATTCGGCGAATTTCGGACGTCTCGTTGGGGTGAACTTGTCCATCGGATTTGGCGATTCCGAATAGGTACTGCACCAGCAACAACCTCTTCGAGATGTGCATATTGGAGCGGATTTGTTGGGCCACCTCTTGGACATTGAAATCCTGTTTGAGGACATCCCGAAGCATCAGCGTCAATTGCTCGGCCTGTTGTGGCCCGAAATTCTTTTGCAAAAAGGATTTGACGAATTCCAATTCAGATTTGAGGACTCGGTGATCGGCCTTCATCACCGCAGCACTCAAAACAAGCAAAGCCAGGCTAAAGTCGCCTGGCCTTGTTTTGTCAGAATTTGCATTCTCGCCTTCCACAGACAATGAATTATCCGTGAACATTTTTCCAAAGGCAAACCCGAGGATGCCCCCGAGCGGGCCACCAAGTGCCCATCCAATGGCTCCGCCTATCCAAGCACCGTAGCGGCTCACGCTAGTTCGGCGTATCCCTTCTGGATGAAGGAGGTCAATTCTTCACCTTCAAGCAAGCCTTGAGAAAGACGCGCCAAGTCGCCTGCTTTTTTGGCCATGGCTTTTTTGGCATCTTCATCTTTTTCGCTCAAAATTTTCTGAACGAGTGGGTGGTTCGCATTGACAGCAACATCATAGCTATCGGGCAGTGCTCCAAACATCTGGAACCCTCCGCCGCCAACAGCTTGTTGCTCTTTCATTCGGCGCATAAATTCCGACCGGGTAATGGTCAGTGGAGCGGCAGTTGGGGACATGGGGACAAATTTGACTTTGTATCCGTCTCCCGGGAACGCACTCTCGATGATGGGTTTGATGGCTTCCTCTTGCTTTTCGTCCAAAGCGCTGGTGGCAGCTTCGTCCGTTTCAATCAAATTGTCAATCACATCCGAATCAACGCGTTTAAATTGTACATCGGGATACGCCTCTTCCAGTTTTTGAACCATGTGAGAGGCCAATGGGCCTTCCATGACCAAAACCTTGTAACCTCTTTCCAAAGCAGGCGCGATGAAACCGTGCTGGTTTTTGGAGTCGGCGGTGTAGGGAAGGATGATTTTGCCGTTCTTATCCTTTTGCGTTTCTCCTACGGCTGCAATCAATTCTTCGTATGTCGAGCACGCATCGGTCGTGTCTTTGAACAACATGAACTTTTTCGCTCGCTCCATGAATTTCTCATCGGTGAGCA
>Ga0255771_1004541_pt1 | contig 12584 bp, 9 predicted proteins | sample 011ome_19_FD_179969 | JGI IMG/M metagenome (GOLD analysis project Ga0255771, IMG submission 179969) | Coastal salt marsh microbial communities from the Groves Creek Marsh, Skidaway Island, Georgia - 011510BT metaG (version 2) | ecosystem: Environmental > Aquatic > Marine > Intertidal zone > Salt...
AACGAGTCCACTGTGAACGATCTTTCGTGGCCGGGTTTTTTACCGAACGTCGCGCAAATTATTCCGCCAGAGACCAGGGCTGGACAATTCGCGTTAAACGGCGATTTGCATGTGGTGCGTAATTTATTAAAACGAAACATCAGCGCGACGCGCGCGGGATTTTGATTAAATATTTTCGCAGGTTGACAAAGTTTTAGTGCCGAATCCAAACGCGTTCTGCCGCGCTGGGGACTTTGAATTCTATCAAGGTTTCGCGTTCTCGAGCCTCGTGACGACGCGGATTGATATTTCCGGGCAACCTATTAACGACATCGTCCCGAGGGCGCTCGCGTTCTCGTTTTGCGAGAGGCTTCCTTGCACTTATGAAATTCCAGGACTGTACGGAAGAGCTGGTTTCAGATTATCAGTCGAAGCCACGGTTCAGTATAAATCTGTCCTTCCGCTGTGCGATCCCTGGTGTTCGCCGAGTTCCTTCTGGGTGAGTTTTGATCGATAATTTTGTTTTTCTCTCGATCGATTTTTCCTTTCAGCGACTGACGCACGACAACGTACGCAGTGGTGTATCCCGTGTACGGGCATTTACGCTCAAAATGTTTTAACCATCGGTGGTTGCGCGCCCTTTCAAAACGAGCACCACTGCGGTGGAGCACTTTCGATATGGGTGACCGACGCGGGAGAGGTTCGCTTCGGTTTCCAGACGTTCATCGAGTCGTTCTCGCTTCTTCCGATCTTCATCGGAGGTGGGATGCGCACCGTGGACTTGTCCGTCCCAGCCAAAGGGTTCAAAGTCCACGACGGGCAGGTTTTCAAGGTCCTAGCCTCTTACGACGGTGCGTTTTGTTTGTATGCTTGTTTTTTCACGTCTCGACGCATCGACGTTGCTCACGGTTCCGGTCACCGCAGGGCTGTGCAACTGCACGAAAATTTACATAAACGATAAGCTCCGAGGGATTGCGGACCCGTTCGACATCGGACAGTACGTGTTCCAGCCGTTCGCGAACGTGAGCGATAACCTCTTCGAGAGCGTGACGTTGGGTCACGCCCTGCACTCACGCGGCGGCGTGCCGACGGCGACGACGTACCCGACCGCGGAGGAGGTACTCGCCGCGACGGGTGGTACCAGCGGGACGAACTCGAGCGGCGAGGAGGATGTTCTTCTGGTCGCGGACGCGAACTTGTACATTCAAAAGGATTGGTCGCTGCCGGCGGCTGGGCAATTCGCAACGTATCCGTCGGACCCCGTGCTTGTCGGGAGAAACCCGACGCAGCTCTTTCTGCCGTGGAAAGGAAACGTGCTGAGCGCGAGCGTGTGGTTCGATAACGGGAACAGGCAAGGGATCGTGTATCCGTCGACGTGCGTAACGCCCCCGTTTGGGTTGCCGCCACCGTTGAGGAAGTGAGGAAAGCGAAGGGAAGGCTCCGCGTAGGCCATAGTGTCGAATATCTGTCGAGAAAATATTCTTTTTTCGAGAATTCTTTTTCGCGTGACCGGTCTGGTCTGTCTGGGACATTCCGCGAGACGTCGCTTCAGCGCCGTTTACAGCGCACTCGATCGCTCGCGGGGCACGCTCGTAGGGGTGGTGACGAGATCGATACCGCGCCGGAACCGCCTCGAAGAAGCGTCTCGAGCCCGCTCGTGTTAACCTAGGGTCGCGCGCGCGGAAAGATCGACGAACCCGCGCGCGCGCGCGCGTCGAGCTCAGATCCCGCGAACGGAGATGAGTCTCCCGAAGTTCTTGAAGGACGACGCGTGGCTGAAAGAGTTCGACGAGGCGGAGCAGATCTTAAACGAAGCGTTCGAGATCGTGTACGAGCGCGAGGATGGCCTCATGGAAGGCAAGAACGTCTCCAAGCTGACGGAGGCGGTGAACGCGAAGGCGAGAGCGCTCGATGGTAAACTCGACAAGCTGGAGAATTTGCTCACCGAGACGCGAATCAACGAGAAGGAGACGACGCGAAGGAGGGACTTGATGCGCGGTCTGCGCGTCCGAGGCGAGGAGGTCGTGAGTTTACTCGGCGAGAACCCCTCCGGCGGCGGCGAGGTCGTCGCCGTCGCCGCGGCGGCGACCACACGGGACGACGCGAGCAGGATGGAGCGAGGCGAGCGGTCGAGGACGCCGGAGACGGCGCGCACGGCTGGGCTCGACGACGACAGCCTCCTTCAGCTGCAACGGAACACGATGCGGGAGCAGGACGACGATTTGGACGACCTGTCGAGGATCGTCACGAGCACGAAGCACATCGGTCTGGCCGTGGGCGAGGAGATCGATCTCCAATCGAGGCTGCTGGACGAATTAGACGAGGACGTGTCTCGGACGGGAAGCGCGCTGCGACGCGCGTTGAGAATCGCGAAGCGCGTGTTCTCGAAGGCGGAGAACTGCAAGCTCCTGGTGTACATGTCCGTCCTGGTCGCGATACTGCTCGCCGCGCTCGTGATCGTGCTAGAGCGCAAGCACTGATGATCGATCGCTTTGTTCGAGGAATAGCCCTAGCACGACGAACAAACACGACGGAATAAAGAAGGAATAGTTGACGAATTTAAATCACTCCGCTCGCTCGCTCGTCGCCTCGCCCATCTCGATGTCCCCGCCTGAGGCCATCTCTGGGGCGTCCTCGGACGCTTCTTCTACCACCTCCTCCTCGATGTCTGCTACTTCTAACGCGACCGCGCTGGTCTCTATTTCACCGCACGCGTCGCGACTCCCCAGGGAGATGTTCTCCGTGACGTCCCCGCCCTTCCCCAGCTTCGGCGGATTCTCCACGACGACGACCTTCTTCCCTTGCAGAAGAATCTCCTCGGTGCCGTCGTTGTCGTGCCTCTTAATATCTACGTCCCCGCCAGCCTCCGCGTCGCCCGGTTTCTTCGCCGCGAAAACCTCGGTCTCGTAGATGCGCGCGAGGGGAATCGTCACCGGCATCCCCATCTCGCCCATGCGTTGGATCAAATTTTGATGCCGCGGGTTCCCGGCGTCCAGAGTCGCGGGGTTGATCGGCAGGACGTCGAACTCCGGCTCGTGCGTGTTGAACGGGTTCGGGTCTCGCAACCGGAACGCGTACGCGACGCTCGCGCAAAATATCAAGTCCACGAGCTCGATGAACACGTTGCTCAAGTACGGGTACTGCGGCAGGAACAGCAGGATGATCTCCATCAGAATCGACACGCTCACGAACGTAAACATGTTGAGCTGAAACCGGTTGTAGATTATGTACTTCATCTGCTGCAGCGACTGCGCGGGGTTCATATCCGCCTGGCGCATCATGAGCAGCTGCGCCTTGAGCTCGCGCATGTTCCGCGTCGTCCCCGCGAGCGTCATCGCGACGCACGTCATGTAACACAACACGAGCGCGAAAAACGCGAGGTTCGGCACCGCAAAGTACCGATACCCCGCGTGCAACGCCGCGAGCACGCCCGTCGCGACTCCGACCGTGAGTAAATCCCCTCTGCGTAACAAGTGCCGGGTTAAACACCACCCTCTGGATATCACCAACAACGCCCCGAACGTCGCCGCTTGGTTCAGCGTGTTCAACACCGCGTGCGCCGCGTATAAATCATCCGACTCGTACCCGCGTCGAGACATGTAATCCCACTTCACGAAACACGCCACCATGAACAGGATCTTCACGACCGGCACTGACATGAACATCTGGTGCAGTTTCGATATCTTCGAGTAGTGGTACAGCATGTTGTACGTCCCGTGGGCCCAGTGCAGCACCGACCAGATCACGGTCATCGCGAGGTAAAAATTCGGCAGGACGTCGTAATCCGTCCCGAGATACTCGTTCCCGTTCTTCATTATGTAGTCCACGTCCACGGTCGCACTCCCGTCCCCGCACATCAAGATACCCCAGTGCAGACGCTTTCGCTGCGTCAACGTGATGATCGTGTCCACCGTGTTCTTCGGGTCCGTGGACACGTTCCCGACTTGAAAGTTCTCGCACGTGTTTCTCATCCAGCTGTTCGAGTTTTGCGTCTGCGCGAAGCAATCTTTCGCGGCCGAGATGCGTTCAATCTCGAGCTCTGCGGAGCCACTACATCCGACGATCCACGTCTCGTGCTGGGGCTTGCTCGACGACCCGCTCGGGTTCGTCAGCGACTCGTACGCGACCTTGAACTCTGAGGTCCCGCCCTTCTTAAAACCGAACACGGTGAACTGCTCGTACGATGCTGCCGCGCTGACGGCCAGCGTCTGCGAGACGCTGCCGATTCGCGCTTCCGCGCCGGTGACGCACCCCAGCGCGATGACGAGGACGAGGACGAGGAGGGGACCTCGCCCGCATCTCGAGCGCGAGGTCTCCCTCATCTCTGAAGCGGCCCCCGCGGCCTCCGAAATGGCCCGAAGTTACTTGTGGACACGTCACAAAAATCCAAAATCATCTGAAAAGAATCTGAAAATCATCGACAATTCTCTCCGATGAACTTCATAGCTTGATACCATCGTCAGGGTCGAAGTTGACCGGCACCCCTTTCGTGCTGACCCAAAAAGCTTTGATTTATCGCGCATTTTCTCGACTTTTTTCCGGGCGCTCGCGCTCGAACCTCGCGGCCGGCTTCGTTCTCTGCTCGTCCCAGTCGTCGTCAGTTTTCGAAAGCACCGGCCACGCCCAGGGCTGCGATGGCGGCCGCGCGGTGCTCGACGCTCCCCGCGCCGGCGTCGTGGCTTCGTCGCCTCGTGCGAACCCGCGCCGCGCGTCTCGGAGCCCCGGACCGCGCGCACGCGCGTCGCGACGTCCGACGCGCCGCGACGGACGCCGACGCGACGCGATCGCGGCGCGACGACGACGGCGTCGGCACCGACGACGCCGCCGACGCGGCGACGCCGCCGTGGACGACGGACGCGAGCGGCGGCGTCGTCTTCACCGCGTCCGACATCGCGTCCGCCACGGGCGGGACGTTAGTGCGCGACGCCGCCGCCGGGAGCGTGACGACGGACACGCGCGACGTCGCCGGCGGGAAGTGGTTCCTCGCGCTCGTGGGCGAGACGCGCGACGCGCACGAAGAGTTCGTGAACGACGAGCTGCAAAACACCGAGTGCGTCGGCGTCATATCCTCGCGTCCGCCGCCGGGTTCGTGGCGCAAGGGATACGTCCAGACGGCGTGCGACCCCACGACCGCGCTGCAGCGGCTCGCGTCGGACGTCCGCGACCGGTTCCCCCCGGACGTCGTCGTCGTCGGCGTGACCGGGTCGGTTGGGAAGACGACGACGCGCGCGCTGACCGCGCGCGCGCTCGCGTCGCTCGGCGTCGTGCATCAAACCTCCGGGAACTTCAACAACCACGTCGGGCTGCCGCTGACGTTGTTGAAGACGCCGCCGGACGTTCGCGCGTGCGTGTTAGAGCTCGGGATGAGCGCCCTCGGGGAGATCTCGACGCTCGCGAAGATCGCGCGGCCGACGGTGCGTCTGGTGACGCGCGTCGCGCCCGCGCACCTGAGCGGCGTCGGCGGAGATATACGCGGCGTCGCGAGGGCGAAGGCGGAGATGTTCGACGGCGCGTCGGCAGGGGACGTGTGCGTCGTGAACGCGGACGACGAGCACGTCGCGGGGATGACGATCCCGGACGGGGTCCGCGTGGTGACGTTCGGAGCGGCGGCGGCGGCCGCCGCGGGAGGAACGGAGCGCGACGGCGGCGGCGGAGGACGACCGCCGGACGTGTCGTACGACGACGTCGTCTCTCGCGCGCTGAAGGGCTTGTCGTTCACGCTGCGCGCTGCGGCATCCGACGAGAAGGTCGCGGTGTCGCTGCCCGCGCCCGGCGCGCACATGGCGTCGAACGCCGCGGCCGCGTGCGCGTGCGCGGTCGCCGCCGGCGTCAGTCTCGAAGACGCCGCGAAGGGCGTCGAGGCGTTCGAATCGGACGACGCGGCGCGGCTGCGCGTCGTGGAGACTCCGGGTTCGAAGCTCACGATCGTAGACGATGCGTATAACGCCTCCCCTGCGAGCGTTCTCGCCGCGTTGAGGGTGATGAAGGACGCGATGGATCAGGACCAGGAGTACGAGGAAGAGGAGGAGAAATTCGAGGCGAAAGAGAAGCAGGAGAAGGAGGAGCCGAAGGCGGAGTCCGAAGCCAAGTCGAAGTCGAAAGCCAAAGCCAAAGCCAAGTCGAAGTCGAAGCCGAAGCCGCAGATGAAGAAACCCACGAAACCGAGGCCGCCGAAGGTCAAGAAAACCAAGACGTTCGTGCTCCTCGGCGACATGCTCGAGCTCGGCGAGGCGTCGAAACAGCACCACGAAGACGTCATCGAGGCGTGTTTAGACGCCGGGTTCGACAAAATCGGCCTCGCGGGACCGGAGTTCGTCGAGGCGCTGCGCGTTTTCTTCCCGAAGCGAAACGTCCAGAGCGTCGTCATCGCGAAGGACGTGGAGGATCTTTGGGACATCATCGAAGGCACGCAGATTATCGGCCCGAACGCGCGCGTGCTCGTCAAGGGCAGCCGCGGGATGAAGATGGACTACATCGTCGATCGGCTGCGCTCGCGCGAGGGCGCGTAGATAGTCAGCTAGGTCTATTTATAATACTGGGAGCATAGGATAGGATGATTGACGTGGCGTCGTGATGCGTGCAAACAACGTGTTGCGGCGCGCTCGCGGTCTCGCTTCATCGGCCGCGCTCCCGTCGACGTGTTTCGACGTTCAGAGCGCGGCGTCACCGAGCGAGCGCGAGCCGCCGCGGCTAAGGAGCTATTCCTAAGATTTTCGCGTGGCGCGGAGACGTCGCGCGCTTCGAGTGTACGTCGAAGTCGCGCCTACCGTCCTCATCCGCCGCCCGGCGGCCGCCGACGCGAAGAGGTGAATCCCCCGCCCGAGGGATCCCCCGCGAGCGGGTTACGGTCCCTCAGACGCTTGAAAGGATCGTCGTCGCCGCTCGCTTTCGGCTTCGGCTTGGACGCGGAAGCGGACGACGCCCCGTCGTCGTCCGCGGCGCCGCTCCCTAACCGTCGTCCTCCCGCGCGCATCCCGCCTCCGCCGCCGAGCGCGGCCGCGCGTCGTTCTTCCGCGAGTCGCAGCCGCTTCTCGCGCTCGCGCGCGTGATGCGCCTCCGCGGCGGCTCGCGTCGCTTCCTCTTGTCGCCGACGCGCGAGACGCTGTCGCTCTTGGTACGACGACGCGCTCGGCATCTCGCCGCCGCTCCGGAGGCGCGCGCGCGCACTCCCGAGCGCTCCTCTCAAGCGCCCCCACGCCATGGCGCACGCGATGACCGTCCCGAGGACGTACCACCCGTTCTCCTCGACCCATCCCCACGCGCTCGAGACGAGCGCGAACGCGCGCAGCTCCACCGCGGAGCGGCTCATCATAATCTGTTGAGATTTGACGTCCGACGTTCCGTTCGCGTCTCTCCCCCGCCACCCGTCGCGGACGCGTCGACCCCCGAGCGCGGCGCGACGGCGAGCGCGAACGATGGCGCGCGCGTGAGCGCGGGCGAAGAAGAAAAAACCCGCGCGCGACCGCCCGGAGGAGGAGGAGGCGGCGGCGGCGGCGCGTTGTGAGCGGCGAGGGGCGGATCCCCCCCCGTTCGCGCCGTTTCGTCGAGCGCGCGTCTGCACTGGTCGAACGAAGAGAAAGTTTCGATTCCCGTCCGTCGTCGTCGTCGACGATCGCGCGCGCGCTCGCGCGACCAGACCGACCCGCGCGCCGGCCGCGCGCGAGCCCTCAACCCCCGCGGTCACTCACCATGCGGAGACGCAACGTCGCCGCCGCGCCGAGCGACCACTCCGGCGGGGAGCGATCGAGAGTCGCGAAGACGCTGCGACGAATGGACGTGTACAGCAGCAGCAAAGTCATCGAGGACTTTCGACAGAGCTCGTCCATGTCCGGCGGGATCATCACGTGCGCATGCGCGCTCCTGTGCTTCGTCCTGTTCGTGAACGAGTACTTCTACCATCGCACGCCCGTCGTGAAGAGCTCGCTGACCGTGGACGCGACCGGCTTGGACGCGAAGACGAGCGCGAACAGCAACCGGCTGCACGTCGAGATTGACATCACGTTCCATCAGCTCCCGTGCGACATAATCAACATGGACACGATGGATCAGGCCGGGGAGGCGTTCCACGACGTCCACAGCGGGCACCTGAAGAAGCGCAGGCTCGACTCCGACGGGAAGCCGCTCGAGGGAGTGTTCAAGCACGAGAAGGCGAACGCGCATAAGGAGATCCGCGAGGACATCGAAAGTCACGCGCTCGCGCTCTCCGGGGACGAGGAGTATAAAACCTCCGAGGAGGATCTGATGCCGGAGGAAGGTCTGACGATGTTCAACCTGAAGCAGCTGCTGGACAAGCAGTTCCCGGGCGGGATCGAGAAGGCGTTCAAGAACGAGGCGAGGGAAGGGTGCGAGGTGATCGGGTACCTCGAGGTCAACCGCGTCCCCGGGTCTTTCAGCGTCTCTCCGGGGAAGAGCATCCGGTTGGGGATGGAGCACGTGCAGCTGAACGTGCAGTCGAGGCTGAACATGTCGCACACGATCAACAGGTTCGCGTTCGGGAAGAGTTTCCCCGGGTTCGTGTCGCCGTTGGACGGGAACGCGAGGGACTTGGACCCGAACTACGTGCACCAGTACTTTCTGAAGATCGTCCCGACGTCGTTCACGCCTCTGCGCGGGGAGTATCTGCAGTCGAATCAGTACAGCGTCACGGAGGCGAGCGCGCCGGCGAAGGCGCTGAACGTCGTCGGGTCGAAGCCGAGCGGGGTGTATTTCAACTACGACTTGAGTCCGCTGCGGGTGCGCGTCGTTTCGTTTTGTTTTTTTAGTTTTTTTTTCAACATGTTTCGTCGTCGACGCGCGGTTCTATCTATCCTCCTCTGACCTTCCCACCGCCGCTCTCAGGTTGATTACGTGGAGAGTCGCAACAGCATGACGGAGTTCATCACGAGCGTCTGCGCGATCGTCGGCGGCGTCGCGTCGATGTCCGGGCTCGTACAGGCCGGGGTGCAGTTTTTGATATCGCGCGTCACCGGCGGCGGCGGCGGCGGCGGCGCGAAGACGGGTCTCGCGTGATTCTTCTTCTTCGTTCGTTCGTTCGTTCTTTCGTTCGTTCGTGCATTATTCTTTCGTGCGTGCGTTTGTAGACGTAGTCTCAGGTTGTAACGTAAGCGTGTCGTACGTTACTTACGCCGCCGGAGGCGACGCGGGCTGCTTCTCCGGATGGATCGTGAAGTGGTGCATCCGGTCGTCGTAGCCCTCGACGACGGACATCATCGCGCAGCCGCCGGCGACGACGCACAGGATCACGAGGTCCGCGTGCTTAAGGTCCACCTTGTACGAGTCCTCAGGCACCAAGTCCGCGATCTTCTTCGCGATTTCGAGCTTCTTCAAGTGCAACGCGGGCGAGTGCTCTTCGAAGTGAACCCTAAACGTCGTCAGCGGGTCCTTACGCTTCTCCGGCGGAAGCTCCGGGAAGTGCCATGAGATCACCTTCTCCGCGAGCTCGTCGAAGTCCGTCTCCGGGGCGATCCTCTCGATCGGAATTATCCGCCGCGTGTGCGCGGTCTTCGTCCACGCCTCGCCTTTCGCGTCCGGGCCGCCGACGGCGTCGCTCTCTTCTATGAGCCCCTTCGCGAGCAACCGCACGTCCACGGTCGTGTTGTCCGGTCGGAGCGCGACGAACACGGTGCCTTTGCACCCGGGGACGTGCAGGGACTCCGCGGTGTCGAACGGGACCGCGGTCACGCCCGGCTGCCCGACCATCGACGCGGGGACTTGCTCGTCGTACGCGGCTTTGAACCAAAAGTCCGAGCAGAGCTTGGCGACCTCCTCGCCCGCGCGCTTCACGTCCGCCGCGTTCTTGCTCGTGACCAAGAACCCCTTGAGCCAGGGCGGCAGCGGCGGCGGCGCCGTGTCGTGCGGGTCGAGCTCGGGGGGCATCCCCACGGAGTGCGTCTCGGAGGTCATCGTTCGCGGAGAGGGGAGAGGGCTCCAGAGGGGAGGGAGAGCGCGCGCGTCGTTTTGTGCGTCCGTCGTCGTGGCTTTTTCTCGAACTTTTCACCGAGACGCAAACGCGTGATTGGAGGGATCACGCGAGACGTGCGGCCACGTGCCCTTCGCTCTCGCTCGAGACGCGACGACCCGCGCGCGCGCTCCCTCGACGCGCGCACTCCCTCGAGCGCGCGCCGCCCGCCCGCGTCGAGACCCCCCGAACGTCATGGCGACCGCGTTCGCGCGCGTCGCGACCGCGACCGCCGCGCATCGCGGCTCGACGTCAGCAGCGCTCGCCGCCTCCGCCGCCCCGGGGCCCCGATTCGCCCCGGCGCGCGTCCCCGCGTCGGGGCCCCGGCCGCGCTTCGCGCCGAGGCACGCGACGGACAGCCCCTCTTCTACGTCGTCCACGACCGAAAAGCTCGAGCTCACCGCGGAGAACGTGGAGAAAGTCCTAGACGAAGTCCGCCCGTACCTCATCGCGGACGGCGGCGACGTCGAGCTCGTCGAGATCGACGGCCTCGTCGTCCGCCTCAAGCTGAACGGCGCGTGCGGGTCGTGCCCGTCGTCGACGGTCACGATGCGCATGGGGATCGAACGCCGTTTACTCGAGGTCATCCCGGAGATCATGGAGGTGGAGCAAGTCACCGAAGAAGAGGTCGGGTTGGAGTTGAACGAAGCGAACGTCGAGGCGACGTTGGACGAGATCAGGCCGTATCTGAAGGGCACGGGCGGGGGCGAGTTAGAGCTCGTGGACATCGAGGAGCCGATCGTGAAGATAAAACTGAGCGGTCCCGCCGCGAGCGTGATGACGGTTCGCGTCGCGGTGACGCAGAAGCTCCGGGAGAAGATGCCGTCGATCGCGGCGGTGCAGCTGTTGTGACGGCGAGGGAGGGATCGCGGGGTGGGGGTGTACTGTAGTGGGAATTCGCGCTCGTTATTAGAGAAGAGGGTGGCTTATAAGGCGACCTCCTCGAAGTAAAGGAATCGAATTCCTTCCTGCGCTCGACTCCTCGTTGGATCGTTCTCGTCCGAGGCCGAGCCACCGAAATAATGACCCGCGGCCTCTGCGTTCGTCGCCTCGCGCGCGTCGCCTCGCGCACTTCTCCGCGCGCGGGCACGTCGCATCGCGCGTCAGGAAGCGCTCGCCGCGCGCGCTCGTGAGGCCCGAGGCGCGCGCGTTCCACCCCCGCGGCGTCGCGCGCGCGGGATCTGACCCCTCGGCGCCGGGACGGCACCGCCGCTCGACCGAATAATCGAATTGCGCCACGTCATGCCGTCGCGACGGATCCGTCTCCCGGCGTTCGCGAAAGCGACGCTGCGATTCATCGTCCGCAACGTGATCGTCCCGCTGTGGTTGACGCTGCGTCTGATCGCGTACGTGCGCGTCGGGTGGCTGATAAAGTTCTGCGGGCTGGTCGCCTTCGCCGCGGTCTTGTCCCCCGCGTTCTTCCGCATCGCGTGGACGTACTACACCTCGAGAAGGGTCAAGAGGGACATCCTGTACGGCAGCTCCCCGAGGAACCGGCTCGATCTGTACCTCCCGGAGGGGTGCCACTACGACGCGTCGGCGGTCGACGACAAATCGGGGACGTCCCCGGGGACGGCGGGCGGGGACGCCAACGACGCCGGGGACGAATCCGGCGGGAGACCGGTGATCGTCTTCGTCACCGGCGGGATGTGGATCATAGGATACAAAGCCTGGGGCGCGCTGCTGTCGCTGACGCTGATGAAACAAGGTTTCATCGTCGCGAGTTTAGACTACAGAAACTTCCCGCAGGGCACGGTCGGGGACATGACCCAGGACGTCTCGAACGGGATCGGGTGGGTCGCGAAGCGCGCGCGATCATTTGGCGGCGACGCGAAGAAAATTTTCGTCGTCGGACAGAGCGCGGGCGCCCACTTAGCCTCGTCCGCGATCCTTCGACAGGCGGAGTACGAGACCAGCCTCGGCGGGAGCGTCATCGACTACGGCACCGCGGTCGCGCGGTGGTCCCCGAGAGACCTCGCCGGGTTCGTGGGCATCAGCGGCGTGTACGCGCCGGACGACCGCGCGCTCGCGGAGCACTTCAACCGCAAGGGGTTACACAAGGAGGTCTTCTGGAGCATCATGGAGGCGGGGTACAGCGGCGCGCGCGCGGAGGAGGCGCTCCCGCGCGCGTCCCCTTGCGCGATGCTGCGCGACATTCCCGGCGTGGCGTCGTCGCTCCCCGCGGTGCTGCTGTGCCACGGAAACGCGGACGGCTCCGCGCCGCCGAGCGAGAGCGCGCGCTTCGCGGAGGCGTTGCGCGCCGCGGGATCTCAGGCGCGTTCTATCATACACTGGTTCCCATACGACCGCGTTCGCGTGGTGAACGCCGTTCCTTAAGGACTTTTGCGGGCGCATCTCTCCGCCCAGGGTCCCCCGCTTTCAATCCCCGCCCTCGGCGCCTTTCAACTCCGCTTCTGACGCCTTTCGACTCCACCCCGACGTTCGCTCGTATGGAACGACCCTCAGGACGTCACGGAGCGGTACTACGACGGGAAGACGCACACGGATCCGTTCGTGACGGACCCGATAAGCGGCGGGCACGACGTGCTTCTAGAGGACATCGTGCGGTGGGTGCGGAGAAAGGATCCTCGGGGGGGTGAGATCGCGTTGCCCGCGATGCCGGCGCTGTTGCCGTCGCTGCTCGTGG
>Ga0255771_1004546_pt1 | contig 12577 bp, 4 predicted proteins | sample 011ome_19_FD_179969 | JGI IMG/M metagenome (GOLD analysis project Ga0255771, IMG submission 179969) | Coastal salt marsh microbial communities from the Groves Creek Marsh, Skidaway Island, Georgia - 011510BT metaG (version 2) | ecosystem: Environmental > Aquatic > Marine > Intertidal zone > Salt...
CCAGAGATTTGAAGAATTAACTATACAAACAATGATTCTTCAAGATTTTTATTATATTTATTTTCCTTTTAGTGATGATACTGTTGGTTTTTTTGGCAGACCAGTTGTGGAATTAACTTACAATCAATTAAAATTAATTGTATATACAAAAATATTTAAAAATATATTTGAAAATAATAAACATATTCCTGCTAAAATTAAAAAAGATCCAGAAGCATTATTAGATTACGGTAGTATTTCTGATGAGGCCAAACAAAAAGTTCAAGATAAATTCAGTAGCGATAAAGATGCTTCCACATTGTTCAACGCTACCGATGAAGACTTTGAATATGCAGGTCTAGAAAAACCAAGCGATAAAGCTGGTATTTCTTTACACAAAGCTGCAGAGAAAAAAGGTGGGTCATTAAATATGCAAGATCTTATGGAATTAAGTGGTATTCCTCAAAAATAAAGTGTATATAATCCTTAAAAGGAAAAAGGTATGGCAGTAGGAGCAGGATTAAGAACACATGTAGTTGGTTTAAGAGAAGACATTAACCGCATAGTCGCTAGCGTCAACAGAAAAGGAATAGTTATTAGGGTTAGAGCTAGTGACTTTACCCAGCCTCTAGGTCGCATGTCAGCAAAAGCTAACGAGTTTACAAAATCTCTAGAAGCTTCCAATGCTCGTGTTATAGCCTTCGGCGCATCTGCAGCAATTATTGGTGGAGTTACAACCTCTTTTGCTCAACTTTTTGTTCAAGCTCAAAAGGTTGAAAAAATACTTACTGACATTAATGTTGTTCTTGGTACAACCGCAAGTAATTTACAAAAATTTGGAGATAGCCTTTTTAAAGTCGCAAGAAATACATCGCAGGCTCTTGAATTGCAGCTGAAGCGGCTTTAGAATTCTCGCGTCAAGGTTTATCTATGGAGGAAACCCTTAAAAGAACCAATGATGCCTTGATTCTAACAAGACTAACAGGTTTAAAAGCTGCCGATTCAGTAAAAGGTTTAACTGCTGCAGTTAATGGTTTTGCAGACGCTGGCTTGACTACCACGCAGATTATTAACAAGCTGGCGGCAGTTGATGTAAAATTCGCCGTAAGCGCTGACGACTTAATTAACGCTCTTGCTCGAGCTGGAGCGGTTGCGCAAGACGCTGGCGTTAGCTTTGATCAACTAATAGGATCTGTTACCGCAGCTCAACAAATTACAGCTCGTGGTGGCGCAGTCATCGGTAATAGTTTCAAAACAATTTTTACAAGGATTCAAAGAACTAGTACAATTAAAAGGCTTGAAGAGCTTGGTGTTGCAGTGCGAGATATTCGAGGTAACACATTGCCTGCAATTACAGTTTTGACAAACTTATCAAAAGCTTACGATCAACTCGGAGATACAACAAAAGCAGCTGTAGCGGAACAAGTTGGTGGAGTGTTTCAAATTAATATATTAAAAGCGGCACTAAAAGATTTAGGCAATGAAACATCTTTATATGCTCAAGCTACTAAAATATCCAGTCGAGCTACCGATGAAGCTCAACGCAAAAATGAGCAACTACAAAAAACGCTAGCAGCTATTTCCAATCAAAGTTTCACCAACCTTAGAGAGCTTACAGCAAATCTCGGAGAACTAAGTGTAGCTCCAGCACTTAAGGAGTTTCTTAAAAGTTTCAATAAGATAGCTGAAGTAATGAATGGCCTACTAGGCTCAGAAGAAGGTGAAAGTATAGGTGGAGATTTCGCAAAGGGATTCGCTAGAGCTTTTGGTTCCGTTTTAACTGGGCCTGGCTTAGCTATTGGTGTTTTAATCTTTGGTAAACTTTTTAAAATGGCTTTTACCTTTGCTAAAAATTCAGTTAAAGACATAATTAATATTAAAAATATTAAAGATCAAGAGCTTGCCATTCAGGAATCAATCGTTGATGCTATGATTAAAAATGTAGCCCTCAATAAAGAGCTTTTTAAACTAGACGGAGATCAAGTAAAGCAGGAGCAAGTTGTTTTAAAACTATTAGAACAACAAACTCAATATCTTGAAAAACAAAGACAAATAGCAACAAACATTGCACCTTTTCTTAGAAAAGCTGGTGTTAGCGAAAATTTAATTGTAAAAGGAATCGGACCCGACGGACCCAAAAGTCGAAACCAAAAAGCGCAAGGTCTTATTCCAAACTATGCATCCAAAAATGCGGCAAATAGTTATGGTGGTGTCACTCCAATGGAAAAGCAATCTGAGCGAGCTGGAGCCATGAAAGCTGGATACACACCTGGTTCAATTAAATCTACAAACATAAGTGGGTTGGGTAGAGTAATCTATAATGACGCAGAGACTATTAAGCAGTTCCCAAATATGAAACAACCAGCTATTATGCCCCCATTAAAGTCAAAAGCTGGGCAAAATTATAAAACGGAATTCAAATCGAAACACGGCTTCAACCCTTATAATAGCGATGGACTAATTCCAAACTTCGCAAAACTTTTCAAAGCTTATGATGGCGGCGGTCGATATGTCGGAGCTCAAAATGATTACTTTGTAGCTAAAAACCTTGGGCAGGCAAAGCTACGCATGGAAGCAAACCCTTTCTTTCGAGATCAAAAAAGTAAAGCCAAGGAAATACGGGAATTTAATATTTCGGACGGCATGTGGGAAGCGCTGAGGTCTAAAACTCCAGCTAGAGTTATAGAGCGAGAGGGGATACAATTACCAGATATGACGCCTGAAGGAAGACAATTTATTAAAGCTGCTCGCTCTAAATACAATATGTCGCCTCCACTCTTTCGCTCTTCAGGCGGAGGAGCATTTGCAACCAACTTAATAAACAGCTCATTGTACCTCAGTATGTTCGGGTTGGCTCATGGGTATGGAATACCTCACAAATACTCAGCCTCTCAAAAACAACAAAGAAGAGGTCACTCTACTAATCGTATAGGTAGCGCAAACAACGCAACTTACAGTGACGGTTTCATGCCAAACTTCGCCGCTCAACCTATGGCTGTAAAGTCTGCCATTATTGCAGCTTTAAAGAAAAGAGGGGCTCGACTTAGACCAAACGATCCAAAGCTTGATTTCGCGATGCAAAGATATCTGTCCGCAACAAAAAGCAGAGAATACCCCGATGGGTTCATAAACATAGGTGGTCATAAAATCAACATGAATGAAATAACTTTAGCTTTAAAAAAGCAGGGCGATTATCACGGTTCTTTTAATGATAGTAAAGCAATTAATCTTGAAGGCAGCTCAAACAACAAAACTTATGACAGCGGCTTGATACCCAATTTTGCGCTTGCAGCTCAAAGGTTAGGTAATACAAACATTTTAAGACTACCAACCGCTAAAATGGTTACTCAAACCACTCAATCAGACTTTAGAGGAAACAGGGTAAAAGGTTGGCGCACTCTCGAAGCCCCACTTGATAATATTGCAAAGTTTGCGGCTAGTTATAAGCCCCAATTCCAAGCTCTTAAAGGTTTAGGTTTTAATGCTTTACAAAGAAAAATGTATTTTGGCAACCAATCAGAAATACTCAGTAGGTCAGACAGACGAGGCCTTGGCAGTAAAAACTTAAATGTCAGGGGCGATACTTATGAAAATGTTTTATTTAAAAGCGGATTACAAAACAAAGGATACTCAAGAACCTATGATCCAAACACAAAACAAGGATATAAAAACGCGACAGTAGACTTCACAAAATCTGGCGGCGTACCTATTGAGGCCAAGTTTGGAAAATTTGTTCCCGCAAACTTATTAGCTAAAAGCATTCGACTATCAAGTGATCGTTATATAGAAGACTTTTTATCCAAAAAACGTTTTTCAGGCTTAGCCAATCAAATGTCTGCAACAAAATTGGGAGAGGCGCAAAACACGCTCTCTAAAATGGGATATCAAAACTCTGACGCAAACCTAGCAAGAACAATGGGATTGTCTGGCGGATTCATCCCCAATTATTCTGTTCCAAGCTCGGCTGAGCAAATGCGAAAAACTGCCAACCAACAGCTCGGCCCATCAGCAAAATGGAAAGCGATTGACAGGTTCACCTCAGATAATATAGGAAAGGGGTTACATATAGAGCATGGCAGTTGGCAAGATTATGTGGATCTATTGTCTAGGGAAGGCTTGGCTTTATCGCCTGGTTACGCCAAAGGTCTTGGTAATTTAAGAAAGGCTGTAGCTGGGAGCGGAAAGAGTAATCCCGCCACAACAAAAATTTTGAAGGCGCTCATTCGTAGGCTTGATAAAATCAAACTTGAAAATAAAAACACAGGAAAGCGAGCAAAATTTGGAACTAAAGTTGAAGGAGCTTTGGCTAAAAGCTTTAAGGTAACTGGAACAGCAGCCACTTACCCCATAGATTTTACAGAAGATCATAAATTAACTTGGCGAAAAGCTCTAATTCCTAAAAAATCTTTATCATTAAATTCTACAATGGGAGATTCAGTTGTTTCCCCTGAAGGCCATGAACATAAACACTTTTTCTCAAAAGTTTTAGCTCATATGGCTAAAAGCGGAAAATTAAAAAAGCGGATTCCGCAAGCTTTTACCAGCAAATACAATGATTTGGTGGCATTAAATGGCGCCCCTGCAAAAAAAGATCGAATGATAGATATAACAGCCACAGGGAAAGAGCTGTCAGATCGTCACTCGACACTTGTAGGCGTTCTTGATCCAGACAAAGCTTATAAATTAAAATACAAAAAAGATTACTGGAACTACCAACCTTTAACGAGCAAAGGTTTTCTTATGTCTGATGACGGTAATTCTTCTGGTTTTATTCCAAATTTTTATAACTATAATCCTGAATTTGGCAGCCATGGCCTTATTCCCAACTATTATCTGGCCAAAGATAAATTTAATGCTACAAGGACTGCATTAACTAATTTTAACGCAAAAAATGCACTATTAGGTCCTACTGCTTTAAAATTTGGTCCCGCTAGGCATTTCAAAAATGGATCTGTCGCTAGTGGAATTAAATTAACAAAAAGAAATTTTGGAGAAATTAAAGGATTCATTAATAGTAGGGAATTTAGACAGTTAGATTCATTAACAAAAAATAAAATACTTGTTGATTTAAAATCTCAATCTAAATCCTTAGGGTTGCCTGATGTAACTAGATTCATGTTAAGTACACTTCTTCATATTAAGCCTAAAGATCCTGAATTTGGCAGCCATGGCCTTATTCCAAATTTCTCAAATCCATTACAAGACGCAATTCAAAGAGAGGCAAATGCTGGAGTTCCAAAATCTTTAATTCGAGTAGATCAAGACAACAGTTTGCGTTCGACTCAAAACCCTATGGGCCTTGCTGTGACTAACACTAGAGATGAACCTGCTGGAGTAAAGCAAGGTATACAAAGGGCCAAACAAATGGGAATTGATCCAAAATTCCATGGAAGTAGTTCAGGATTTTTACCTAATTTTAATACTCCCAAAAACCCAAATAAAGCAAACAAAGGTCGAGATTCTGGGTCAGATACTGCGAAAGCAACAGAAGAAGCAAGCGCAGCAACAAAAGAAGCAGGCGGCGCAATGGATGGCTTGATGATGAAAATGTTTGCCTTAACTACTGTAACATACGCGCTTGAAGGAGCAGTGGGGGAGGCTGAAAATGGTTTTACGCAGCTTATGAAAGTCGTCAATTCTGGTGTTATGGGTCTAGCTCAAGCATCAATGGTTGCGGGGCTAGGTAGAGAAACAGGAAAGGGCTGGATGGAAAAAGGAGCCAAAACAGGCGGTCGGTTGGGTGGGCTTCAAAAAGCTGGCGGTATGGCCGCGATGGCTCTTGGTCCCCTTATCGGTGCGGTAGCTCTTGCGGTTCCAGTATTCAACGCATTAAAAGAAAACACAACTTGGTTAGACAGCGGTTTAGATACTTTACGAAAATCAGCAGAAAAAACCTCAAAAGGAATTAATGCTTTGGGTTCAGCAATGACAGCAGCCACAGGAATCCAAGAAACTCGCACTAAACTTGTTGAACTAGATAATTCTGCTATGGCTGGCACCTATCAAGGCGAAATGCAACGCCTCAAATTAAATGCTCAACTCATTAAACAGCAATATGATTTAGGAAATCAAGCGGCCCAATTAGGTAAACATTTAAATTTGAGCGGAAAAGAAATTAAATTGATGACCTCAGGTACAACTGAAGGAATGAAAAAACTGCAAGAAGCAATGCTTAAAGCCGAACAGTCAATGTCTGTGCAAAATGCGATGTCAGGCTTTATACTTGGGTCAAAAGGCGGTGGAATCTTTGGCGACGATCCAGACCCTTTAAAGGCAGAAATTCAAAAGTTAAATTTAGCAAATATAGTAAGCACTTCAGTGGATCCTGATAAGTTAGAAGCTCATTACGCTACAATGCTAGAAAAAGTAAATGAAACAGGAGAAAAGTTGGAATCCAGCAAGTCAATGGCTCCGCATGCCAACGAATTACACATAATGAAATTCAAAGAATCAATCTCTGAATCAGATCTACCTGTAGTCCTGAAAGCCCAAATTAGTGCAGCGTTAGACGGCAAGAAAAGCTTCGAAGAAATGGCAAAATTTCTGGAAGAACAGGAAATAACAGTCAAAAAATTAAATAGGGAAAGTAAAAAGACAAACGAGATGGCTGAAGTCAATTTACTTTTAATGCGAGAAATCGCCAATCAAAGACAAAAAATTCTTACAGGTTTAAAAATAGAAAACATTGCTTACCAAAGTCAAATAAAAATGGCTAAAATGGGTCAAGATTTTGATATGCAAAAACTAGTCCATCAAAATAAAATAATTGAGTCTTTAGAAATACTTTCCAATCAGTCTATTGCCGACTTACAAATGAAAGAGAAGTCTCGAGCAATTGACAATGATTTTAATAATAAAAAAGAAGCCCTCAACAGAGAAGCTTTGCAAGCTCAAAGAGATTTAGTAAAAGATCTTTTTACTGAAGGGGGCAAATTTAACTCTGCAGAAATGTTTGCTGATTTAAGAAAACCTTTTACAAGGACAATAACTAATGTGGCAATTGGTGAAACTTACGATGAAACATTTGAAGGAGGCTCAAAACAAGCACACGCAGGGCAATTAGAAATAATCAGAAAAAAACTTATAAAAGCTGAAGAAAAACAATTAGCCGCAAACCTTAAAGGCGCAGAAAATTACCAAAGGGCAAATAATATCACAATGGATTATTTATTAAGCTTGAAAAAACAAGCTGACCAAGCTTCTCTTTTATCTAAACTTCAAGCTCTAGAATTCATCCCTGCAAATCTTGAAATAGAATCACTCTTAGAAGAAATTGCAGACACAGAAAGTGCAAAGCTTGATGCGGCTAAAAAAGAGAGAGAAGAGAGAATAAAAAATCTAAATTTAGTCCGCAACGAATTAGAGGCTAACTCTAAGACTGTAGCATATGCAAAAGACAGAGCGGCAGAATACGAAACACAAAAAGCTGCCCTCGGAGGTATTACTGGAGTAATGAAAGCAATAGAGGCTAAATATTACGAAGAGATTGATGCTCGAAACATAGACCTTGCAATGGCAAAAGAAATATCTAATGGAAGGTTGCAAGTATTAACTAGCGCAAAATATCAAAAAGATTTAGCGGAATCTCTTGAGGGAACAGTTCAGAAGCAATTGATCACTGAATTAGAATCTCTAGTAAACCAAGGTGCCCGTTTAGATGCCGAAAAGAAAGTTAAAGAAAACACTCAATTATTTGCTAAAATTTTAGAAACCAAAGTAAAAAATGAAATTAAAGAATTAAACGAAGGGGCAGGGGATGATACTGATTTACTGCAAGAAGAGTTGAGGCAGGGTAAATTTCGTATCGAAGCTAATACTAATTACATAACCAGTCAAAACAATCTAACTCGCCAGCAGGAAAAGTTTATTGAAGCCTTGAAACGTGGCCAATTCGGCTTGGATGCCTTGGCCGAAATTCAGGGAACCGTTAATGATTTAATTAAAAGCATGGAAATGGCAAAAACTCAAATGGCATTTTATGCAAATCAAGAAGGCAGCGCGGGTACTGGCAATGAAATTAAAGGAGCTGAAGCTACCCTAAAGTATGCTCAAGCTCAAAAAGAATTGAACATTGAACAAAACAAAGGTACTTTGTTCGCTGACAGTATGGCGGTTAAAATCGCTGAAGCTAATGTTGAAATGGCTAGATTTGGAGAAACTTTAGCAAATACAACCTTTGATGCCGTACAAGACGGATTTAAAGGCTTTGTGACCGATATGCTTAGCGGCACAAAATCCCTAGGAGATGCGGCCTTGGGCTTTGCGCATGGTATTGTAAGCAAAATACACGAACAACTTTTAAATAGAGCTACCAGTCAAATTACCGCAGGTATATTTGAAGCTTTAGATCTAGGCAAACCAACATCAAAGCAGGGTGGTGGCATTGTTTCAAGGTATTCAACTGGAGGTAGTGTTGGTAGGGTTCCCGCGATGCTTACGAATGGAGAATATGTTGTGAAGAAAAAAATCGTCGATAAACTCGGTGTTAATGATCTGAATAAAATCAATCAAACTGGGTCACTAGAAGATTTATACAACAAGCCAAATGAAAATGGCTTCGAGATGATGAATAATGGAGGTTTAGCGATGCCTCCTATTATAAAGTTAAAAGAAGGTGGCTCGATTCAAAACTATCTAGCGAAACGAGATCAATCCTCTGACTCAGGCTCGCAAAACGAAAGAACTATTGTCGACGGCGAGGTAGTTAATACTTTATCTAATACGATTGCTAAATTTATGGGAGGATTAGCCAAATTTAGTTTTGGAGGCAGAGTTAAAGAGGCGACTAAAAATTCATTAATTTCAGACCCAAATGACTCAGCTGGAGTTAAAATAGCTAAAGGTTCAGGTTATGTGATGGGAACGGTTGTTGGTGGATATGAAGAATACGAACCCCAAGCGTATAGCGGTCCAGTCCCAGTTAAAGTAAACCCCCTAAATACTAGATCCATGCTGAATGTTGACCCTTATAGCCGCTCGATGAGCGCTCGATTTAAGGCTCAAGATGATTACAGTAGTAAGTATGGCGACTATCTTCTTGATAAATATCAACATGATGTTAATGAAAGAAATAAAAAGCTAGAAAGCAGAGCCTCAAATATACAAGGTATCGTCAACCAAATTGGAATGATGGGAGTCATGTATGGAACCGAGCAAGCTGTACGCTCAGCATTTCAGCCTGAAAAAAGAAAAGAATACCATACAAGTATTGATAACTCTCAAGTCAACGCCTTTCGAGACTATCAAATAAACCAACAAACAAAAAGCGATAGATTTTTAAATAACAATACCTCAATTTCTCAAGACAATATTTCTTCAGCTTACTCTATTGGTGGCGGAAATTTGTTTAGCAATCAAGATCAATTTATCAAAAGAAATTCTTACGGAATGAGCGAAGGTGGCAGAGTTCATGGCCCAGCAGGCATCGATAAAGTCGGACCTGTAATGCTTGATAGAGGTGAGTTTGTAATTAAGGCTTCTAGCGTCAATAAAGTAGAAAAACAATACCCAGGTTTCTTTGATCAATTAAACACCATGAAATTTAATCAAGGTGGAGTTGTGGACCCAAGCGCAAGTTCTGCTAATGTGCAAAACTCAGAAGTCACTAACAATCAGAGTTCTTCCAGTAATGTAACGGTTAACATTAATGTGTCAGCAGGAGGAGAAACAACTGTAAATGGAGGCGCTGGCGACCAACAAGCTTTTGCTTCAAAAATTAAAGAAGCTGTTGTTAATGTCATTTCTCAAGAAAAAAGAGTCGGAGGAATGCTTAGGTAATGGCTACAAAAAATGCTGTTTTAAATTACGAACAACAATTTTATCTTTCAGGGATATTATTGTCTGGCGTAACAAGTATGAATGGCGGATATTCGGTATCTGAAGAGCCTATCAATATAATTGGCAAAGGGCATACCTTTCCAACAAGACAAGGCCCCTTAGTTGGTAATTTTTCAATATCTAAATATTATATAGGAGAAGAACCTTTATTGAATTATACTGGAGACCACCCAATCAGTGGAAGTATCAACTTTAATGACAGCAGTTTCGGATTTAAGGATGGATATTTAACTGAATACAGCATGTCTGCGAGTATAGGTCAGATTCCTAACGCTAGCGCGTCTATTGTTGTTTATGGTGATATTGGGTCTGGCATAAACGCTTCAGGGTCTAACCCTCACCCTGACATCCAAATTCCTAATCAGGGGTCTATTAGCTTAAACGCCTCGGGCTATCAAACAAACAGAATCACGGATTTTTCATACACTATTAGAACAGACAGAAATCCTATTTATAAAATAGGCTCACCTTTTCCAGTTCAAGTAGATAGAAAGTTTCCACTCATCCAAGAGGCTAGCTTTTCGATTGAAGTAGATGACCTAGAAGTTAGCAGAATACAAGAATATTTAATTAAACCAAAACAACAAGATTTAACAATATCATTCGCCAATCCAATTAATGCAAGCGCCATTGAATCTTTTACAATTGAAAAAGCAAGATTATTAGATCAGTCTTTATCTTCTAGTAGTGATGATTTATTAACTATTGATTTTAGGTACATAGGTTATATTAACAAAAAATGAAGTTTTTACCGTATGAAGATGTTCCCTTGTATCTTGCCGTTAGCGGGCAAGAAGGAGAGCATATTTTTGCCGAAAGCGCAACTCTATCAATAGAGCATTCAACAGCACCAACTCGACATATTGAAGACAATATACTGAGAATTTGTGAGTTCGGCACAGGATCTACAATGATATATGATTCGCCTGATTTTTTAGCCAACGAAACATATACAGGTGTGGTTGGCCCAAGCGGTGGTCCTCCAATGACATTATCAACTTCCATTTTTGAAATACCTAGCGGAACCAAAATTACTTTTCCTAATGGAAAACATTTGCATTTTAACTCAACTATTCACCCTAATGGACACGACTATCTTGTTGAACTTTACTCAAAAAGTGGCGGCTGGAATCTAACTGAGGGCGAAGCTCAAAGTGGGTATTTTGAACCTATCTATAACTATGTGACCCAATCTCCAGTGCAAGGCTCTTTGAGTGTTAATTTTTACATTAACACAGGTAACCTTCAAAGTTTTTTCAACATCACTGGGCTGTCGAATCCCAACCAATATCCTCCGATAGACGAAGAGAAAATAACGGGCTACTTAGGTGAGTTTGTTTTTTCTGATGCATATTTAACTAGCTTTCAATTCGGTCTTTCACCCAATTCAATATCTCAAGCTTCTGCCAACTTTCAAGTTTACGGCACGTTATCTAAAGATTCGAGTATTACCGATAGCTATTTTTCTTCTTCTTTATATGGCCAGCAGTCAATACCTCACGGACAATACAGCGCTGTAGAGGGGAGTGAAGACTTAGGTTTAAATCACGTTACATCTTTTAGCTATGCTATTAATGTGGACAGATCCCCAAGGTATTCAATTCCGACTGGAGTAAACGATGACAATATAGGGTTAGTTCCCGACAGGGTATCAAAAAAATCAACGACAGTACAAATGTCAATCGAAGGAGAAAATCTTGATCCAAATATACTATCCGATGGATTTAATGGTAAGCGAGCCAACCTCAAGGCATCTATTCGCGATCTTTCCTACAGCTGGGCAGAAGAAAACGCAAACGGATTTATGCACATGTTTGAATGTAGTGGAATTATTAAAAATCAAAGCCTTTCAGTGAACTCGGCTGGCTATCTAAATGGAGCTATCTCTGTAGAACAGTTACTTAAATAATGGACATCAAGAATACAGACGCATCATCAATAGAAGTTCTTCCATCCTTCGGGGCAACGGCATCTTTTACTTCTTTATCTAATTCAATTACTTACGGAGACAATCATAGCCAAAGGCACTTAAGGGGAATTAATGCTTTAAAAATGTCTTTAAGTTTAAATTTTAATGAATTAACTGATATTGAAAATCAAAGATTAATAAGTTTTCTTCAATCTCATTTTATTTATGAATTACAAAATTATGATTCTGCTGGTTTTTTTGACAATAAAAGAATAACACCTTTTGATTATCAACCGTTTTATCCATACAAGCAGAACAAATTTAACTGTATTGATTTCTCTCAAGATAGATCTTACTATAATGTAAATAATGTTAAAGCTACATTTACTGCGGTAGCTCCAAGCATTCTATCAAGCGTTGAGTCGGGGCCAGACCATAATCCAGTTATAGATGGAACAATCGCAGTAGTAGATGGTGCAAATTCTACTGTTGGCGGCAATAGCTTAAACCTTCCAGCTAACTCTGTAGTTTATCACTCTGGAGATTATAGAAATGCGACAGTTGATAGCGACTTTAATGTGGCTGTAGATTCTGCTCAAGCTTTAAACATTTCGGCGCCCTTTGGATTTCCTGATGGCACTATATCTTGCAACCAAACTTCATTAAGGAATTCTATTTATATTCATAATCCCAATGATTGTTTTTATTATCCATATGCACCGATACATGAAGACGGCACTTTATCAGTTAGAATGTTTGATTTCAGGCCAAGTGAATCAGTATCTATTTCAAATTCACCAAAATACAGACAAAGTACAATAGATGATATTTATAAAAAATTTAGTAAATATG
>Ga0255771_1004594_pt1 | contig 12478 bp, 9 predicted proteins | sample 011ome_19_FD_179969 | JGI IMG/M metagenome (GOLD analysis project Ga0255771, IMG submission 179969) | Coastal salt marsh microbial communities from the Groves Creek Marsh, Skidaway Island, Georgia - 011510BT metaG (version 2) | ecosystem: Environmental > Aquatic > Marine > Intertidal zone > Salt...
AAAAATGACAAGGGGCAATTTATACACCCATTTAAATATGTAAAAAAATATTTACGTGATTCAGATATAACCATAGGTAACTTAGAAACTTTAATAACTACAAAAGGCTCTCCTTATTCTTTAAAATCTCCAGAATTACAATTTCGTTCTCTACCTAGTAGTATTAATTCATTATTAGATAGTGGTATAAATATAGTTAATATATCAAATAATCATTGTAATGATTTTAATAAAAAAGGTATTATTGATAGTGCTAAATATATTAAAAATGTTGGTATTGATGTAATAGGTTTAAAAGATAATATTATAGATGAAATTAACTCATATAAAATATTTCATATTAAAGGTATAAAAATATGTTTTATTGGTATAACTAGACCATTTAAAAAATTAAAAAATTTAAATATAATTAATATATTAGATAATAACAATAAAAATATAATTAATTTAATTAAAAATAAAAGAAATGAAGTTGACATATTAATTGTTTCTATACACTGGGGAACTGAATATAGTTTTACTAAGGATAAATATCAAGATAAAACCTCCGACTTATTGATAGATAATGGCGTAGATATTATTTTAGGACATCATCCTCATACTATTCAAAAAACAGAAATAAAATACTCAAGAATTAATAAAAATCATTTCGGATATGTTTTTTATTCTTTAGGGAATTTTGTATTTGATTCACATGTAAAAAAAAGTGGTGTTAGAAATACATTTATTTTAAAAATAATCATTGATACAAATATATTAAAAGATATAATAAATAAAAAAATAATAAAAAATATTAAACAAAATAGTATTAGATTTGAATATTTACCGTGTATAATTTACCCTAATAAAGGTTTTTCACCAATGTCTGTTAAAAAATCATATCAAACTATTTATCCAAAATTATATACAAAAAAAGCAGATGATTTATATAAATATATAAAGTGTGCTAAAACATCATCTTGTAAAGAGGGTTTTACTAATAAAAATTATAATGTTTTAAATCATACTAATTTTAATTATAAATTAATATTAATTCCTATATGTGTATTGATATTATTTATAATTATTAAAACTTATAAATTACAAATTAAAGTATAATTTTAAAAATTGTATTGGTATTTTTAATTTATTTTCTGGATTTATTATAGCAAGTGGTGTAAAATTAGGAGATGTATTAACTTCATTAATACCGCAATTTTGAGTTTTATATGATTTAGACATATCTTCTATTATAAAATCAATTCCTATTAAACTTGTATTTAATATTTTATTAACCTTTTTAAACATTTTTATATTGTCAGGATGTATATTTTTTAGAGGAATTCTTTTATGTTCAGACCCATTCGTCCGTGTTGCTATATTTATATTAATTTTTTCTCCTTTTTTTAATATTGTTTTTCTATTAACATTCTGTGATTTAAGTAGTTCATCACTAATAATTATATTAGTATGATTTTTATTTACATTACTATTTTTAATTCTTATTAATTCTTCTATAGAATTTATACCGTTTCCGATTGCTATTATTGGTTTTTTAATATATACTTCAAGAATCTTGTCATTATAACATAATATTCTATAATCATTTCCTACTAGATATGTTTCTATTAATATTTTATTACTTTTACTTCTTAAAATTTTTTTATTTAAAAATTTGTTTATTAATATTGATCTCAAATGTTCTTTATCTTTAATATTAACAAATACTTTAATACCTCCAGTACTATCAATTGGTTTAACAACAACTGGATATTCTGAAATTTTATTCACTATATTATTTATTAAATTTAAACTTTTAATAGGTCCAAATTCACCTAATGTTCTAGGGGCTTTAATATTGTTATTCAATAATTTATTTGTAACATATTTTTTATTTCCTATTCTAATTTTATCTTCTTTTGAATATATATTATTATATAATCTGTCAAAAATAATTGATTTATTATTATGTGTTATTTTAATAATATTAGTATCTAGTAAAGTATATTTAAGATTTATTTTTTTACAAGATTCTATTAATATTTGTGTTACTATATGTCTTTCTTCTAAATTTTTGAAATTTGAGATTTGATATTTTTTATTTTTTATAATTTTATGTAATAAATACACTATAAAAAGTATTTGTATTATATTTATAAATCTGGTATTTAGGTTTTTATTATTATTTCTAATTTGTATTTTCATATTATTAGATATATAATACTATTTTAGATTTTTAATTATAATATACTAAATATTAAATATTGTAATAAATTTTAAATATTGTAATTAATTATTATAATTATAGTAATGTTCCTATATTATTAATTTCATTATCCATAAAATGTTTAATATTATTGCTGTAAGATAAAAGATATTTTTTAGTTTGTTCATTTAAATTTTTATCTATTTTACCAGAACTATATTCTTCAATCATTTGTTGTATTAATTGTCTTTTCGTAGATGTTAGTCTTTGTTTATACATATCAAACCACGTTTCTAACCTAGTTATCATTTTAGTAGAAAGAATATCTGTAAATTTATCTTGATTTTCATATATCCAATTATCACCATTATAGTATTCTACATAATCTTTATTTTTATTTGGCTGAAAGAAATTTCTATTTTCTGGAATATTATAATGTACCTTTTCAAGAGATTCCATAAATGAATTGTATGATTTATTTAAAATGCTAATTTTATCTTTCTTTGTCAGCGAATCTAGATTTTCATTCCCAAAAGCTCGTATATTGATATTGATAGTATTATTATTAGTTGTATTATTATTTAAAGTGTTATTATTAGTATTATTTGAATTATTAGAATTATTTGAATTATTAGTTGTATTATTAGTTAAATTATTATTATTTGAAATAAAATTATTAGAATTTAAATTACTATTAGAATTATTATTAGGATTATTATTATTAGAATTATTATTTTGTAAATTATAATTACTTATAAAATTATTTAATAACTCTAAATCTTTATTATTAAACTTAAAATCATCTAAATTATTAGAAATAGTAGAATTATTTGAATTATTATTATTTTTACTTTTTTTAAGATTTTTTATCTTTTTTTTACAATTATTATCATTTTTTTTACAATTTTTTACATTTTTTAACATTTTTTGAGAGTTTTTTTCTTGTATTTTTTGATGATTTTCTAACATTTCTATAAGATATTTAACCCTATTTAAGTTTTCCAACTTTTCTATGCGCTTCTCACAAGTTTGAAGGTGTTTATATTTACTTTGACGATGATTATAACACTTATTACAATATTCGCAAACGTGATTTTCTTGATTATCGAGGGTATCACTTTCCGTCCCCCGAAATGATGACGTTAGACTTACGCTAGACTTACATTTGGCTGACGCTAGACTTACATTTGGCTGACGCAGACTTACGCTCTTCGGGGAACTAGTTTCATAACACGGTACTTTTCTATTCAAATGTCGCCGCAAATGCCATTTTGATTTAAATGCTTTATTACAGTGTTCACAAACTGTATTCATTATTAATTATAAGTAAGATTTATTATATATTAAAGCAATATTTTATTTTAAATTAAAAATTATTTATTAAAATTAAATAATATTTTATGTAAAAATTATAAGAAAAAAACCGAAAATATATGAAAATAAAAAGTTATTAATGAGTTATAATTTGTTGTTTATGAGTATGATTACGCGATATGATTCCGTCCCACATTTTTTCGGGTAATGGAGCTTGGGCGAAAATGAAAGAAAAAGGTTCGTGTTAAACTGAATATTCCGTCCCCCAAAAATCACAAAAATTTGTGATTTTTGTGATTTTTGGGGTGAGGGGGGGGAGAACTTTTTTTTAAAAAAAAAAAATGAAAAAATATAAAAAATAAAAAATTAAACATACAAAAAAAAAAATAAGGGACCAAAAAATCCGCCTACTTTTTTTGACTTTTTTTACATTTTTTCAGTTTTTTTTCATTTTTTGACAGTTTTGAGTTAATTATTGATTATAATGAGCGCAAAATATGGCTCTTATACTTTACTGTATATTGACCGTTATAATTGCTATTGATTAATAATTAATAGTATATATATATATATGTATTATAAACTATTATTATATAAGAAAATACATTATAATATAATAGAAAAATAACTATATATTTAAAATATATTTAAAATATGAATAAAAATAAAAAAAACGTCTTGGTGATTAAAATAATCTTTTGTTTTTTTTTTTTTTTTTTTGTTTTTTTTTTAGAAAGCCCCATCTCCCCAGTTGACGCGTCGTTGAACATGTTGACCAGGCGGTCCACTGCGGTATTGTTGTGGTTGTCCTCCATGTTCAGGAACCTTCAGACATCGAATCAGCAAGGAGTTGCGTTCCTGACTCTCGAACAGTTCAATTCTCTTCCTCTCAAGTTGAACTTCGAGAAATCTGTTGTGTTCTTGGAGACGTCGAATCTCTATTTTCTGTTGTCTGTTCTGGTAAAAGACTTTGTGATGTACAGCAGAAGGAATACTATCATCGTTTGTGTATGGATTTCCTTCTGCTGCTGGTGCTGCTGCTGGTGCTGGTGCTGGTCCTGTTGCTGCTGTTGCTGCCGAACTACCAGTAGAACCAGCACCTGTTGTGGCTGATTCATCTTCATCTTTAAGTTCTGCCCAATCAATAGAGCTACCTCCAGCAGCACCGCCAGTATCTTCTGTGGCTGCTGGTTCGACTGGTCCTGCTGGTGCTGGTCCTGATGTGGCTGCTGTAGCATAAGTAGAACCAGTATCTACTGGTGATGGTCCTGCTGTTGCTGATCCTGGTGAAATTGTACTTTCCCATGAATCTGCTGTTCCATGAATTTGCGAAAAAGCATCAGGAACACGAGCAGCAGTAGCTGGAGCAGCAGTAGCTGGAGCAGTAGATGAACTGCCTTTTTTTTCATACTTTTTGACTTCAACACGTTGTCCGTCAATTACAACATGTTTGCCATCGATCAACTTATCTGCAAGATCAGCATCACAGGTAACATATGCGAAACCACGTTTTTGTCCATTCGGATGTACAGGAAAAGAGACATCGTACACAGTGCCCCATTCACTCAAACAGGATTCGATTGAGTCTCCGTCTGTGTAATGGGGTAGTCCACCGAGAAACACCCGTTTTGTAATCTCTTTGACTTCAACACGTTGTCCGTCAATTACAACATGTTTGCCTTCGATCAACTTAGCTGCAAGATCAGCATCACAGGTAACATATGCGTAACCAAGTCCTCGACCATCGAACATGGGAAAGTTGACTCCTTTCACAGGGCCCAATTCACTCAAACAGGATTTGATTGAGTCTCCGTCTGAGCTATGGGATAGTCCACCGAGAAACATCTGTTTGTATTGCGTAGTAGTCGTTCCGTCTGGTCCGACTACGGTGTCCAACTGCTCTGGAATAGTAGTCCATCCGTCTGGTCTGACTACTTTTTTTCCGGGTTTATGCATCTTGGTGTCCATCTGCTTGTTTTGTGATATTAATATATTAATATTATTTTATATAATTCAATTTTTTCGTTTTTTGTTCAAAATAATCTATTTATGGCCAAAAATAACGAAAAAAATGAATAAATATATATTATTAATTAATTTTATTTTATAATTTATTAATTTTAATTCAATATTATTAATTAAATATGATTATTATACTATTATTTAATATTTAGTACCCCCTAAATATGTTTTGTTCAATTTTGTTAAGGGGACCATATAATATAAATTTTTTTCATATATTTGATTAAAGTATATGTACTGTTTATAACTCTTTTCTAGCTTTTTTCTAAATTTACGAGTAATTCTTTCTTCTTCAGATTGCTGTTGCAGCCAAAGTTGCTGTTGCTGTTGCAGCCAAAGTTGCTGTTGCTGTTGCAGCCAAAGTTGCTGTTGCTGTTGCAGCCAAAGTTGCTGTTGCTGTTGCTGTTGCTGCCACGATTGCTGTTGCTGTTGCGGTTGCTGTTGCTGTTGCGGTTGCTGTTGCTGTTGCTGTTGCGGTTGCTGTTGCGGTTGCGGTTGCGGTTGCGGTTGCGGTTGCTGTTGCTGTTGCTGCCACGATTGCTGTTGCGGTTGCGGTTGCGGTTGCTGTTGCGGTTGCGGTTGCGGTTGCGGTTGCGGTTGCTGTTGTTGTTGTAATTGCTCTATAAGTTGTTCTTGCTGTTTCAGTTTCTGTTCTAGAGTAAGAATAGTTTGTTGTTTTTTCTGTAAAACAGTAAGAGCTCTATCTAAATGTGTTTCTGGTATTTGTTGTGTTTTTTCTTTTCCATCAGTTACAAATTTTTGAAAAATAGCATGTCTAAAAGTATTATCTTTATTCACGTTTGAATTACAGAATTCTCTAGTTGGAGATTTTGGTGGAGTAATTTGTTGTTTAAATGTGAGTGAACCATAGTTAGGGTATGGCTGTCGAACTGGTGAATTACCAAATTTTGGAAAATCATCGGATGTAGGAACTGTTTGATTTTCATTTGTAGTATCTTTTTCTTCTACAGCATCTTCATATTTGATTTTAATATATTTATTGATATCAAAATGAAATATATATTTTTCTGTAAATTGAATTGAAAAACATTTAGTGGGAATAATATTACCAATCAATCCTTCCATGTTTTTTGTATTTACAAAAAATGAACACCTTGTTTCATCAAATACTACATCGCAATCAAAAGTCCATCCTAATTTACTTTTTAAAAACGTGTTAATATATTTATCAGGTTCTTTTTCAAGTAATTCTTTAATATTTTTCTTTTCTTTAAATTTAAATTCTGTTCTAATGATAAAAATACAATTATTACCTTCACTATCAATACTTTTTACTGTTTTATAAGGAACTCTTTCTCCTTCATCTGTAACAAATTGATTAACTGACATTTTTTTCTTTTCGCCTTCTTCAGATAACTCACGATTTTTTGTTTATTACATTTATTTATAATATTTCAATTTTTTTATTTTAATCAATATTATAATTTGTATCAAACTTTAATTTAAATAATAAATCTAAAAATAATTTAAAAAATACTAAGTTTAGTATATATAATTAACAGTTAAATTTTTAATAAAATGAGTGTTGTAAAAGATAATACAAAAATTCAAGAATTATTGGGTAGTGACACATTTAAAACAAGAGTTATAAATGGTGCAGAACAATACGATATTGATAAAATATCATATAGTATTGCTAATAATCCCGAGTTTAATTTAAAAAATTCAAATAATATTTCAATAATGTCAATTAATGATAATGATGCTAGAGAAGAAGTTATAGAAGAATATGATATAAAATCAAATTATGATAGTGATAGTGATAGTGATAGTATTAAAAAATGTATAGATATTATGTATAAACTTTCGTTAGATAATTATTATGTTATTGATTATAAAGGAATTAAATATGTTATTTATTTAATGAAGGAAGGAAACGGTCCAATCCGTATTAAACACAAAGTTGATTATTATATTTCTATATATTTCTATTTTGTAGGTTCAAACGAAAATTTTGAAGATTTAAGCAAGATATGTCATTTATATTATGAAAAACATTTTTTACAATTAGAAAATGATAATAATAATCTTAGTATTTATTTAAAAGGTGAATATGGATATGATAAAACAAATACAATAAAACAAAAAAGTGTTGAAACACTATATCTTCCTAAAAAGGATATAAGTTCTTTAATGAATGATGTTGAAAAATTTATTGAAAATGAAAAACTTTATAAACATTTAGATATTAATTATAAGCGTTGTTATTTATTTGAGGGTATTTGGGGAAGTGGTAAGACATCTACAATTAGGACGATTGCTACAAAATTTAAATACAATATATCCATTATAGCTTTTGATTCATCTTTAACAGATGCTAAATTTTATGAAGGTTTACGAGATTTGCCAAAAAATAGTATTTTGGTTCTTGAAGATATTGATTGTTTGTTTCAAGAACGTAAAAAAAACGATGAAATGAAAAATATGATTACATTTAGCAGTCTTTTAAATGTATTAGATGGTATGCTTACTAAACACGGTCTTATTACTATTATGACTACTAATTACAAAATTAATCTTGATAAAGCACTTATTCGTCCAGGTAGAGTTGATTACATTTTACATTTTGATTTTATTAGGAAAACTGAAATTAAAGCAATGTTTATGAGGTTTATTTATGTTGAAGAAGATATTAAAGAACAAATTACAAATAAAGAAGAAAGGAATAAAATATTTACAGCATTTTACGATGAATACAAAAAACTCAATATTCAAATAACTGCTAGTCTTTTACAACAATATTTATGGAAATATATTAATAAACCAAAAGAAGTTATTGAAAATATTGATGAAATTAAAGACCTTTACGACCAGACAAATTTAGAAACAGAAAAAAATCTTTATACATAAAAGTTTATGTATAAAGATTTTTTATATTAACTTTTATTCAAAATTCTTATTTAATATATATGTACTGCATTCATCAAATGATGTGAATACAGGAATATTATACTTATATGCGTGTAGTAATAAGTAATTGATAATCTTTTTTACTTTATCCCAGCATAAATCCTGTCTCTTTAAAACGCGCTTTTTATGTTCATTTATATCTATTATAACAATTGCATCTGGTATAATCTCCCAAAATAAAGAACCTATAATATGTCTTTTGTCTTGTTTTAATATTTTTAATTGTGAATCTATTCTTTTATAATGTTCTTCTCTTATATTTTCTGTGTTATTTTCTCTTTCAAAATTACAATTATGATATTTATTTAATACAACATCGGCGTCTTCAAATATTGTATTTGTATTATTTAACCATGTTGTTTTACCTGTCCCCGATGGAGATAAAACTATAGACATATTTGATTTTATATAAAATATAAATATATTATTCAAATTAAATAAAAAATAATAGTTATTAATTTATTAATTTAAAACATTTTTATCATACATATGTATAATATCGAACCGTTTATTATTTGATAAATAATAATAATTATTTTGATAAAAACGATGTTTTGATATTATCACTTCGGTCCCATAGCTCAGCTGGTTAGAGCATCCGACTGTTAATCGGAAGGTCGCAGGTTCAAGTCCTGCTGGGACCGCATTTTTGGTATATTCCAAAAAAAATTATTTATTTTTAATACTATTTTTTATTTATTTTTAATATTATTTATTTTTAATACTATTTATTATTTATTATTTATTATTTATTATTTATTATTTATTATTTATTTTTAATACTATTTATTATTATATTATAATACTATTCATTATTAATTTCAACATCTGTCCATATACATTTATCAACAGAATATGTGTCGTTCCATTTATCTAGAGCGTCAATCCATATGTCATTTTTCCAATCATTAAAAAGGTCTTCTTCATCATAATTGTCTAATGGTTCATTTTGATAATATTCATCATATACTTTTTTAGGATCATATGAAAATTCATATTTAATCCAATATTCACATTCAAATTTAGTATGTTTTCCTTTATAGTATTTATAAAATTCATTTTGTCCATCTTCATATCCATATTCTTCAATACTTACATTATATTTTACTTCAATATTTTTCCATAAATTTATAGGAGAACCCCAAGGAGTATTAAATGTAAATTTAAATGAATTTTCAGATGTTTCTATAATAGATACACATGATGGTTCCCATTTAACACTCCATTTTGTATAACATTGATTTGGTTCATTAATAGGTACAAATGTGCTCGCAAAATTAGTCAAATCTCCTTTTTGTTCCCAATCTTTAAATGGTTTAATATTTTCAAAATCACCCTTTATATTTACTGTTCCAGAATAAAAATTAGGCATTTTTTTAGTTATATATAAGTTTATTAAATTTGCTATATTATCATTAATAAATTCAATTTTATTAAAATTGAATTTATTAATGATAATAATATACATTTATTGAATAATGACTACATATGGAGAAATACCAGACTTTGAAGATAGTAAAAGATTCTGAAGATAATATTATTCATTATAATACAGATAAAGATTATGATATAGTTAAATCTATATTTCAAAGTATTAAATATAGAAAAATTTTAATAAATGAAGAAATACATAATAAAGCTAATGTAAATGATATGGTCAATATTTTAGACGAATCGTGTATTAATGATGATATATTGAATGAATATATTATTGTAAAAACAAACAAATTTGATTATAAAGAATTGCAAGAAGAATTTATTAGAGAAAAAATAAATTTATTATCTAGTAAAGAATCTATATATTTAAATAATGTGTTTAAATGTGAATTATGTATGGGTGGTTTTACAGAATTAACAAATCATAAACACGCATGTCAATTACACAAAGGTAGTTTCGTTTTACACGCTAATAAATGGGGGTGTTGTGGTAATTCTAAAGATCATATTGGTTGTATAGTAAGATATCATAAAAAAAATATGAATGAAAATGAAAATGATAATAATAATATTAATAAAATATATAATTTATTTTCTAATTAGCAGGAATGCACGCCATACATACTGTACCTAAATAATTATAATCTGGAAAATAGTTTTTCATTGGAAATGTATTAAATATTCTTAACATAAATTCAATATTTTGATCACTATTTTTAATAATTACAATATCTCCTATTCTCTTTCCTTTTGGTAATGCCCAATGAAAATGACCATATGTAAATAAATTAGTATATTCATTGTTAAATAATAAGTTTACATCTATATAAGGTATATTAATTTTACTAATATCTATAATATAAATTTTTTTTTTAATAATATCACCTGTTGGTGATTGATAATTATGATGTAAATGCCTTTTTTCATAATTTAATTTTTGACTTAAATTAGAATTATCTTTATTTAAATCAAAATTATTTTCTCTTTCTGTTTTAATATTTATTTCTAATTCTATTTTGTCTTCTTTTAAAGTTGTATTGTCTTCTTTTAAAGTTGTATTGTCTTCTTTTAAAGTTGTATTGTCTTCTTTTAAAGTTGTATTGTCTTCTTTTAAAGTTGTATTGTCTTCTTTTAAAAATTTATTCGCGCGAATTAGTTCTAGATTTCTTTCTGATAATGTAGAAATTTGTGCTTTTAATTTTTCAATTTCTTTTTTATATTTTCCAATCGCACATTGACCTACCGAAATCTCTTTTTTTAATATTTTAATTTTAGTACTATTGTTATTTTGACTACTTATTTGAGTTTCGATTGTATGTTTTTTCTTATATTTTACTTCAATAAATTTTCCATCTTCTGACATTATTTATATTTTAAAAAATACATTTAATATAAATATTTTCAATTTTAAATAATTTATATTTTCTTAAATATTTAAATTAAGGGTTTTTCGTTTAATAAAATTAATAATATATTTAAAGAAGTAATATAATGTTTAATTTTATAAAAAATGCCTTATTATCATTATTAATAATAAATAATGTAAATGCTAATAAATCTTATCAAGATGTTATTGACTATGAATTAATGTATAGTAGTGATATATTTAATAATAATACTAATAATACTACAAATTTAAAATATAATAATAATTTAGGTTTTTCAAATGGGTTAATAGATAATATAGAGTTTAATAAAACATTTAATTATACTTTAGATGAATGTAAAGATGTATGTAATATCTATGAAGAATGTGTCGCTATATTTAGATATAAAAATAATTCTCAGATAATTTGTAATTATTTATCATATATAAACCAACCATCTATATTTAATTTTACATCTAATAGTTATTTTAAAGTAAAACATCATAAATATGGTAAAACTCAATTACATTCAATAAAAGGTACAATTTTTAATACATATGAAATATATAATGGTATCCAACAAAAAAATAGGGGAAATACTACATTATATTTGGATTTAAATCATAATGGTGTATTAGAACATAATGAACCTTCCATAATAGCAACATTTGGACAAGAATTTATATTTGATAATGTTAGTCCTGGTATATATTTAATAAAACAAGTAATACCTGATAAATGTTATCAAATTTATCCAGGACTATATGGTAATCATAATAACATTGATATATTAGGAGACGGTTATATTGATAATGTAATGTATTTTTATGAAATACCCCATAAAAATAAATTATTTTATGGAGGTAATATTGAAGAAAATATGATATTAAATGAAATTAATTATTCATATGTAATTGGAAATGATAATAATACATATTTGACGTTTTATCCAAGTAATAGTATTATATTATCATTTGTGGATGAAACAATTATTGATAATACTGGCGATGATATTTATATTGAATTATATAATAATACTTTTATAGCAGCTAATGTTTCAATTAGTCATAATAATAAAGAGTATTACCATATTGGAATATTAAATAATGAAACAAAATCATTTGATATTTCTAATAGTCGCGAAGTAATACCATTATCTTATATAAAATTAGATTTTTATAATGATGAAAATGAAACTTATAATAAAGATAAATATATGAAT
>Ga0255771_1004599_pt1 | contig 12472 bp, 7 predicted proteins | sample 011ome_19_FD_179969 | JGI IMG/M metagenome (GOLD analysis project Ga0255771, IMG submission 179969) | Coastal salt marsh microbial communities from the Groves Creek Marsh, Skidaway Island, Georgia - 011510BT metaG (version 2) | ecosystem: Environmental > Aquatic > Marine > Intertidal zone > Salt...
ATTCCAGCCCAACTTTTTTGTTTCGTTCCAGCCTGGCGTACTGGACCCGGCACCGAAAACCTTTGTCGCTGCTATCTCTGGCGTGCAGGAGACAGATCGTATTGCCTTGCAAAACAGTATCGTCAATACCCTGCCAAATATCAGCGTGATTAATGTTCAGCAAATCGTGGCGCGTATTCTGGATATTACCGATCAGATCAGTTGGGCAATCCGGGTCATGGCCTATTTATCAATTTTTGCCGGGCTGGTGGTGCTGTTTTCCATTGCCCGCTATGAAGTGAAATCCCGTTTCTGGGAAATCAATCTGCTGAAAATTCTGGGAGCCAATTTCTCGGATGTGAAACAAATCGTGGAAATCGAGTTTGGCATCCTGGGCTTCTTTGCCGCCCTCTCGGGCGTCTCCCTGAGTCTGGCCATGTCCTATGGCATTTCCTGGTTTATTTTTGACGGCCTCTGGAGCTTCTCTCCTGGTATCACCGCTTTCACCATTGTCGCCATCTGCGCACTCAGCATATTGACGGCGCTAATGGCTACCTTGTCCGTGCTGCGACAAAAACCGCTGGAGTTGTTGCGAACCACATAATTTTAACCGGGCAGATAATGCCCGGTTAATGGATAGCTGTCTCAGTCCGGTAACAATACCTCGGTAATATAACTTCCCAGGTCCTTCAGCTGTTTTGATTCCAGTGCATTGCCAAAGGCCGGCATATTGTTACGACCGTAAACCACGACACTGAGCATTTCACCAAGGCTGAGACCACCGGTGAGCGGTGCACCCCCGCCTTCGCCGCCACGACCGGTTTCGCCATGACAGGGCAGGCAAATCTGTTTATACAGAGTCTCACCGGCGCCAGTATCAGCATCCCCCCCGGGCAGGGTAGCCAACAATTCCTGTGGCGATTGCCTGCCTTCTGCTGACGCCTGTTCGGGAACAAACTCCCCCATGGTGCCTTCCAGTGAAAACAGCCAGACACTGTCACCGGGACTATTGGGCGCGTAGATTGTGCCCCCGGCAAAAGCAGCTATATATTGTTTACCATTATGCTCAAACACCGTGACCGACTGATGAATGCCGGTTTCGGTCTGGAATTCCCAGAGCATGTCGCCATTGCTGCTGTTCAGGGCAGTGAGACGACCGTCATTACGCCCGACAAACACCAGGCCACCAGCTGTCACTGTTGATCCGCTGAAACAGCGATCACTCCACTGCTGCTGCCAGGCCACTTTGCGTGTACTCAGATCAACTGCCGTATAGATACCCCGACGCGGAATACCGGTGCTGCCAAAAGTATCGGTGTGCGCATAGGGCACATATTCAGGCGAGCCATCCCGGGGACTGGCCACCAGGGCTCCAATCTGATCGGTGGCACAGATATACATCAGGTGGGATTCAGGGTCATAGGCACTGGGTGTCCAGTTAACAAATGACAGTGGCCGATAGATGACACTTCCCTCCATCGGGAGTGGCGTGAAGGTGCGCCCTTCGTTGACCAGAGGCCAACCTTCTGGCGCCATGTCGATGGTGTGCGGCAGGATGGGATCACCGGCCGGTATCGGCTGGGTAGCCGCCGTTGCCCGACCCGGCACCTGAGGTACCGGTACGTCATTGATTTCAAACAAGGGTTCCCCGGTAACCCGATCCAGGATATACAGGTATCCGGTTTTTGGTACCTGGGCAATACCACGGCGCATCTGGCCATTAATTTCAGCATCAAACAGGATTACCGGGTTGGGTGAATCGTAATCCCAAATATCATGGCGTATCTCCTGAAAGTGCCAGCGATACTCACCGCTGTGTGCATCCAGCGCCAGCATGGAGGCAGTAAACAGATTATCCCCGGGACGCGCACCACCATTAAAGGAGGGATAGGCATTGCCTGTGGTGAAATAGATCATGTCCAGCTCGGGATCCACTGCCGGCGTATTCCAGATCGGGGCACCACCGTATTGCCAGACGTCAGAATCCTGGGGCCAGGTGTCATGGCCAAATTCACCCGGGCCTGGAATAGTATAAAAATTCCATAGCTTTTCGCCGGAATTCGCATCATAGGCATTGATGCGCCCGCGAATACCCAGGTCACCCCCCACATAGCCAATGATGACCATGCCATCGTAATAAAGCGGTGCTGTGGTAAGGCTGTAGCCGGCGTCCGGATCAGCGTCCTGAATAGACCACACTACCTCACCCGTTTTCTGGTCAAGCGCCACCAGCATGGCATCCAGTCGTCCAAAAAATATTTTGCCATCGCCCATGGCCACGCCACGATTGGTCCAGCCACAACATACATGCACTCTATCCGGGTCCAGATCGGCCGTGTATTGCCAGAGAATCTCGCCGCTTTCCACATCCAGGGCAAAGACATCGTTATCTCCCGTGATGATATAGAGAATGCCTTCGTAGACCAGTGACTGACCCTGTGCAGAATTCCTTGGCCCGGTGCCCGATCCGCGCAAGCGGGTGCGCCATTCTGCCTTCAGCCCATCAACGTTATCCTGGTTGATCTGATCCAGCGGCGAATAGCGCTGGTTGTAGGCATTGCCCCCATTGGTGATCCAGTTGCGGGCGGGCGGTGCCACCAGTTGATCTGCGGTAAATGCAGGCGCAGCTGGAATGGCATCAGCAGCAGCGGCAGTACTGGCCAATGCGCCAAGCAGCATCAGCACGATAACATTGAAAACAGGTTTTAGCGGCAAGCGCGATGGCATTTTCAGTTTCCTTAATGGTTATTTTTATAGTTATTTTTTCCAGGACTTGTCAACACGGTGTCAAAGCAGAACTCCGTCCCCCTTTTTTCATTTCATTAAATGCAATCCTGCAAAAGAAAGCAATGGATCCGCCGGCGTAGTCAGGCCGGCCAATTATGAAAATAAAGGGGAGGTAATTTTTCACATTCTCGACTTCCTAACCATGGGATAATAGACTCTCTCCCTGTTTTTGATTTTATTAGTAATAGAGACACAATGAAGCGATTTACCGGATTACTCAGCCTTATCGCCATCAGCACCAGCTTTTCGGCCCTGGCACAGGACAGCACTGTCGGCATTAATAGTGCAGAGCATGCGCAATGGGGCATGCTGGACCAGTATTGCCTTGAATGTCATAACTACGAAGATTGGGCCGGGGAAGTGGCCTTTGATCTGATGACACCGGGCAGTTTGATGGAAGAACCTGATGTATGGGAGAAAGCCGTGCGCAAACTGCGCGGTCGTCTTATGCCCCCACCGGGCAGTCCGCAGCCAGAACAGAAAAATATCAATGAATTTGTCAGCTGGGTTGAAAGTACGCTTGATGCCAACAATAGCATTCCCCGTGCCGGACATGTGCCGGTGCAGCGCATGAACCGCACCGAGTATGCCCGCTCGGTACAGGAACTCATTGGTGTTTCGATCAATGCTGAAGATTTCCTGCCAACAGAAATCGAAGTCGATGGTTTTGATAATATCGCCGAAGCCCTGAGTGTTTCGCCGGCTTTTCTGAATCAATACATCAGTGCCGCGCGCCAGGCCGCCAGCCTCGCCGTGGGCAATGCCAGCGCCAAAACCTCTGTGGCCTACTATGCTCCTTCCGATGGTAGCCAGACAACTTACCAGGACGGCATGCCTCCCGGCAGTCGAGGCGGGATGGCCTTCAGGCACACTTTCCCCGCCGACGCACAATACCGTTTCAATCTTCTTGGACTGGGCGTGGGCCTGAATCCCAGTGCTCTGGAAACCCGGCATGATGTAGTCATGTTGGTGGATGGCGATATCGTCTTTCGCGGCCATGTGGGCGGCGCCGAAGACCTGGAACGGGTGGATCGTCTGGGGCCCGCCGGCAGCAATCAGATTATGCAGCGCTTCAGTGGCATTCCGGTGGATGTGAAAGCCGGCTATCATGAAGTGGTAGTCACTTTTGTTGAACGTGCCCGATCGCAATCCCTGTGGTGGTCAGACAGTGGCGACCTCAGCCGCATGCCACGCATGCAAAGTGGTGTTGAGATAACCGGCCCCTTCAATTCTACCGGTATTTCCATGACACCGAGCCGGGAAAAAATATTTGTCTGCTATCCGACAAGCACTGATGAAGAGCAGGCTTGCGCACGTCAGGTCACTGAAAACCTTGCCAAAAGGGCATTCCGGCGTCCGGTTCGCACTGAAGACATGGACATCCTTATGCCGTTTTTTGAGCGTGGTCTGGCAGAAGCAGGGTTCGACCGTGGCATCGAACAGGTAGTAGCCGCCGTACTGGCCAACCCCTGGTTTCTGTATCGTGGCGTAAGCCCTGAAGCTGGTGACGAAGCCGCCTATTTTGCTCTTGATGACATGGAACTGGCCTCGCGCCTGTCGTTTTTTATCTGGAGCCAGATTCCCGACCAGGAACTGCTGGAAACAGCCATTGCCGACAAGCTGAGTGACCCGGCTGTACTGGCGCAACAGGTAAGGCGCATGCTGGATGATCCGCGCGCCAATGCGCTGGTCGATAACTTTGCCATGAAATGGTTGAACCTGGATGACCTGGAAGATGTGGATCCCACCCCCGGTCAGTTCCCCGGCTACAGTAATGCCCTGCGTGATGATTTCGGCGAGGAAGCCAGGCGTTTTCTGGCCAGTATTCTGTTGGCAGACCAGCCAGTGACGCAACTGATGAACGCCGACCATACTTTCCTTAATGAGAGACTGGCACGCCATTATGGTATCGATTCAGTTTATGGTGCCCAGTTTCGCCGGGTCGAGCTTGGCGACGAAAGGCGCTGGGGACTGCTGGGAAAAAGTGCCGTCCTGCTGCGCACCTCCTATGGCGATCGTACCTCACCAGTACTGCGTGGTGACTGGGTACTGGAGAAACTGATGGGTACTCCCTCACCCCCGCCACCCCCCAATGTGGAAACCGATCTGAATATACCCGACGGGCAAAAACCAACCACTTTACGTGCACGACTGGAAGAGCATCGGGCAAATCCGAGCTGCAACCAGTGTCATGGCGTTATCGATCCTATTGGTTTGGCACTGGAAAACTACACCGTTACTGGCGGCTGGCGCGACATGGATGTAGCTGCCCAGACAGCCATTGATGCACGCACCGTGATGCCGGGTAATATTCCCATCAACGGCCCGGTGGAATTGCGCCGCGAACTTTCTCGTCGCCCGGCACAGTTTGTTCAGACGCTGACCGAAAAGCTGATGATGTACGCCCTGTCACGGGAGCTTGAATATTTTGACATGCCCCAGGTGCGCGCTATTGTGCAGCAGGCTGGCGCAGACGATTACCGTCTCTATAGTATTATTATGGGCATCGTAAACAGCGATGCTTTCAGATTGCAGGCGCGGCCCCATGCAGAGGAAGCCGCCACCGTGGCAATGACGACAGAACCTGCCAGGTCAGGAAACTGAGGAGAAATACCCCCATGTTTATTACCAAGAAACATTTATCGCGTAGAGCACTGTTAAAAGGGACCGGCGCCTCTATTGCCCTGCCATTTCTCAGCGCCATGGTGCCAGCGGCAACCTCACTGGCCCAGACCGCTGCTGCCGGCAACAAGCGCGTGGGATTTTTCTATATTCCCCATGGCGCCGTCATGCATAACACCGCCTACGGGGCAGAAATGGATCACTGGCATCCCACCGGTGGCAGCGGGGACGACCTGAAGCTGAATAAAATCATGGCTCCGCTGGAACCTTACAAAAAGTCCCTGAGCTCCTTTGGCAACCTGCTTAATGAAGCCAGCAAGGGCTCTGTGCACACCCTCAATCCAGCCACCTGGCTCAGTGGTGTACGTCCCGATGAGAGTGCAGCAGGAGCTAGCATGACGCAGACTCTGGACCAGGTTATCGTCGATCATCTCGGTCAGGAAACTGCCCTGCCTTCCCTGCAGGTAGCTGCTGAAACCACCATTCAGGGCGCAGCCTGTGGCAGTTCCGGGTGTTACTACAGCTCGACTTTATCCTTTGCCAATGCCACCTCTCCCCTGCCTATGGAATACAATCCTCGCAAACTGTTCACCCAGCTTTTCGGTGAAGGTGATACCCCTGAAGAACGCAATGCCATTCTTAGTCAGCAGGCCAGCCTGCTGGATATGGTCGCAGATAGCACACGCTCCCTACAGCGGGAACTGGGCGCTGAAGACAAACAGTTACTTGAAGGTTATCTGAATACCGTTCGTGAAATTGAACGACGGGTTGAAAAAGCAACTCAACAGGATCTCTCCGGCGTCGACCTGCCCACCGCCCCTATTGGCGAGCTGGATAATTTTGGTGAACAGGTGAGTCTGATGTTTGATCTTATTGCCATTGCCTACCAGGCGGACCTGACCCGTGTGATTTCCTACATGATGGTCTCTGAAGGCACTAACCGCACCTATAATCATATCGGTGTACCCGATGCCTTCCATCCGGTATCCCACCATGCTGATGACAGGGAACGCCTGTTAAAACTGGTGCGCATTCAGACCTGGCATATGGAACAGTTCCGCAACTTCCTCGACAAGATGGCCGCAACACCGGATGGTGAAGGTAGCGTCCTGGACAACGCTATCTTCATGTACGGCTCCAACATGAGCAACAGTGACCGCCACGACAATTATCCGGTACCAAATCTGCTGATGGGTGGCGGTCAGGGCACTCTGAAACAGGGTGGCCAGCATTTAGTGTTGCCGGAACGTACCCCACTGGCCAATCTGCATCTGACGATTTTGAACAAGCTGGGCATAGAGGCTGAGAGTTTTGCTGACAGCACCGGCATTATTGCGGGCGTGTGACTCAACCGCCGGATGCTGCAGATTCAACAGCTGACGAGAGAAAATGATAAAGAGACTGAGAGATAAAGAGACAAGATGCAAGATGGTAATTCAATAGAACGCATGCTCAACAGAAGGTCCCTGCTGGGATATTCACTGACCAGCCTGGCTGCCATGGCGATGCCTGCCGGACTGCTGGCACAGGGAAACGGAATAAGGAAGTTGAGCAAGCGCATCTCGCTGCTCAGCAATGGCGGCGTCAACCAGGTCGCTTTTGATGCCGGCGACGGTATCGTTCTGGTAGACAGCGGTGCTGAAGAAAATACAGACCTTTTAAAAAGTGCCCTGAACAGTCTTGAACAGGGGCCGGTACATACCCTGTTCAATACCCATTGGCATCCGCAACAGGTTGGCGGCAATGCCATGCTGAAAAGCCAGGGCGCCAGAATCATTGCCCATCAGAAAACCCTGCAGCGTCTTTCTACCCGTTATTATCTGCCCCATGAAAACCGCTATCAGGAACCCCTGGCAGAATTATCCTGGCCAACGGATATTTTTCATGAGCGTGGCGAACTGCAAAGCAGCGCTGAAACTATCGATTATGGCTGGCTGGTTCAGCCTCACACCGATGGCGATATCTATGTCCATTTTCGCCAGGCCAATGTGCTGGCCGCTGGCGATGCCGTTTCCCCCTTGCTTGATCCTGAACTGGACTGGTACGGCGGTGGCTGGCTGGGGGGACGCGTAAACTCCCTGGATATGCTCGTAGCAATGACCAACCCTGATACACAGATTGTGCCCGCCGTTGGTCCCGTCATGAGCCAGGCTGAACTGATAAAAGAGCGCGACCTGATGCAGGAAGTCTATAACCGTGTGCTTGATATGGTCCGCGAAGGTTGCAGCGCCGGCTGCATGCTGCAGGAAGGCGCACTGGCCGGTCTCGAGCGCAACTGGCAGGATCCCGATAAATTTCTTTATGCTGCCTACAAGGGCATGTGGGCACACCATTACAATCTGGCGCCCAATATATTATGAAAATCCTCCTGACACATTTGAAATTAATGCTGGGCGGGATAGTCCTGATTGGTCTGTCCCAATTTGCCCACGCCGATTCTCCGCTGGCCGATACAATCAAGGCTGGCGACCGTCAAACTGCACTGGCCATGGTTCGTGCTGGCGCCAATGTCAATCAGCCGCAGAATGACGGCACCACTCCCCTGCATTGGGCGGTATACCAGGTTGACCCGGAACTGGTAGCAACGCTATTGCGCAACGAAGCGGATGCCAATGTCAGCAATGACTTTGGGGCTACGCCTTTATCGCAGGCTGCCAGAGTTGCTAACACTGAGATGATCGCCATGTTGCTGGAGGCTGGCGCTGATCCGAATCAGGCAAACAGCGACGGCCAGACCCCACTGATGCTGGCCGCCTGGACCGGTGTGGTGGAGGTGGCCGAGTTACTTATAAACCATGGGGCTGATGTTAATGCCGAAGAGCGCTGGACGGGACAGTCTGCATTGATGTGGGCCGCCTCTCGCAATCATGCTGAAATGACGGAACTGCTGATTGCCAGTGGCGCTGATGTCAGTGTGCGCGCCAGAAGCTTTGACTGGGAACGCCAGATTACTTCCGAACCACGCAACCAGTATCGTCCGGCCGGAGGTCTTACACCCTTGCTGTACGCCGCCCGCAGTGGCTGCCTGCGCTGTGTTAAAGCCATTGTTGAGGCCGGTGCCGATGTGGATATGCCAACACCGGAAGGCGTGACACCATTAATCGTTGCTATTGATAACTTCCATTTTCAGACCGCCCATTTCCTGCTTGATGCGAATGCCAATCCCCATAGCTTCGACTGGTGGGGTAGAACGCCGCTGTACACCGCAATAGATGTACGCACAATTGAATCACGAGGTGACCGGCTGAATGCGCAAGCACAACAGGCGGCTTTAGAGCTGGCTCGACGTTTGCTGGACCAGGGAGTGTACGTAGATCCCGTACTGAATTTTGGCCGACCCGGCAAGGGTGGCGGCAATGGCCGTTTCTCCGATGAGCATCTGACCACCGGAACCTCCCCTCTGCTCAGGGCTGCGGTCTCCCATGATGCCGAGGCGGTCAGTCTGTTGCTGGAATATGGCGCAGCGGTTGATTTGCCCAATATCTTTGGTGCTACGCCATTGATAGTGGCATCCGGGCTGGCCACGCCACGAGGCCTTTTGAGTGATGGCACCGTCTATGGAGCACCCGATGTTGAAGATCGGGCCATTGCTACCCTCCAGCTATTGCTGGATGCCGGTGCCGACATCAATACCCGGGTGACTGATACCACCAGTTATACCGCTTTTATTCCCCGGCATAATGCCATGACTGACCGTCAAGGTCAGACTGCCATTTACGGGCCAGGGAAATGGGGCTGGATGAAGGTTGCCAGATTCCTTGTGGATCATGGCGCCGAGGTCAATATCACCGATTTCTACGGTAAAACCCCGGTGGATTCCGCGCTGGCGAAAGCCGGTGGTGAGCAGGAAGAGGTCTGGGAAGAACTCGCCGACTATCTGCTCAGCGTAAATTAACCTGCGAAAAAAAATGGCGCTGTTTTTCAACAGCGCCATTCTTGTTCAAACCAGTTGGTCGTTAGAGACCACCGTATTCACGGCAAGGCAATTATTTAGCCTTGGTTCTCCAGCTATCTGCGTAGTTTTCACGCGCATCGGCAGCATAGGGAGTCGGCGCAACTTTAACGCGAACTTCACACTGCTGATGAGGCTCGATAGAGGTCTTGCCAGAGTTTTCTGCTTCACCCCATTTCAGAGTCAGGATGTCACCTACTTCAACATCTGCATCAACTACAGCCAGAGACAGCAGGCAGCGTTCGTTATAGGAATAACCATTGAACATGGACATACCAACGGTTTTGCCGTCTTTCAGCAGCTCATCAGCATTACTGGACGAGTAGTTGTGATTGGGGAAGTCGATCCACTTGTAAGCCAGACCCGGCTCGAAAGAAGACATCATGACTTTCATGACATCATCACGATTCCACTCAATGGTCACTTTCTTACGCTGGTTACCGGCATCACGCATGGCTTCCAGAGCAGCTTTACCGATGAAATCATCTTTCTTCCAGCCAATGTAGAAGTCATAACCCAGCTCAAAAGGAGTAACGTAATAGTCTTCAATGTTGTCAGAGACCAGTGAGCCACCCAGAGAACCAACAGCTTCGTAGTGATCAGCACCCAGCCAGTCACGATAATCCTTGAGCATACCGTCACCGGAATAAATGCCAGGCAGCGGAGAAGGAATCCAGCCTGATTCCAGAGTGTTGGAAGAGTAAGCACGAGCGCCAACGAAACGCAGATCAACACCGGCTTCCTTGGCCGCTTCAGCGATAGTCGTCTGGATGTAATGCTTGTCAGCATAGGGACCCCAGATTTCAAGACCAGGAGCACCAGCCATGCCATGACGCAGAGCCTGTACCTTGCGGTTACCTACATTGATCCAGTCAACGTGGAAGAATTTCACTTCAGGAATGGGGCCACCGTTCATTTTCTCGAAGATCGCATTGGCTTCAGGGCCCTGGATCTGGAAACGGTAATGAGTACGGAATACTGCTTTGCCATCAGGACGTGAATCAGAACGGGGATCATGGAAAAGACGTACATTCCATTTACCGTAAGAAGCCTGGAAACGAACCCAGTTTGCTGTTGGTGCACGACCTACCAGAACAAATTTTTCTTCTGATTCACGGAAGATGATCATGTCGCCAATTACATGACCAGCTGGAGTAACGGGCACAAAATGCTTGGCAACGTTTTCTTTAAAATTGGCGAAACTGTTAATACCGACATAGCTCAGAAAAGCTTCAGCATCCGGACCTTCAACGGTCAGCTCATCCATATGGTGAGTCTGGTCGAAAAGTACTGCAGAATTACGCCAGGCCATTTGCTCTGAACGCCAGTTTGAAAACTCAGCGGCCACAACGGGGTATACATAAATACCAGCCTTGGAATTGCGCAGCAGGTTTACCGCACCACCGGCGGCTTGTATGGCCGCTGAAAGACTATTTTTACTCATCGGGTATTGCTCCTATTTATTGACAATTAATTCTAAATCGTAACTTTCGGATAACGAAAAAAGAGCGCATTCTGCCAGAAACCGGCATTAACAGGAAGTAAAAATAGCCTTGTTTTCAGGTGTTTTTCTTTCTATGTGAGATAATTTTAAAAAGAAGCTTTTAATTATCTGATATTATTGAGCTTTTCCAGAGGCCGGAATTTTTCATTTTTTCGATATACGAAAATATTTTCGATAAATTATACGCTTATTCCATTTTCCAGGTGGACGACACCGTCTATGGCGTTTATTCTTCTTCATTAAGGATTTAGCAAGTACACATACGAAATAGAAAAAGCAATTCGCATAACCAACTATAAAGTCAATAAAAGGGGTTAATTAATGCCAAGAAGTACAGATCACTTTCTCACCACCCACGTGGGCAGCCTGCCCCGGGAAGAAGACCTGATGCAGATGATGTTTGCCAGGGAAGACGGCGTACCTGTCGATCAGGAGGCACTGCATAGCAGAATTCATCAGGCTGTTATCGATATAGTGAAAAAACAAAAAGAGCTGGGCATCGATGTGGTAAACGACGGCGAAATGTCGAAGCCCAGTTATGCTACCTATATCAAGGATCGGCTGGATGGTTTTGGTGGCAGTGAGAATACCTATGTGTTTGCAGACCTGATTGATTTCCCTAATCTGGCGCGCCGCGTTGGTGAAGACCCCTCACGCCAGCATCGTCATGCACCTGGTTGCAAAGGACCTATCTCGGTCAAAACCACTGACGATGTTCATGAAGATGTAAAGAACATGAAAAAAGCCACCAATGGCAATATGGAATATGCTTTTTTCAGTTCAGCGTCACCTGGGGTGACCTCTATTTTCTTCAAGAATGAATACTACCCAACCCATGAAGAATATGTCTTCGCTATCGCTGAAGCCATGCGCAGCGAATACGAAATCATCGCCGCATCCGGTGCCACCCTGCAAATTGACTGTCCGGACCTGGCCATGGGTCGTCATATGAACTCAGATGGCGTTAGTCTGGAAGATTTTCGCAAGGTGGCGGCAATGCATGTGGAAGCCCTGAATCATGCCGTAAAGAATATTCCTGCCGAACAACTGCGCATGCACTTATGCTGGGGCAATTATGGGGGCCCTCATCACTGCGATATGAATTTTGCCGATATCATCGACATCGTCATGCGGGCCAAACCGCAAACCCTTTTATTTGAAGCCGCAAATCCGCGCCATGCTCACGAATGGGCGCTGTTTGAAGACTTCAAATTGCCCGAAGGAAAAGTACTTTGCCCGGGAGTCATCGAAGTACAATCCAACTATATTGAACACCCGGAATTAATCGCCCAGCGCATCAAACGTTATGCTGACCTGGTTGGAAAGGAAAATGTCATGGCGGGCACCGATTGCGGCTTCAGTATTCACGTTGGCCAGGCGGCTATCGATCCCGGTGTTGCCTGGTTGAAACTGAAATCCCTGGCCGAGGGTGCAGCGATAGCATCAGACTGGTTCTTTAAAAAATAGAAACAAGTTACAAGTTACAAGTTACAAGTTACAAGTTACAAGTTACAAGTTACAAGTTACAAGTTACAAAAAAGGCGATCACAGATCGCCTTGTCGGATGCGTCCCTGCGGTCCTTATCCGACCTACAGAAAACCATTGAAGCCTGAAAAAATGGTTGCTT
>Ga0255771_1004600_pt1 | contig 12472 bp, 9 predicted proteins | sample 011ome_19_FD_179969 | JGI IMG/M metagenome (GOLD analysis project Ga0255771, IMG submission 179969) | Coastal salt marsh microbial communities from the Groves Creek Marsh, Skidaway Island, Georgia - 011510BT metaG (version 2) | ecosystem: Environmental > Aquatic > Marine > Intertidal zone > Salt...
TTCGCCTGATCAAGGGAGAGGGATCCGGGGCACGCCAACTGAGGTTCCCCTACGAGTACGAGGTGGCGCCCGGCGTTCCCGCCATCCCCTCCTCGGCAGCACCGCTGTCCCTCGTGCCCACGCCCGTCGACGATCAGGCCGAACCAGAACCGCCCGCGACCCCGTCAATGCCTCCAGCCCCGGCCGGCCAGTGGATCGCTCAGATCGCCCGGGCAATCGCGGAGGTGGCCAGCGGAGAGCGACCGCCAGCCCAACTCACCGGGCATGTGTCACGCGAGGAGATCGCTCGCCTGAGCAGGCGCGGTCAAGCGGTCACTCGGCATCCCTCGTCGCGCGCCTCTCGGGGCACGTCCCGACTGCGAGCAGTCCGGGGACTGCGCCTGTGCCAGGTCGCCCCCGGGGTCGTGGAGACCTCAGCTGTGCTCGTGGGCAACGAGCGTGCGCAGGCAATCGCCATGCGGTTCGAGGCCGTGAACGATCGCTGGCAGGCGACTGCCGTCGAACTCAGGTGAGCTGCCAGACAGGACGTCGAACTGCGGTGAGGCGCTCAGATCAGCGGCGCTTGCGGTTCGCCCGCTCCACCCGCCGACGCTCAGCGCGCGAGGCATTCGGGTCGACCTCGACGATCTCGCCGTCCTCGACCTCCATGGCACCGTGCACGACGTCGCCGTCCTCACCGGGAGCGCTGTACTCCATGTGCTGAGGCCGTGACGGGCCCAGCCCCGGAGCCACGATCTCGGGCTCGGCGGAGCGCTGAGTAGCCTGGGCGCCATCAGCTGCGGCTGCTGCGAGCGCAGCACCGGCACCGGACCCCGTCGCGTCCACCAGGACCCCAGCGGCCTCGGCCGCCTCCTCGGACGCCGGCTCCTTCACCTGGACCTCGACATTGAACAGGTACCCGACCGTCTCCTCCTTGATGGCGTCCATCATGGCGTTGAAAAGGTCGAATCCCTCACGCTGGTACTCGATGAGCGGATCGCGCTGAGCCATTGCCCGCAGGCCGATGCCATCGCGCAGGTAGTCCATCTCGTAAAGATGCTCACGCCACTTGCGATCAAGGACCGACAGGATGACCCGGCGCTCCAGCTCTCGCGTGACCTCCTCCCCGAGTGCCTCCTCGCGCAGGTCGTAGGCGCGCTCGGCATCCTCGACGAGCTCAGCCGCCAGGAAGTCCGACGAGAGGGCTGCACGCGAACCACCTGCGCTGTCCTCCAGCTCCTCGACGGTGATGCCCAGCGGGTAGAGCTGCCCGAGTGCCGTCCAGAGCTGATCCAGATCCCACGACTCCGGGTATCCCTCACCCGTGGCGGACTGCACGTAGCCGGACACGGTCTCGCGCAGGAAGGTGCGCATCTGCTCCTCGATGTCCTCCCCCTGCAGGACACGACGGCGCTCGTCGTAGATCACGAGGCGCTGGCGGTTCAGGACGTCGTCGTACTTCAGAACGTCCTTGCGGATCTCGAAGTTCTGCGCCTCCACCTGGGACTGGGCCGAGCGAATGGCGTTGGTCACCATCTTCGCCTCGATGGGCACATCGTCCGGCACGTTGAATCGGCGCAGGAAGGAGTCGACCATGTCCGACTTGAACAGTCGCATCAGGTCGTCCTGCAGGGAGAGATAGAACTGGGACTCACCCGGGTCACCCTGACGGCCGGAGCGGCCTCGCAGCTGGTTGTCGATTCGGCGGGACTCATGCCGCTCGGTCGACAAGACGTACAGGCCACCCAGACCGATGACCTCCTCGTGCTCGGCCTTGACCGCCACCTTCGACTTCTTCAGCGCTTCCGGCCAGGCAGCCTCGTATGCTTCCGGATCCTCGATCGGCGAGAGACCCTGCTGCGACAGTGCCGCCGCCGCCATGAACTCAGGGTTGCCGCCCAGGATGATGTCGGTGCCTCGACCGGCCATGTTGGTCGCAACCGTGACCGCGCCCCGGCGTCCGGCCTGCGCGACGATGGCGGCCTCGCGCTCATGGTGCTTGGCGTTCAGCACCTCGTGCGGCACACCATTCTGCTTCAGCAGCCGTGACAGATGCTCGGACTTCTCGACGCTCGTGGTGCCCACGAGGATGGGCTGACCCGTCGCATGCCGCTCGACGATGTCGTCGACGACGGCCTGGTACTTGGCCTCCTCCGTGCGGAACACCAGATCCGGCTGATCCAGACGCTGCATCGGCCGGTTCGTGGGGATCGGGACGACGCCCAGATCGTAGATCTGGTTGAACTCCGCGGCCTCGGTCATGGCCGTGCCGGTCATGCCGCCGAGCTTGTCGTACAGGCGGAAGAAGTTCTGCAGAGTCACTGTCGCGAGGGTCTGGTTCTCGGCCTTGACCTCGACGCCCTCCTTGGCCTCGATCGCCTGGTGCAGGCCCTCGTTGTAGCGGCGCCCGGCAAGGATGCGACCCGTGTGCTCGTCGACGATGATCACATCACCGTCCATGACCACGTAGTCGCGGTCCTTCTTGAAGAGCTCCTTCGCCTTGATGGCGTTGTTCAGGAAGCCCACGAGCGGGGTGTTGACGGTGTCATAGAGATTGTCGATCCCGAGCTGATCCTCAACCCGGTCGATCGCCTCCTCGAGGACGCCGATCGTGCGCTTCTTCTCGTCGACCTCGTAGTCGCGGTCCCGCTGAAGCAGAGTGACGATCCGGGCGAACTCGGCGTACCACGTGGTGGCCTGGTCGGCCGGGCCGCTGATGATCAGCGGTGTGCGGGCCTCGTCGATCAGGATCGAGTCGACCTCGTCGACGATGGCGAAGTGATGGCCCCGCTGGACCATCTCCTCCTGCGACCAGGCCATATTGTCGCGCAGATAGTCGAAGCCGAACTCGTTGTTCGTGCCGTAGGTGATGTCCGCGGCGTACGCGACCCGACGCTGGGCCGGGCTCATGTTCGAGAGGATGACACCGACCTCGAGGCCGAGGAAGCGATGGATGCGGCCCATCCACTCGGAGTCACGCTCGGCGAGGTAGTCGTTGACGGTGACGACGTGCACGCCCTCGCCTGCCAGCGCATTCAGATAGGCCGGCAGGGTCGAGACGAGGGTCTTGCCCTCACCGGTACGCATCTCGGCGATGTTTCCCAGGTGCAGCGCTGCGCCGCCCATCAGCTGAACGTCGTAGTGACGCTGCCCGAGGGTGCGCTTGGCCGCCTCACGGACGGTCGCGAATGCCTCCGGGAGAAGGTCGTCGAGGGTCTCGCCCGCCTGCAGGCGCTCCCGGTACTCGTCGGTCAGTGCTCGCAGCTCCTCGTCGGTCAGGTCGACGAAGTCCTGCTCGACGGCATTGACGGCCTTCACGATGCCCTCAAGCTTGCGCAGGACCTTGCCTTCGCCGGCGCGAAGGATCTTGTCGAGGACTCCCACAGCGGTGCGACCTTTCGATTGCGAACACGGGGCCGAGGCGCCTCAGCGGCCCCTCGCGGGTGCGGTTCACCGAACCACGCCCTCTATCGTAGATGCCAGCGCTTCCCGCGCCTCGCTGGCAGTGCGAGACTTGCTCCCGTGCCCTCGACCCGAGTTCGCGCCCGCCCCGTCCTGAGCGACGGAATCGTGAGCCTGCGCGCACTCGAGCAGGCGGACGCGAACGACATAACCCGGGCCTGCCAGGACCCCCAGATCACCCGGTGGACGACCGTTCCCACCCCCTACGACCGTGCGGACGCCGAGGCCTTCGTCGACCTGCATTCCGACGCTGAGCGTTGGTGGGACAACCCCACCTGGGCCATCACGGTGATCCCCGAGGACCGCTGGGGCGGATCTCTCGAACTGCGACCGGACGGTCACGGGGGTGCCGACGTCGGCTACCTCCTGGCCCCCTGGACTCGCGGAGCCGGCCACGCAGTCCGCGCTCTGCGGCTGGCGTGCAGCTGGGGCTTCTCGTCCCTTGGCCTCCAGGTGGTGACGTGGCACGCCTACGTGGGCAACGACGCCTCCCTCCATGCCGCGCGCAAGGCCGGATTCCAAGTGCCTCCGCACGTGTTCCGGTCCTTCGGTGTCCAGCGCGGCCGTCGACGGGACAGCTGGATCGGCACCTTGACCCCCGAGGATCTCGCCGGTGCCGCCCGCACCGCTGAGGCCCGACGCGACTATCTCGGCCCGGACCTGACCCGTCGTGAACTGGACGTCCTGCGGCGACTCGCGCTCGGCGAGCCCAACCGGACCATCGCCACGGTGCTCGGGATCAGCGAGAACACCGTCAAGAACCATGTGCGCAGCATTCTGGAGAAGCTGCAGGCATCCTCCCGATCGGAGGCCGTGGTCTCCGCCCTTCGTCTGGGCATCGTGTCGTTGCCGAGCTGACACCGCTCCGCTCTCGTTCTCCACAGGAGTGTCCGAGTCGGTCGCTCGACCACCGGCGGTGGTCCACCGCTTCACGGGCGATTGCTCGCCACCATCGTGTCACCGTGCGCGCACGGACACTGGTCACCGACCTGACGGACCTGGTCCTCGGCCGCGCCTGCCTGCAGTGTCAGATCCCCGGCCGACCTCTGTGCGAGCTCTGCCTCGAGGATGCGCGCGGCCTCGGCGCTCTTGTCGACCTGCCTGTCGGACTGCTGGACCTGCGCGTCGGTCATGCCCTGCCGTACCGAGGCCTGGGCTCCGACCTCGTCCTCGCCTACAAGGAGCGAGGCAACCGCGCGCTGGCTGACGCCCTCGGCGTCCTGCTGGCGGACGCCGTCTCAATCGTCGTGACTGACATTTCCACCGCGGGCCCGCGTCACTGGGCCTTGATCCCCATTCCCGGGCACCGTCGTCCCGAACGGGGCTTCGCCGCCTTGGACGCCATCGCAGCCGGCGCCCGCCGGGAACTTCGCCGCCAGGGCACGGCGGTCACGATTCAACCCCTGCTCGAGCTCACGACTCGCCACAGGCCCATGAAGCAGCTGGACCGCCGCGAGCGATGGCGGTCAGTCACCGGAAGCATGTCTGTCCGAGCGACTCAGATTCGACCCCATGACATGGTCGGCTACATCGTCATCGACGACGTCGTCACCACTGGCGCAACGCTAAAGGAGGCAGACCGTGCCCTCCGGGCTGCCGGAGTGCTGGTGCACGGCTTCGCCGCGGTCGCCCTGACCGCAGCACCTGGCGCGTAGTCGATCAACCCGGGTAGGTGGGGGCCGACCCCCGAACGCGCTCGGCCCAGACCCCCGGCCCCAACTCGTATACGAGTCCATCCGCCGCACCGACGAGCGTCGGCAGGCCGGGCGCCGCGCCAACGCTCACCGGCGCTTCTGGTGCACCATTCGAGCTGATCGAGCCTCGTGCGAGATCGATGTCGAACACCTGGAGGCTGCCGGCACTTTCGCTGCCCAGGACGGAGAGACTGTCGGAGCCCGACCACGCCACGTCCACCGCCTCCGCGAGCCTCGACTCGATCCGGATCGGCGCCTCGACAGTGATCCCCGACGCACTGACCGTCGAGCGGACGACCCTGGCGAGCAGCACCTCGGTTCGCGGACCCCTCTGAACGATCACCGCAGCACGTGTTCCGTCCCGCGAGGGCACGACTGACTGCACCTTCACGCGCCCGGTCAGGCCCTCGACCGGTATAGCGCTGGACGTTCCGTCCGTGCTGACGGCGACCAGTCCCTCCCCCTCGTCGACGACCCAGACAGAGGACGGGCCGTCGAAGGCCAGTGAGATCGCCCGACCCTCCTCGCGCACCTTGATCATGGTGGCACCCGTGGCCAGTCGAGCACGCCAGAGCGCCCCCTCGGTGTCGATACCCGCAACCGACCCGGAATCCGATCCCACAGCAATATCGATCAAGGTGACGTCGCCCTCGCCTGCAGCACCCGGGACCGGAGCCACACCGGCCGGCAGGACCGATACGACGCCCTCCGGCCTCGTGGCGTAGCCGACCGATCCCAGGGGCATCCGATTCGGATCCGCCAGCGGCCAGGCCTCGCGCGGCTGGGGGTTCCTCACGCCCGGCACGAGGAGCGGCTGACCCGCAGCGGTGATGTCGATCGACTGGACGTCGGGGAGCTGCCGCAGCGTCCATACCAACTGCTGCGAGAGCGCCTGCCTCGTTCGATCATCGGCCTCCAGCGCGGATGCCGTCAGGTCGACCCGCGCCACTCCGGACTCGATGGGCACCGCGTCGATGTTCAAGCCCACCGATGCAGGGAAACCGGTGCGCACAGCCGGCAGCAGCCAGTCATTCGGGCCCTCGATGAGCCGGCGCACCAGGGTCGTCGCAAGGCCGGGCCCGATCACCGGGATCATCCGCGGGTCCGGCACGAGCATCTGGAAGTCCGGATTGAAGAAGTAGACGTCGAAGCTCCGGAAGGCACGGTCCACATCGACCTGCGACAGCAGGAGCCCCTCAGGCACCCGGCTGATCCGCCACTCGCCGCCGACCTCCGTCAGGAAGAAGGTCGTCCGGATCTCGCTGCCCGAGGACGCCACGGTGAACCGCCCGTTGGGCTCGATCGTCCCCGAGTGGGGCGCGGTGAAGGACACCGCCGACCCGAGCGTGGAGAGCGACGGGGCCCCCTCGTACACCGTCACGCCCGCATTCGTGTTCCAGGCCTGACTCGCAGCCGGCGTCAGGTAGGCGCGCGCGACTCCGTGATTGTCATCGAATGAGGCTGACGCATCCAGGAAGCCTCGGACCACCTCGTCGGGGGTCATCCCTGGCCGCGGTGCCCGGGCGATAACGCGGATGAACTGATCCTCCGGGTCCACTCCGACCTGATCGCCCTGTTCGATCGGCCCGGCCGTGGGCACCTGTGCCGACAGGGAGGATGGGAGTACCCCGCAGGCCGTCACCAAGGCGACGGCCACGAGTGCTCCGAGCAGGCGGAGGATTCGCGCGGTCATGGCTGCGTCCTCATCATGAGCCGTTCTCCGAACCCTCGATGACGAATGTCGCCGCAGGCGAGGCCACAACGACGTCCCTCGGCGCGACATGCGGCTCAGGCTCGGTCGGACGTGGTGATGGGGAGTAGTCGTCGGGCTCGGGCTCCAACGGCAGCGGAGACCCCTCGAATCCCATCGAACGGTCCAGGGGCAGGGTGAGCCGGAAGCAGGCACCCTTGCCCGGCTCGCCCCATGCCTCCAGCCACCCCCCGTGCAGACGCGCATCCTCGAGCGAGATGGCGAGACCGAGCCCGGTGCCCCCCGTGGTTCGAGCTCGCGCCGGATCGGCTCTCCAGAATCGGTTGAAGACCAGACTCGACTCCCCCGGGCGGAGTCCGGCGCCGAAATCCCGCACCGTGACGGACGCAGCCTCGGCATCGTGGGCGACCCGCACATCGATGCCATGCAGGTCACCGTGCTCGATGGCGTTCTCCAGCAGATTGCGGATGATCCGAGCCACGCGACGCTGGTCGCACGGGACCACGCACTCACGGTCGACCGCTATGAGCCGGACGTCCAGCCCTGCGTGGTCGGCCAGGGGCGCCGCAGCGTCCACCGCCTGCCGCACCAGAGCGATGAGGTCGACGCGCTCCTCGTCCAGCACCGCTGCCCCAGCATCGAAGCGCGAGATCTCCAGCAGGTCGGCCAGCAGGGCCTCGAAGCGGTCCAACTGGTTCTGGAGCAGCTCGACCGCTCGCTCCGTCGGGGCGTCCAGGAGCTCGCGATCGTCATAGACGACATCGGCTGCCATTCGGATCGTCGTCAGCGGCGTTCGGAGCTCATGGGACACGTCCGAGACGAAACGCTGCTGGACGCGCGAGAGGTCCTCCAGCTGGCGGATCTGCGTCGCCAGGCTCTCGGCCATGGCGTTGAACGACGTGGCCAGCCGGGCGAGGTCGTCGGTGCCTCGAACGGGCATGCGTTCGGAGAGATTGCCGTCGGCGAGCCGAACAGCCGTCCGCGACGCCGCCCGTACCGGCACCACCACCTGCCGCGTCACAAGCAAGGCGACCCCCACCAGCAGGATCAGCAGCAGCAGTCCAGTGACGATGACGGACGATCGCACGAGGTCGAGAGTCCCCTGCTCCTGGGTCAACGGGAACAGGTAGTACAGCTCATATGGACCAACCGTGGGAACGGTCAACGGCGCGCCGACCACGAGGCCCGGGGTGCTGCGGCCGTCCAGGAACTGGATGTCGGTGTAGGTCCACGACTGGCGTCCGGAGTCGACGATGGCGGCACGGAGAGCGGGGGGCACCGAGGTCTCCGCAACAAGGTTCGTGCCGCGCTCGGGCGCGTCCACCGCCGACTGTGACGAGAGCAGGAGGACGTCGAAGGTCGCCGGCGCTCCGGCTCGGGCAGCGAGCGCGGCCACCACGCTGTCGACGATGCGTGCCGGCGCAGGAGTCGAAGGACCGGTGTCGGCAGCATCGGTGATCCGGCGAGCCTCGCCCAGCCCGGCGGTTGCCTCCCCGACCGAGAGGCGTTCCTTGGCGTCGAGGAGCCCAGAGGTGACGCGCGAGAGGAGGGACAGGCCCAGCACGCCGACGACGATCAGTGACAGCAGCAGTGTGGTGAGCGTGACGCGCAGCCACAGGGACCGTCGCCAGGTACGCCCCATCGCGCGCGGGACTGCCAGCACGAATCTGGGGACGACGAGCAGGAAGCGCGACATGACAGGGGGCGGCTGAGGCCCGCTAGACCTGTCCGGCCTTGTAGCCCACTCCGCGCACGGTGAGCACGATCTCCGGCTTCTCCGGATCCACCTCCACCTTGGCGCGCAGTCGCTGGACGTGGACGTTCACCAGACGGGTGTCGGCCGAGTGCCGGTAGCCCCACACGTCCTGGAGGAGCACCTCGCGGGTGAAGACCTGGCCCGGCTTGCGGGCGAGGCAGACGAGGAGGTCGAACTCCAGGGGCGTGAGCGACAGCACCTCGCCACCGCGGCGCACCTCGTGACCCGACACGTCGATGTCGAGATCGCCGATCGTCAGCGACTGGCTCGCAGGCTCGTCGTTGCGACGGATGCGAGCACGAATGCGCGCAACGAGCTCCTTGGGCTTGAACGGCTTGATGATGTAGTCATCGGCTCCCGACTCCAGGCCGACAACGACGTCGATGGTGTCGCTCTTCGCGGTGAGCATGACGATGGGCGTCCCGGACTCCGCACGGATGGCACGGCAGACATCGACTCCGTCTCGTCCGGGCAGCATGAGATCGAGCAGCACCAGATCGGGCTGAGCTCGCCGGAAGGCGTCGAGAGCCTCGGCGCCATCACCGCAGAACACCGGCTCGAAGCCCTCGCCCCTCAGGACGATTCCGAGCATCTCGGAAAGGGCCGCGTCATCGTCGACGACGAGAACCCGACCGCGGGAGCCTGAAGCTGAGGACACCGTCATGCGCCTATGGTGACACGTCGGGCAGGCCTACGAGCAGGGCTAGCGCTCCAGGGGCGTTCACGAGACCGTGCGAGACCATGGACGCACCCGTCGAACCGGTGCGCCACCGCACCCACCCCAGCACGAGACCCGAGGGCAGCAGCACGAGGAACCGCGTGGGCTCGAGGTGGAAACCGGCGAACACGACCGCGGTCAGCAGGATGGTCAGAACCGAGCCGACTCCCCTCTTGCGCAACGAGGCGAAGAACAGGCCACGGAAGAACAGCTCCTCCACCATCGGAGCGCCGATCATGACGATGATGGCGAAGATCACCAGCGAGGGGCGGCCCCCCTCAGCCTCCAGATCGGCAGCGGCGTCGGCTGCGGCCGATGTCAGGTCCGGAAAGACGATCTGAGTGATGACTGCCGCCACTCCCGCGAGCATCAGGGCTACCAGTCCCCCGCCGAGCCCCCATGCGGTGTCAGACCAGCTCAGCCGCAGACCCAGGTCCATCCGGGGGCCGTTGCCTCGAAGGCGGGTGATCAGCAGGGGCCAGCCCGCCAGCATCAGCCATGGCGCCGTCGTGCCGATCAGGATCTGCGCCACCAAGGGTGCATCGGTGGCGAAGAGGGCGAAGCCGACCGCGAACGCCAGCACGACCGCGCCGATCATTCCGATCAGGACGTCCCAGAGTCCCCATCGGGGGTCGCGCAGCACCGCACCGCTGGCCACGGCCTCCGTGACGGTTGCAGGACAGCCGGGGTAGTCGGCCGGAGCACGGTTGGTGGGCACGTCTCCACACTAGGTGAGGTATCGACGGCCAGCAGGTACGGTCATGGCATGGCGACTGGACGACCAATGACTCCCTGGCCCCGTATGCGACCTATGCGACGGGCCATCGGCCTGGTGGCAGTCGTGATCGGTGCCGTCTGGTTCATGCAGGGCGTCGGCATCTCCAGCGAGAGCGTGATGAGCAACAACCTCCTGTGGGCGGTCATCGGCACCGTGGTCTTCGTTGCCGGCTTCGTGGTCCTCTACCGGGAGCACACGGCTGCCAAGATCGCCATTGCGGAGGATCGCGCTGCAGCGGCTGCTGAGGCGGCTGCTGCCGAAGCCGACATCACCGCCGACGAGCCCCCCACGTCCCCCTGAAACGCCGAAACCTGCAGTTCCCGTCACAACCAACCGTGGGAGTGACGGAAACTGCAGGTTTCGAAGCGCGAGGACCTAGTAGCGGTACAGCTCCGGCTTGTACGGACCCGCAACGTCAACGCCGAGGTACTCGGCCTGCGGCTTGGTGAGCTCCGTCAACCGGACGCCGAGGGCATCCAGGTGCAGACGCGCCACCTTCTCGTCGAGGTGCTTGGGCAGCGTGTAGACGCCCAGCGGGTACTCGTCGAGCTTGGTGAACAGCTCGATCTGCGCCAGCACCTGGTTCGTGAAGGAGTTGCTCATAACGAACGACGGGTGACCCGTCGCGTTGCCCAGGTTCAGCAGACGACCCTCGGACAGCATGATGATCGAGTGTCCGTCGGCGAACGTGAACTCGTCGACCTGCGGCTTGATCGTCTTGCGCGTGACACCCGGCATCGTCATCAGACCCGCCATGTCGATCTCATTGTCGAAGTGACCGATGTTGCCGACGATCGCCTGATGCTTCATCTTGGACATGTCGTCCTTGGTGATGACGTCGTAGCAACCCGTAGCCGTGATGAAGATGTCGGCGCTGTCGATGACGTCCTCGAGGCGGGCGACCTGGTAACCATCCATGGCTGCCTGAAGGGCGCAGATCGGATCGATCTCAGTGATGATCACGCGCGCACCCTGGCCGCGCAGCGACTCAGCCGAGCCCTTGCCCACATCGCCGTAGCCGCAGACGACGGCGACCTTGCCGCCGATGAGGGCGTCGGTCGCACGATTGATGCCATCGACGAGCGAGTGGCGGCAGCCGTACTTGTTGTCGAACTTGCTCTTGGTCACCGAGTCGTTGACGTTGATGGCCGGGAAGAGCAGCGAGCCCTCGCGGAGCATCTCGTAGAGACGGTGCACGCCGGTGGTGGTCTCCTCGGTGACGCCCTTGATGCCGGCCGCGATGGTGGTCCAGCGCTGCGCATCCTCGGTCAGCGAACGACGGAGGGTCTCGAGAACGACCGCGTACTCCTCCGAGGTGTCGGAGTCAGGCATCGGGACGACGCCCGCGGCCTCGAACTCCTTGCCCTTGTGGACCAGCAGCGTGGCGTCGCCGCCATCGTCGAGGATCATGTTCGGGCCCTTGCCATCCGGCCACATCAGGATCTGCTCGGTGCACCACCAGTACTCGGGCAGCGTCTCGCCCTTCCAGGCGTAGACAGGGACGCCCTGGGGGTCCTCAACGGTGCCGTTGGGGCCGACGACGATGGCCGCGGCGGCGTGATCCTGGGTGGAGAAGATGTTGCAGGAGGCCCAGCGGACGTCGGCGCCGAGATCCACGAGGGTCTCGATCAGCACCGCGGTCTGGATGGTCATGTGCAGCGAACCGGTGATGCGGGCGCCCTTGAGCGGCTTGGTGGAGCCGTACTCGGCGCGCATCGCCATCAGGCCGGGCATCTCATGCTCGGCAAGGCGGATCTCGTCGCGACCGAACTCCGCGAGGGAGAGGTCGGCGACCTTGTAATCGGGGGTGCCGTCAGGCTTGGACACGGACATGCAGAACTCCTCGTGAGAGTGGATCAGGTCAGTGCGAACGCCACGAGGCTTCGATGGTTCGCCAGAAGGCCACCGCGGGAACCAGGGCTCCGGACCGCTGGGGCTGCCCCCAAGTGTGCCAGAGGAGGATGGATTCCGCCCAATTGGCACGCATCCCAGGCGCACTTTCGCGCGGCAGGCGGGGACATTCGAGGGGTGTCCCACGTCAGTTCAGGGGCTGCGGTCGATATCAGGCTCGAGGAAGATGTACTTCGCCGTCGGGACGGCAGCCCTCAGTCTCACTTCCGCGTCGTCGATGTCCTGCGCGATCTCGATCCCGGTGGCCGAGTGGGCGACGGCGATCTTGGCCGCGACCAGCAGCTCGTCAGGCCCCACATGGAGCGTGCGCAGGTGGATGACGCGGTTGACGCCATCAGAGCTCTCCAGCGCCTCGCGGATGGCAGCCGTCTCCTCGGGCAGGGCGCTCTCGCCGACCAGCATCGCCGTCATCTCCATGGCGAGGAAGATCGCGATGACGACGAGCAGCGTGCCGACGGCCATC
>Ga0255771_1004612_pt1 | contig 12457 bp, 10 predicted proteins | sample 011ome_19_FD_179969 | JGI IMG/M metagenome (GOLD analysis project Ga0255771, IMG submission 179969) | Coastal salt marsh microbial communities from the Groves Creek Marsh, Skidaway Island, Georgia - 011510BT metaG (version 2) | ecosystem: Environmental > Aquatic > Marine > Intertidal zone > Salt...
TGGGTGCCATCAAGCGCACCTTTCAAATCATCAGTGAATTCGAGCGAACCGCGCTCGAAGTTTCTCTGAACGATCTGTTCAAGACCTGGCTCATAGATCGGAATTTCACCGCAGTTTAAGCGCGCCAGTTTGTCTTTATCAACATCCACACAAACCACGTGGTTGCCCATTTCGGCAAAACAGGCACCGGTTACCAAACCAACGTAACCAGTACCAACGACTGCTAACTTCATAAATGCTTAGAGTCCGTTCTTGTAAAATTTTTCGTAACAATGATTGGTCGCATCAACAAACCCATCAATCGAGCCACAGTCAAACCGACGGCCTTTGAACCGATAAGCTAAGACACACCCTTCTTGCGCTTGCTTCTTCAGCGCATCAGTGATCTGCAACTCTCGGTTTTTCCCAGGCGGCGTATCGCGCAACACATCAAAAATATCCGGCGTTAAAATATAGCGTCCGATAATCCCAAGGCTTGATGGAGCCTCTTCCTTCAATGGCTTTTCGATCATGTCTGTGATTCGAAAGACACCGTCTTTCAATGGCTCACCGGCCACCACACCATATTGATGAATATGCTCATCAGGCACTTCTTCCACAGCAACAATCGAGCAGCGGAACTGACGAAATAACTTTACCATCTGCATCAACACCCCATCACCATCGGCAATACAGAGGTCATCGGCTAAAACCACAGCAAATGGCTCGTCACCAATCAAGGTCTCACCTGTCAAAATCGCGTGGCCGAGGCCTTTCATTTCTTTTTGACGGGTGTAGGAAAATTCACAGGCATCGATCAAGTCGCGCGTCGGCTGAATCAAATCTTCTTTACCGGTCCCACGGATTTGATCTTCGAGCTCATAGTTTTTATCGAAATGATCTTCAATCGCACGCTTCCCGCGGCCTGTGACAAAACCAATCCGTGTCAAACCGGCATCAACCGCTTCCTGAACCGCATACTCAATCAGTGGCTTGTTGACCACCGGGAGCATTTCTTTGGGAGAAGACTTCGTTGCCGGCAAAAAGCGGGTGCCGTAACCCGCCACAGGAAAGAGGCATTTACGAATCATTAAAAGTCCTATGTAATGAACTTGTCACTTAAACGACATGAATATACCAGATTCAATATGACAATTCGTTGTCGGATCTACATTCACATGCGTTTCATCTAGACAATCGAGACGTCCAACACAACCTCTAGCCCCTGATACCATTGGCAAAATCTAGACATGCCGTCTTTAGCCAAATAGAAACTACGTCAATACCTTTATTTGGCTGCCCGTTGAGGGGTTCTTTGGCTCTGTGGATCAACGTCAAATCTACCAGGTAGTCAGAGGTCTTTTCGGGGTATTTGGAAGTCATCAAACTTGACTACTCACCACTATAGCTTTGTGTCATTGACGAGTCTGAATTTGGACAACGAGTCTCAAAGGAATCGCAAGAGCAGGCAATCCTTAGAGTCCTCATGGACCAACATAACTTAACCATAAATGACTTCCCTGAAATCGGTAGCAAGTTGATGGTCTCTAGCAGGCCAGAGGAATCTAACGAAGAAACACATCGAAGCGCTATGCCGACATCTCCATATCTGTCCTGTTCTATTTTTTAATCCAGTGTAATAGTCATTGTTCGGACAGCAAGCGTTGATTACATTAGGTTTATGTTGCGCGATAGGACAAATACGATGTGGGACGAACGCTACCAAACACCTGAATACATCTTCGGCGACCAACCGTGCCAATGGCTGATCATGAATCAATATCGTATACCAACATCTGGTAACGCGCTGGCTCTTGGAGACGGCGAGGGGCGAAACGGTGTGTTTTTAGCCGAGCTTGGTCTTCAAGTGACTTCGGTCGACTTATCGGAAGTCGGATTACGTAAGGCACGTGACTTAGCGGAAAGACGCGGGGTCTCCATCCAGACGGTACAAGCAGATCTCAATAACTACGAAATCAATCCAGAAAGCCAAGATCTGATCGTCTCAATCTATTGCCATTTACCGGATGCAATCAGGGAGCTCGTTCACTCGCGCGCCGAGGAAGCTCTGAAACCGGGCGGTTTTTTCATATTGGAAGCGTTTCATCACTCACAATTGAAATATCAATCAGGTGGTCCAAAAACCACCGACCTGCTTTATGATTTAGATGCATTGATTGGGGACTTTCAAGCCCTTCAGATATTGGAAGCATTTGATGGGTTATGCTATCTCGATGAGGGTGCCAGACACTCTGGACTCGGCCATATCGTGCGATTGGTCTTACACAAACCACAGCTTTGAGGGTTATCTATGCGCCTTTTGTTAATGTCAGCCATTCTTTCAAGCCAGGCGTTTGCCGAGGACTACAAACCTGATGCGGAAAACGGGGCTTTTCTCCACGGTGATCATTGTGTTGATTGCCACATGGTCGACAGCCATGAAGCACTCTATACAAGAGAAAATCGAGTGGTGAATGAACGCATCCTCCTAAACGGCCAAGTAAGCGCGTGCGTCCAAGTCTTGGATTTAGGTTGGTTCCCAGACGAAGAAAAAGATGTTTCTCAGTTTTTGAATCAGGAATATTACAATTTCTGACGCTGGATCAGTTTCGTGAATTGAGATTGATGACCCGAGCGAATTGCGATGTTAAAAATCAGAAGGCCGGTCATATTCGAGTGGCGCCGGGTTCTTAAACTGTATTTGCAAATCAGGAGTTGAACTCCTGATTTGCAAGAATCATCGGTATAGACATCAAACGACTAGTCAGTGTTTGCGTCGAATGAGATATACTTTGGCGCTCAGAACCTATGAACATGGACAACTAGGTTGATAATAATACACCCGCCATGGAGCGATAAGTGTCAATAACCGAATTGATGGTGCACTGGATGCAACGCAGTGCTCAACCAATTGTCTCGCTGCCTCGCGCGATAAAACGAGCAGTCGCGATCACTGTAGATATTTGTCTGTGCATCCTCGCAACTTGGCTAGCCTTCTATCTGCGACTAGATACTTTTGTGGCCCTTACCGATGACCTGACCCGCCCGGTCATCCTATCGATCATGATCGCATTACCGATCTTTGCAGCAACTGGATTGTATCGCGCAATTTTCCGCTACTCTGGTTGGCCTGCAATCCTTACTGTAGGGCAAGCTATGGTGCTCTACAGTCTGATTTACATGAGTGTTGTCATGGCAATCGGCCTCGATGGGACACCGCGAACCATTGGCGTACTTCAACCACTTTTGTTGTTTTTTGCGGTTGCGGGCTCACGGCTTCTCGCTCGCTTCTGGTTGGGCTCAACCTATCAGGCTAGGGTACATAAAGATACGCTGCCTCGCGCACTGATCTATGGCGCTGGCGTAGCCGGTCGACAACTAACAGGTGCCCTCAATGCCGGCTTCGAGATGCAAGCCGTTGGTTTTATCGATGACGACGATCGTTTACACGGGCATGTGCTCAATGGATTACCCGTCTTTGCAGCGAAGGACCTCACTTATCTCATTCCATCGAAACAAATCACGCACGTGTTACTGGCAATGCCATCTATGGAACGCTCGCGCCGTAACCAAATTTTGCAACGAATCGCGCAACAACGCGTAGTGGTGCGAACACTGCCATCGATGGCTGACTTGGCCGAGGGTCGGGTGACCATCAGTGACATTAAAGATCTTGATATTGACGATTTGCTGGGTCGCGAGTCGGTTGCACCCAATCATATATTGTTGTCGAAAAAAATCACCGGGAGAACTGTATTGGTCACAGGTGCAGGCGGCTCCATTGGTGGAGAGCTCTGTCGCCAAATCATCTTACTTCAGCCCGCTCGCCTCATTCTGGTTGAGAACAACGAATATGCGCTGTATGCCATTCAGAGTGAACTGGATGCAGTGCAGTTACGTCTTCAGTTGGAATACGCCATCGAACTGGTTCCAGTGTTGTGTTCAGTGCAGAACAGCAGCCGAATACAAGATACGATGCGGCGTTGGAAGCCCAATATCGTGTACCACGCTGCAGCCTATAAGCACGTTCCGCTTGTCGAACAGAATGTACTTGAAGGCATCAAAAACAATGTATTTGGTACGCTGTACGTGGTGAAGGCGGCTATTAAGGAGGGGATTGCAGACTGCGTGTTGGTGAGTACGGACAAGGCTGTGCGGCCAACTAATGTCATGGGCGCAACCAAACGGTTAGCGGAAATGGTGCTTCAAGCGCACCAGGTGGCGACATCGCATCAAACGTGCCTGTCGATGGTTCGCTTTGGAAACGTACTAGCGTCGTCGGGCTCGGTGATCCCAAAGTTTAGAGCACAAATTCGGGATGGAGGACCCGTCACTGTTACCCATCCTGAAGTCAATCGGTTTTTCATGACCATTCCGGAAGCTGCCCAGCTCGTCATTCAGGCTGGCGCGTTAGCTGAAAGAGGAGAAGTGTTTGTGCTTGATATGGGTGAACCAGTCAAGATTATTGATTTGGCAAGACAAATGATCCATCTATCTGGCCTCCGGGAGCGATCAGACGAACAGCTCGACGGGGACATTGAGATCAAAATCACTGGTTTGCGTCCTGGTGAAAAACTCTATGAGGAACTATTGATCGGTCACAATCCTGAAAAGACTGTGCATCCAAAGATTCTGAAAGCAAACGAGGCATTCGTGCCATGGCGTTCGCTTGATTCAGAACTCCGCGAGCTCGAACACTCAATCGAGACAAATCAGGTCCGTAAAGCACTCAAGATACTTGAGTCGCTGGTCGATGGTTTCCAACCAGGAAAGACGCACGATGACAGCGATATAGAACAAAGTCGAACCAGGTTTTGCGGTGAATCCTAGTACTCAAGTTTTTTTTAGGACTTATCGTGGCGACTCTCATCAGCACGCCCTAAAAGACTTGACGTCCTTTGGATTTCAGCTGACGTCAAAGGGGGATGCATCAAAAACTGATAGAACATTTCGATTATATATTGTCTCGAGGCAACTATGCGTTTCAATCACACCACTATTTGAATTCTCGATTACAATATCACTGGATGACCGGATTCGAGCACAACAACGGCAACGCGGGCTCCTATATTTCCGAGTCTGCCCGTTACAAGCACACAAGACTTTTTTGAAGTTCGAGGTTTAATTTCAGAGATTCTTGGGTCCAAACGTCAGTAATGGCAACGCCAAGACAATTAACCGCGAAAATACGCGATACCGAGTTTAGAAAACTACAACGTCTTCGCAAAAAAGACACAGATTGCACACTTCTAATTTACTCACCGGTCAAACACACTATACGATCCAAGTAGTTTTACACATTTTCGTAACCTTGTTAGGAATCCAATGATTAACTGTCACATAGTTGTATCCGCCAAAACCCTCGATTATTTCCGGTATCAAGTGGAACACATGCTGAGTATGGCGCAAGAACCGAACAACGTTTATTTTCATGCATACGCTTTAGATCCCAAAGCCTTTAACTCAAGTAGGCATGCACCGCGGGTGAGCTCCTGCCACCCCGTATTCGCCTATAACTGGGCGTATCGAAAAACAACACTGCGGGAGATATGGCTATGGTCAAAGTGGTTTTTTTTGAATAGATGCGTTTTAAGTGGTTCTAACGGACATGCCGCCGGCCTCGGGTTACCTTCCGAGTCACAAAAGTCTCTCAGCGCTTTGAGCTCTCATGGTTAACCAGGATCCCGTTACACGCAAAAAAACCTTAGGCTTCCCTGTAGTTCACGGTAGTCCAGTACGCATATAGTTTAGATATGGCGTATGGGCTCCGGAGGTAGAACGGTGTGGTCTCTGTTTGGGGGGTTTCCTGAACTTTTTAATATAACTCAGACGTTGAGGCCTGATAGACTCGGATCCGTTACTGAAGTCCCAGTATCCTCATGGCCTCAAGGATCCGCAAAGTTCCGGGTGCGTCAGAGTTCGCTGTGTACTCCGGCTCCTCAAATGATACGGACACGTGACTATGGGCAGCCTAGTTGCAGCCTTCGTCTGGTAAAGAAACGGATAAAACTTTGAATATCGACGACGAATCAGTCATATCTCCATGATGCCGTATCAGTTTCGGATTAACATCATGAGGATATTGGAACAAATGATCGATACGCTCCGTGTTAAAAAGCGAATTGCGTCGATTGATGCAATAAACTGGTAACACTTCTCCAGAAGAAACTCTGCCAAATAAGTACCGTCTTGGCCGGTGATACCGGTGATAAGCGCAGTCTTACTCTCACTCATTTACACTAATTCCAATCAATCTTTGCAATCTTCTCGCGCTATTAACATACCAAAACATACGACCCTATATTTAACACCTTGAACACTCCATAAATTTGCAGGTTCAAGGTGTAGACCGAGACGTAAATCCACCGAAGCGGTGATAGACTAGGGTAAGAACATGACTGATCCAGCGACAAAATATCGGCAAACCTCCTGCTAACAGTTAACTACATCTTCTCGTTGAGATTAAGCGAAGTTTCCTCATGGTTGAAATCCCCGAGATAAAACTTCACCAAGGCGACCAAATCAGCTTTTTCCGACTTCCTTGCGCTCTGCCACGCATTCAAATCACGCCTAAAGTCTTCATAGTTGGGCGCCGGGTTGATCCCTTTAAAAGAAATCACACCCAGATTCTTAAACCTCGAAAAATCGACTGAATCGTCTTGCGTCCAAAACTCCTCATATAATTTTTCACCAGATGTGTCGGTCATTGATGCGTAGACTGGCCAGTACCGGTCTAAATCTAGACCGGTAATCAGCTCTCTAGCTTCCCGGGCGCTGTCTACGATAACCGGCTCTCGCCCTTGACGGCGCAGGAACTGGCTGGCGACATCAATAATCGCAGTGAGGGAGAACTCATCCGTCTCCTTTGGGATAAATATCTCCCCGTGAACACCTAGCAAAATAGAAAATAAGCACAGCTGCGCAGATTCCTCGGCTGTCATAAAAAATCGGCGAATATCTATAGGCACAGACAACGGCTGTTTTTTTTCAATCCGATTTCTAAACCCATGTAACAGGCTTCCATTTGAAAACGCCACGTTAGCAAACCGGGCAGAGGAAACCGACACATCAGCGCAGGCTGAGAAACAAAACTCCTCCATAAGTCGCTTACTGGCACCCATCAGATTTACTGGCGCGGAAGCTTTGTCTGTAGAGACACAGAAGTATTTCTCAGCACCTAAAGTAGAGGATAAATTCATCAACTTTACTGCGTTAAGGACATTCGTCTCAAACATACGGGACAAGGTGAAAGGGTCTTTTTCGCTTCGAACATGCTTCAATGCAGAAAAATTGAGCACATAATCAAATATGTGATCATACGCGGCAATCAAGCGGTCAAACTCGAGAGAGCCGCAGCAGATTGCAAACGGCGTTATGCGAACTGATGACTCAGCTTCTGTTGCCCGGATATCCCTAATTAGCTCAGCAAGACCATTTTCATCCAAGTCGATAACCACAAGCTCCTGGCACTCTAGTTTCGCTAGCACTTTCACAACTGCAGAGCCGATGGATCCAGCACCACCTATCACTAAAAAAGACCTACCTTTTACGAGTGCTCTTAGATTTCTCTCATACTCAGGCCAGTCTTGCTCAAACAGACCAGCAGACCGGCCAAGTATTTCAAGTATCGACGATGTGGCTTTTTTCATGTCATGAACCGAGAACAATACATAGAAAGTGCAATGGGGCGCATTTAAAAAGCAAAAGCCTCTTTTCCTCTACCGAAGCCACTACTTGTCGGTCGCGGCCAAGGACGTTCGAACAGTTGGCGTCGATATAACCAAATATCCCCAAAAAAAATATCATTTTGAATGCCTGAACCTCACTTGAAGCGTCTCTTATCAGCGCTTTCCGAACCAACGAAACCCGACTACTTGGGTCAAACTCAACCAACCAATTTCCCTAGTGTTTCACCGTACAGACCATCTCGGCCGAATCAATCAAAATCGATAGGTCACGCTTTTGGCGAGTCTTCGAGATCATACTTATGCCCTTGGCTGACACGGGATAAATCGCCCATTCCCAGTCGCACTCTTTAAATTAAACCACTCTTGCTTTTCGAGGATAGAACTATAGCAGATGAGCTGCCAATAGAGCCCCCAAGCATTAGCGTACGCAGCTAAAGAAGTCCGAAATACCTCTGATGGGAACTATATTCCAGGTACGGAGTCGCTCAAACAGACCAAGATGAACTCAACACGTTGAACATGCCAGATTCAAGACACAACCCAATCTACGACACGTTACACAACGATAAGTCAAAAAAAACTACTCCGAGAACTGAAAAATTCTGAATCACCATCAACTTAACAGTACCGGCGATTCTCTCAGTGGATTTTGGTACACTACGGAGATAAACTTCACGCCAAAAAAATCGAATCGTTAAGGAAAACCAAATGGGATCTGTTCGCAAACTTCTGTCAAGAGTCGAACTTCCAGAAAGAGAAAAACATCATTCAAGGATGTTTATTGATCTTGCAGAAAACATACATATCCACCACAGAGAGTACAGAACCGTTTTTTCGTTAAATGAATATTTTGAATATGTCGATGTAATAGCACGTTCAACCGAAGACGTCAGATCATTTCTCGCCAATAACCAACATTACAAAGAACAGGAATTTCCAACCACAATAATGGTGGGTGGCGGTCGCGCACAACAACTTAAATATCTTTCTAATTCGCCATATTTCGACAATGAAATGGTTGTCGAGCTTCAAGATGAATTTGTCACGGATGAAATCCACATTCATTATCGCGACTTCCGGATTGCAATGGATCGTACGCGCTTCAAGCTATTTGCTGATTGCATTCAAAAAGCAGCAGATGAGTTAGAAGTCTTCTTATCAGACAATGAATATAATCGAACCTTTCATGCGGACCGGCTTGTTGCCGACTTCAATCAAAACGAGAAAAAGCCTAAAAGTGACCCCGAAGCCGCAAACCAAGGCATTCAAAAAATAGGGTTAACAAAAATCCATTCCAAATGGTACCCTAATATCGTTGAGGACTTTAATCCTCCTAGCAATTTTATAAACCCTATAGTCGAGCAAATACAAACAGGAACTAGAATTCCACCTGTAATCGTCTGTCCTAGCACCGAGAAAGGTGACTTCCTGTTAGTTGATGGTCACCATAGATTAAAAGCACATCACCTCGCGGAACAAAACTCGATAGATGCGATTATCATCGATATCAATTATGAAGATACCGAAAAACTTCGTTCCGCCGAAGCGTTGTTGAAAGATTTTGACAACATCACAAACTACAAATACAAGGTATCTACATTCCTTAAGTCCTACTTAGGCTATTGCTTAAATACCCATTATGCAGGCGCATACAACAAAAAACTTTTCCGGAACACAACCCTTTTTCGTACACTCAGAAAGATTAAATACTTGATATTCGGAAAGAAGGAAGTATTCAAGAGTTTTAACGAAGCTTTTAATAAAACTTAAGATAATCAATCGCTGATATCCTTATCTTCAATCAGTAGCTGTTGTATGACATCTGCAAAACAATCAGGCTGGCCAGCAGACTCATCAGACGATTCGGGCCAATGCCCGAGCCGGTCAACCTTCCCCTCCAAAAACTCTCCGCACTTACTAACCAATTCAGCATCCGAGTCGAAGATAACATCGTAATAAGGTTGATTATATAAAGGGTGAAAGGACCGAACGCCCATAACATCGAAATTAATAGCGTTATAACCTCTCAATCCAAGTTGAGAAATTGCACTAGACACACCCATGCCGATGAACAAGTTACCAAACGTTTTAAATTTTAAAATATCTGTTCTAGGTTCTTCCCATAACCTGAATCGACCACTATCTACCAACTCCCTTAACTCGTAACTTGAGGAAAATATTGGATGTAACGAATTTCGGGGACTCTTCAATTTAATTAGAACATTGATATCATCGTGCCTAGAAAGCAATTCAATAAATAACCGGATAAACCGATCATATGATCTTTCCGTCAGCGGGTTTCCCAAATTTCCGTAAATATTATCAAATCCAACTATGACCCTTACCCCTTTTTCGACTCCAGCCGAGATCTCCGTCTGAGAATCAACGATTTTTTTATTGTGTGCGGAAGTTGAAAGGACGATTTTACTTGGGAACCGCTCGTTGAGATGAAGAGACTCAAAGGTGGTGCTCCAAGAATAAAAAATATCTCGAGTTATTTCAGGACCAAGAGTTTTATTTGGAAAGTATGATTCAGATCGCTGTATCCCGATGATTTTTCCAACTCCGTCATATGAACATCCTGCAAATTTCTTAAAAAAAGGCGAAAATTGTCTCTCTTCGCCTTCTAGCGTCAACCTGATATCAAACCGCTCGTACAATCTTTTCCAATAGAAAATAGAATAAACCAAAACGCTGACAATATTTTCAAAAAAAGTTTTCTCTATCTTGAACTTATCAAAGTCAAAAGACTTAAATACCCTCCTCGATTCATAATTTTTAAGCAGTGCAATTCTTGTTGAAAAATATCCGAGCTCGTTTTTTTTCGCATAATTAAACCAATTCGGTTTCCCAATCTCCAAGAAAATTACGTGATTCAATAACTCGGTCGATCCATCGAACACCCAAAGATCGTTGGCGAAGTGCCCATCCAAACCGTCACGTATGGTAGCTAATATCCTACTATTGGGACTATTAGGTTCCAAGAACTTACGATTAATACCCAAAAGATCTGAGTCAAAAACTGGAAGTTTGTTGATGAAACTCCCTTTACTCAGCAAACGGTGAATAGAGCCTGCGAACAGTTCAACCGATGATTGATAAACAGGTGTAGCTAGAGCGTTTTCAGGGGATTTTACAAATCTATCACGACTGAAAATGTAATCTTCAATCTTGTATTTGATGGCCAAGAAAACATACTGTTCCAACCAATCTTTTCGTCCCAAGGTAGATGCTACCTGCTCGATTAAATCGACAACCTCACTTCTATTTAAATAGTCGCTGGCAACTTTGTATGAGACTGACTCAGCATGAAAAGTTGATATTTTTTTATCATCGTCTGAAAATATCAGGTTTAATGTATCAAATGGTTTTTCAATCATATTTTAAATAGAATTTAACCTCAAATAGTTCAGATTAGATTTAACAAGAGCGAAAAAACATTTTATTGATTCCAAATTATTTGGCCCCTTTTGTCTAGGAGATACATCAGAAAATTGAACTTTATCAGACGCCATGTTATTACAGTAAAAAATCGCTTCCATAAACCTTAAATCTAGATGCGGTCTCCTTCAGCATGTTTAAAAAAAGATAGTTCTCAGATCAGTTCCCGGCCCTCAATAAAATTCTGATCTCCGCTACCTAATGCTGACGATAATCCAATCGGAATTGTAATTCAAATAAATGAACTTTTCGATCTATAAGCTAGCTTTTAAAGTACTAAATCGTTTTAAAAGAAAGCTCGTCAAATTATGTTTCCGAAGGTGTCATAAATGTTTGACAATTTAAAGAAATATGTTCCCAGATTGAACTTTTTCTCCGAATAATAACTATCATCAAGAGAACAGAGAATCTCTCGAATTTTTCCATCAAGAAACAAAGGATAAATCAATGCCGAACATTTCGCGGAAAAGCGAACTGATTGAGTGTCACAAACAGAATCCAGAGGTCAAGACATAAACTCATGTTCTTGAGGTAGACTCGGTCTACTTTACCTTTCAACTTATCAGAGGCCTGATCACGATAAATGACTTGGGCTAACCCAGTAATACCGGGCCGCAGTTCAGATAACCCATACCTGGTCCGATAAAGATTCAGATCAACTTGAGAGACCAGACCCGGACGCGGACCAACGACTGACATGTCACCAGTCATCACATTCAAAATTTGTGGTAGCTCGTCCAAACTATATTTTCTTACAGTTCTTCCCAAGCCAGTTAGATATAAGTTCGCATTTCCTAGGTCGGCAGTTGCCCTGAGTGGTGTACCATCGTGCATTGTTTTTAGTTTGATTATTTTAAATGTTGTATTATCTTTTCCGACCCTCTCTGAAACAAACAATGGATTAGATCTATAAAGCATAATATGGATAATAGATAGAATGGCTATCACTGAGCCAGCAAACGGTAGCGCTATAAAAACTATTAAAAGATCTTGTAATTTTTTTGCGCGTAAATATATCCAAGTCGGTCCATTTCTGTTCATCAGTATTTGATTCATTTTAACGCAGGCCTTTCATTTTTTATGGTATGCACAACTTTAGACACCAGTGATTCATAGCTATGTTCAATAAATCGATCGAGACTGGAATTTTCAAAATCTCTCAGAAAAATTTGTTTTCCTCGACCAGCTAAAAGAAATTTTGATGTAGGAACAACATTTTCTTCGAATCCTATTTCGTTTAAAACATCCTTTATCAGCTGGTATTTTCTATATTTCTGATCTGTGCCATAGCCGATGATCATTGGCTTCAAGTTCTGTTCTACCAATAATTCATCTATAGAAATTAGTAA
>Ga0255771_1004667_pt1 | contig 12367 bp, 10 predicted proteins | sample 011ome_19_FD_179969 | JGI IMG/M metagenome (GOLD analysis project Ga0255771, IMG submission 179969) | Coastal salt marsh microbial communities from the Groves Creek Marsh, Skidaway Island, Georgia - 011510BT metaG (version 2) | ecosystem: Environmental > Aquatic > Marine > Intertidal zone > Salt...
GGATTATCAAGATCAATGCCGGCAAGTGCGTTGGCAAAACGGTTGAAATAGCTTTCCCGACGAATTTCACCATCGGACAGGATATCAATACCCGCAATTTCCTGATCATGGATGGCGGTTAGGGTGGCGTCATCCTGCGCTTCGTCCAAATTATCGGCGGCAATTTTCCAGACTTCGCGCATCCTGACCCGCGGTGGCCCTTCGCCAAGCAGTTTTTCCTTATCAACAAGCCATGATGGTTGTGGGTAGCTACCGACAAGCGTAGTTGGAATCAACTTATCAAGCATCATAGTTTTTCTCAAATGTCATTGGTTTCTCTTGGATATTGCATCTGTGTATCGCAACGCAAATGCCCTGTTGGGGTGGGCAGACTTTTATTTTGCCAAATGGCGACCATCGTCAATCAGGACTCAGGTCAAAATTATTCACCCGGCCGGCCAAGATTGCAACTGATGATTGTTTATTGAAATTGTATCTTTTGAAATTGTGTCTTTGGCGTGGCGTCTATTTTCCGCGTTCGGCAATACATTGGCGGCAACCCGTACTGCCGCGAAGGTGAAGGCGAGGCTGCTGTTCGAATGGCCCATGGCGGCGACAAATGATGATAATTTTGGTTGTATGGTTAAAATAATCAACCCTCGAATAATCAAAGGTGCCACCGTGGATTTTTTGAAATTTACGGATGATGGATTCAGTGTTATCGGGTTTTGATTTTGCCACCTGATGTTCCTTTTTGACAATGCCCCTATCACGGCGGCATTTCGGTGCGGCGATACGGCCTGTACCAAGTAATTTGCCACATAATACGCATTCTGGGCTTTTGGCCGATCGCATGAAAGCTGGCAATGCGTTTTGTGTGCCTTAAGGCTGACTATCGCCTAATGTTGCTCATTTCTCAATATCTAGGCCGAAAGGTCGGTAAAACCGTTTCATTATATCGTGGTGCTTGCTTGCCACGGTTCGATTTATATAGTTAAATCCATATATTAGTTTTCTATTTTCTAGGGTTTCGGTGATGGTAAAAATCAATTTGCGACCGCATATTGCGGGGCTGGTCAGGCTTCGGGTCTTGGCGGTTACCGCGATGTTTGGTGCCGTGATGTATGGTGCCATTTCAAATGCTTTGGCACAAGCTGATCTTGCTGATCAAATTGCCAAAGCCGATATTGGCTATGGTGAATACTTGGCAGGGGAATGTGTGACCTGTCATCGAAAGTCGGGGAAGGGCATTCCGCAGATTAATGGTATCGAGGCCGAAACATTCGTGACCATCATGAAGGCCTATCGCAGTAAAGAACTGGATAATAAGGTCATGCAGATGATGGCTGGCAGGCTTGATGATGAACAAATTATATCGCTTGCGGCCTATTTTTCATTGCTGACCGAATAATGCTCATTCTGGTGCAGATTTTGTGTCGGAAATAACATATGTAAATTTTTAGTTGTAGTTTGTTTATTTAAATGTTTTTCTCTATGTTAAGAAAAAGAGGATGGTCGCTTTTCAGCGATGCCTTAAAGCAGAATTACAAATGACAAATTAAAATTAAAAGGGGAGATTGTCATGACTTTAGTTTCGCGGCGCGGCTTTGGTGGCCTGTTTGGTGCGTCGGCTCTTGGCCTTGCAATGCCGTCATTGGCCTTTGGCGCGGTTCCAAAAGTTGTTGTAATTGGTGGTGGTGCTGGTGGCGCAACTGCGGCACGCTATCTTGCAAAGGACTCGAAAGGTGCCCTTGATGTGACTTTGGTTGAAGCATCAAAGCGCTATTACACCTGTTTTTTCTCAAACCTTTATATTGGTGGCTTCCGCAAATATGGGTCAATTGGTCATAATTATTATGGGTTAGCTGTAAACAATCGTATTAATGTTGTGCATGAATGGGCGTCATCGGTGGACGCTGCTGCCAGAACAGTCACGTTGGCATCAGGCGGCACATTATCATATGACAAGCTTGTCCTTTCACCCGGGATTGCGCTGAAATATGATAGTATTGCGGGCTATTCGCCGCAGGCTCAAGGACGAATGCCACATGGCTGGACATCTGGAACGCAGGCTCAACAAATTCGCAATCAAGTTCTGAATATGAAAAAAGGTGGTACTTTTGTTATGGTGCCTCCGCCAAACCCGTATCGGTGTCCGCCAGGGCCGTATGAGCGCGTTTCTATGATTGCTCACTTACTGAAAGAGCGCAATTCAACCGCCAAGATCATTGTCTTGGATCCTAAGGCAAAATTCTCAAAAATGGGACTTTTCATGGCTGGTTGGGAAAAACATTATCCTGGAATGATCGAATGGCTTGGCCCAGATGCTCATGGAGGTATTCGGTCGGTTAACCATGAAACTATGGAGATTGTTACCGATCTAGATACGTTTAAAGCTGATGCCGCGTGTGTAGTGCCAGCACAGCGTGCAGGGTCAATTGCGATAGCGGCTGGTGTTACAGATGGTGATTGGGCGCCAATTATTCCAGCAACAATGGCGTCAAAAGCTGATCCAAACATCCACGTGCTTGGTGATGCATCAGTTGCGTCATCGATGCCAAAATCTGGATTTTCGGCAAATAGCCAGGCCAAGGTAGCCGCCAATGCAATTCGCGGTGAATTGACCGGAAGCCGTGTTTACGATCCACGTTTTGCCAATACCTGTTGGAGCCTGATTGCAACAAATGATGGGGTTAAGGTTGGCGCGAATTACAAAGCCGGATCAGAAAAGATTGATGTGGTAGATAAATTCGTTTCACAAGGCGACGAAAGTGCCGATCTTCGCAAAACCACTTATGAAGAATCGATTGGTTGGTACAATGGTATCACCAGCGACATGTTTTCATAAGTCGCGCCGATTACTTCCGCAAGAAAGCCGGTCATTTGACCGGCTTTTTTCATATGAAGCGGCATGATGGCGCGCTTCTTATATGTGATCTCGATGAAGTCTGGTTGAATATCTAAATCAAGGGTAAGATAACCTATCTTTTTTGGGGGTTTAGTTCATGCATAGGCTTTTCCTGGCAGTTTTATTCAGTCTTTGCGCGAGCGCAGCGGCCGCATCCTACCAATCAACAAAATTGGTTTATACGGTTAGCTGGGGCAATATCTTGCTTGCCAAAAGCCAGCTTGATTACCAGTTTGGCAATGATGATGCCCGCATTTCAGCAAGCGTAGACAGCGATGGCTTTATCGCCTTTTTCAGTGGTTTTCAGAGCCGCGCCAAAGCTGATCTGGTGTTAAAAGATACTGGATGGACGCCGAAAACCCTGTTTATGGAACGGATTTCTGGGCGCAAGAAAGTGCAAAGCCGTGTGGCGTGGGATGATGATTCAAATGTCAGCACTGAGTCGCGGATGCCCGAACTGGATCTTGACGAAGTCTATCCTTTGACGGCGCAAATGCGAGTGAATGTGCTTGATCCCTATAGTGCCGTTCTTCGCCTTATTCGTCATATCGAAACCACGGGTGATTGCACCAAAAGCTATGAAATTTATGACGGGCGGCGGCGAAACCGGCTGCATTTCAAATCGCTTGGCACCACTAATTTAACCGAAACACGGCCGGGTGAATTTGTCGGAAACGCGTTGATTTGCAGTCTGAAATTTGAACCGGTTGGCGGCCACCAAATCGATTCAAAATGGCGCTCAGGCGAAAAAGATGATGATGATGATGATCGGATCAAAATGTTTTTTGGCCGCCCGTTGCAGGGTCAGATCGTGCCTGTTCGTGTCGAGGTGGATAGCTGGATTGGAACGGTTGTTGGCCGGCTTGATCTACGCAAAATGATGGTTCAATAGCGGTAATTGTCTTTCCAGCCGATTGTCCGTCGCCAACCAAACACAAATCTGATCAAAATTGGGTTATCTGACCGGCCCGCCAAATCCCAAACCGCCACATAATGTCGGGTCAGGTCATAACGGGCCGGTTGTTATGTGATTAGCTGGCAAGTGCCTTTTGCATAACGTCGGACAAGCGTTTGGCAAAGTTGCGCGGATCAATGATGGCCTCGCCTTCGGCGACAAGCGCACTGTCTAAAATCAGTTTGGCAAAATCATCCGACCCTTCAAATTCGCCCGCTTCCAGCTTGGCATTCAATGATTTGATCAATGGATGTTTGGCATTCACCTCCAGCACTTTTGGCATGCCTTTGAAATCGGGATTATGCATGCGCATCATGCGCTCCATCTGCTGATCCATGCCATTGTCATCGGCAACAAGGCGGGCAAGGCTGGTTTCCATATTTGCCGAGCTGCGGACATTGGCGACATTGCCCTCAAGAACATGTTTGATCTTGGCAACAAATTGATCGGACAAGATCTCTTCTGGCTGATCATCTTTTGACGTGGCTTCGCCAATTTTGGAAATATCAACTTCTCCGCGGGTGATTGACTGGAAATTCTTGCCGGCAAATTGCTGGATATTGGACAGCCAGAAATCATCAATCGGATCGGTAAGCAGCAAAACGTCAATATTCTTGGCTTGAAAGGATTCAAGATGCGGGCTTAGCCGCGCCCGATCGGCGTCATCGGACGACAGGTAGTAAATAACCTCCTGATTTTCGGCGAAATCATCAATATACTCCTGAAGCGTGATCAGCTTGTCCGCCTTGGTCGACCGGAACAGACAGATTTCGAGAAGCTTTTCGCTATTGGCCTGATCTTCATAAAGCCCTTCTTTTAGAACCTTGCCAAGTCCTTCCCAGAAGGTGGCATATTCGTCACGCCGCTTGTCCAATGCTTTTTTCAGCTCGGATAGAACCCGTTTTACAACGGCCTTGCTGATTTTGGTGACAGCCGGATTTTGCTGAAGCATTTCACGGCTGACATTCAAATCAACATCGGGCGTGTCGATAATGCCGCGTAAGAACCGCATCCATTTTGGCACAAGCCCTTCATAATCATCGGTGATGAAAACGCGGTTAACATAAAGATGCAGCTTTGACTTGCGTTCCGGATCATACAGGTCGAACGGTGCTGATGACGGAATGAAAAGCAGGTTGGTAAATTCAACCGCGCCTTCGGTTTTATTATGAAGCGTGATAAACGGCTTGTCGTACGATGACGCCACCGCATTGTAAAATGATGTATATTCGTCTTCGGAAATATCTTTTGCTGCGCGCGTCCATAGGGCGGCTGATGAATTTAGCTGATCGGCGGTATCATCCTTGCCGATCCAGAAAATCGGCTGGGCAATGTGATCTGAGTATTTTTTGACAAGATGCGTGATGCGTTCTTGTTCTAGATATTCCTTGGCTTCTTTGCGAAGATGAAGAATAACGCTGGTTCCGGTTTCATCACGGCTGGCATCGGTGATGGTAAAGCCGCCCTGACCATCGCTTGCCCATAGGCTGGCGGTTTCGGTGCCATGCTTTTTTGACAAGACTTCAACCTGCTCGGCAACCATAAAGGCGGAATAGAATCCAACGCCGAATTGCCCGATAAGCTGGTCACTCACATCATCAGAATCTTTAGTGCTTTTGGCCGCTTCGATAAAGGCCTTGGTTCCTGAACTGGCAATGGTGCCAAGCGTTTCAACCATTTCATCTGATGACAGGCCAATGCCATTGTCTGACAGGGTGATGGTTTTGTCCTTTTTATTGACGGCAATGGTGATTTTGCCATCAAACGTGTCGGCGGCATTCCCAGCCGTCATAATGTCAAATTTGCGTTTATTGATCGCGTCTGAGGCATTTGAGATCAGCTCGCGAAGGAAGATTTCTTTTTGTGAATAAAGTGAATTGATCACGATGCTCAGAATTTTTCCGGTATCGGCTTCAAAATTGAACGTTTGAACAGTCATGCGTTGCTCCCTTGGTAACACGATGCGTTGTGGATTTAAGCGTTTCGTGGCTGATTTTCAAGGTAAAGCAAACTAAAGACATTAGTATTTTAGATAATGGCCAACGGCTTTGCCACCATTTGATGTTGTGGAGTAGGGGCATTCCCATCGCGTAAATCTATGCTAGGGTTTAGTTCAAAGCCAAAAGCCGCATCTGGCGGTTTAGGACGACGCGCATATTTAGGAAAAAATGATGAAACCTGCCTTGATAACCCATGAAATTTCAGCCCGCCACGACGTGCCAGCTGGCCATCCTGAACGGCCGGAAAGATATGCGTCGATTCTTGATCATATTGGCGACAATTATCAATCATGGCAGCGTGCCGCAGCGCCGCTTGCCGAACGATCCCAGCTCGAGCTGGTGCATAGTGACTCTTATCTCGATATGGTTTTTGACGTAACTGGTGATGCCGATGAGCCAGCGCCGCTTGATGCCGATACTTGGGCCAGCAAGCGCGGGTATGAATGTGCATCGCGTGCGGTTGGCGGGGCGTGTCTTGCCGTTGATATGGTGATGGAAAACAAGGCCAGCACCGCCTTTAGCCTGATGCGCCCGCCGGGTCATCATGCCGAACCTGACAAGGCCATGGGGTTCTGTCTGTTTTCCAGCGCCGCAATTGCGGCGCGCCATGCCCAGCAGAAATGGGGGTTAAACCGCATCGCCGTCATTGATTTTGATGTTCATCACGGCAATGGCACGCAAGCCTGTTTCTGGAATGATGGCAGCCTGTTTTATGCATCATCGCATCAAATGCCACTTTTCCCGGGTACGGGCGCCTATGATGAAACCGGTGCCTATCAAAATATTTTCAATCTGCCATTGGCTTATGGCACTGGCGGCAGCAGCATCCGGTCGGGTTGGCGTGATGATTTATTGCCTTCGGTTGTTGCGGCGAAACCTGATCTGATTGTCATTTCGGCTGGTTTCGACGCGCATGAGGCAGACCCCCTTGGTGGGTTGCAAATGACAAGTGGTGATTTTGGTATATTGACAAATGATATCATTGATGCGGCCAATCAAGCGGCCGAACATAGCGGTGCGGTGCGGGTGGTTAGCTTGCTTGAGGGCGGTTATGATCTCAATGCGCTTGGGCAAAGCGTGTGTCAGCATATGAGTGCGCTTGGGAGCATTTAGTACAACCCAGCCTTCGGGCAGTCTTTCAAGGATAGTCAGATGAGGCAGCCTTTTTGTGACTTCCCTGCTGAATTTAGAGGATGTTTTAAGGAGCAGGTTTAATCAAAGCATTGCCGGCATAGGGAATATTATTATCAACAAGGTCCCATATGTGTCGTCCAGCTGGGCTTTGCTGTTCTTCCATGACGTGAGCCACCAATCCGGCGGCGCGTGAAATTACTGCAAAGCCACGCATAATTCGCACTGGAACCGCTGCGCCCATCAATACTGCTGCGGTGGCGCCGGTCGCATTGATCGTCAGATGTTTGCCATAGATCTGGTCAACATGTTGCCCAAGCTTTTGCATCATCGCAATTGGGCGTTTATCAATTTCATCATGTGCCATGGCGATTTCAAATAATTTTGGCGTTCGTGGATCATCAGGGCGATGAAGGTGATGCCCAAAGCCGGGCATGTGATTGCCGCTGTCTAGATGTTGCTGGACGATGCGCTGGCAAGCCGTATCTTGGCCGTTGGGATCATTGGCAATATCTTCCAACACTTTTGCCGCATTTTCCATGGTGCCAATAAATTGGCTGGCGACGCTCAACAATCCCGCCGCAACTGCTGACTGCATCGCCTCTGGAGCAGAAAGGTATGTCATGCGGGCGGCGATAGCACTAGGTGTAAAACCATGTTCCATTAAGGTGACAAGCACCGCATCCAAAATTGCGCGCTGACCAGCTGATGGCGCAACCCCCATAATGTGATAAAACATGGCATCAGTGAAACTCATTTTTCCAATCACATCTTCGACAAGATTTTTATCTCGAAGAAACAAAGCTTCATTAGTATGTGTGGATAGTTTTGTCTCGGCCATAGATAGCTCCTTAAACAGCGGGGACGGGGTTAGAAATTCTGGTCAATACCCATCAGCAAACCGGCCATCATCCTACCGCGCATTGCCAGACTATCAATTTCAATATGCTCTTCGAGTGTATGGTATTTGTCTCCAGCAACCCCAAGACCATCAAGTGTTGGAACACCCATCGCACCAGTAAAATTACCGTCGCTTCCACCGCCTGAACTTTCATGACGAAATGGCTGGCCTAGCTGCGTGGCAAGATCATTAGCCAGCTCAACAAGTTTCAGGCCAGCCGCGGATGGCGTCCAGACAGGCCTGGTTAGGCCAAGCTTGACCTTGGTAATAACCTCGCCATCTGGATCATTATGTTCAAGCATTCTGGCAATGCCATCATCCAGGTCTTCTTGGCGTTTTGACATTGATAGAACTTCAGCACTGGCTTTTGATGAAACGCAATTTACCCATTTTCCGGCGTTCATAATACCAACTGAAAAGCTGCAATCCTCACTTGTCATGGCTTCGATATCGATAATTTTTTCGGCCATTTTACGGATTGCTGAACGCCCTTCAGACAACCGTAATCCGGCATGGCTTGGCCTGCCATAGGTGGTGACATCATAGCGAGCAACAGCGTAGCGGCCAGATGTGACGCCATTACCTTTCCGTGCTGGTTCAGGTATCAGGACTGACTTTGCCCGCGCGGCTTCGGCTTCGATCAGGGCGCGGGTGTGCGGTGATCCAATTTCTTCATCCGAAGTAAAGAGGACGGTGATGGGAAGTGGCGTTTCAAGTCCGGCCTTTTGCAGCTGGCGGATAGCCTCTAGTGCAAGATAGTTGCCACCTTTCATGTCGCAAATGCCGGGGCCATAGCAGCGGTTGCCGTCTCGTTTAAACGGCAGTTCTGTGAGTGTGCCAAGCGGGTGAACAGTATCCATATGGCCAATAATCAAAATCCCAGGCTGGTCAGATTTTGGATGAGCAAAACGCGCGCGAATACAATCACCAATTGAGGAATGGGGTGAAATGCGCTCAATGGATGCACCCATAACTGCAAGATCATGTGCTGCAATATCCTGCATCCGGTTCACTGCTGCCGGATCATAGCTGGGGCTTTCACACAAAACCCAGGGCTTTAATCCTGCAAGCATATCCTCATCATTAAACCCTAGATGCGCCATATTCATAATTGCCCCCCGCATTGTAGTTACCTGCTTTATCTTTCAGCTCAGCCATAACGTTAACGCGCCGATCATCACAAAAACAAGCCATCAGCTGGTAATAATTTACCATCGATAGCTAAGAAGAGTTCACTGGCAAGAAATTCAAAAACCTGTTTTAGTTGGTAATGGACTAGGTGGATAATTCGTGAAGGAAAGCATGATGACACATTGTATGATCTCAGCACCACAGCCAGAGGCGGTAGAGGCTGGTCTGGATATTTTTAAAGCTGGCGGCAATGTAATGGATGCGGCTATCGCAGCTGCATTCGTCCAGACAGTCGTTGACCCACAAATGTGTGGTATTGCGGGTTTTGGCTCGATGCAAATCTTCATGCCAGAAAAAAATATTCACAGTTTCATTGATTTTCACGGCAAGGCGCCCAAAGCGACTAAGCCAGATATGTGGGAACATCTGATTGAACGCGAATGTGACGATGGCTTCGGTTTTGTGCTCAAGGGCCAGGTCAATGAATTTGGTTATCAATCGATGACATCGCCAATGACACTGCAGGCGTTTGACACCGCACTGCAACGCCATGGCACGATGTCGCTGGATCAGGTTTTGCAACCGGCGATCGATTATTGCATGAATGGATTTGCGGTTCGACCAAGGGTTTTGGGATTTTGGCTACAGCCAGCGCAGGCAGGCCGTATCGAGCGTGTTGCTGTCGTTAATAAACTGGATGCGGCCCGCAAAATCTATCTAAACGAGGATGGCGCGCTTTTGAATGTTGGCGATATTCTGAAAAATCAAGATATGGGCCGACTTTACCAACGGATCGCGAGTGAAGGCATTGGTATTTTTTACGATGGCGACATCGCTGATTTGATTGCTGCAGATATGAAAGCCAATGGTGGACTATTAACAAGGGATGATCTGGTCGATTGTGCACCAACTGATCTGGCCCCGCTGATTGGCAATTATCGAGGCTTTGAAGTGGCTACCAATCAATTGCCTGGTGGCGGTTTGATGATCTTGGAAATGCTGAATATTCTTGAGCATTTTGATTTATCTGCCATGGGGCATAATTCGGCGCAATATATCGCAACGGTTACTGAGGCTATGAAATATGCCACGATAGATAAAGACCAGTTTATGGGCGATCCAAATTTCATTGATGTGCCGCAAGACCTGCTGGCAAGTAAAGCGCGGGCAGCCGAGTTCGCGGCAAAGATTCGTGCCGGTGAAAAAGCTGATATTATACGGCTAAATTCAGGCGCGCATGAGAGTAAGGACACAACGCATCTGGTTGTTGCTGATGCTGCTGGCAACGTTGTTAACGTTACGCATTCGCTTGGATCAAGCTCGGGAGTGATTACTGACGGGCTTGGCTTTATGTATAATAATTGCATGATGGTGTTTGATCCAAGGCCCGGCCGTGTCGGTAGTCTTGCCCCGGGCAAAGCCCGCTTTACGGCGATGTGCCCAACGATTCTGTCGAAGGATGGAAAGCCATTTTTGGCGTTGGGTGCGCCGGGCGGTACCACCATAACCATGGGAGTTTTGCAGACTATATTAAATGTGGTTGATTTTCGTATGAGCGCACAAGAGGCGGTGTCTGCGCCGCGCTTCTGTGCAACGTCTAATGTGATTGAATTGACCAATCGGATTCTGCGCGGTGTTGAGCGTGAACTAAATCAAGACGGATTTGTAACACGGCGCTATGCCGCCAGCTATATCACTCCAATCTTACATGCCATTAGACTGCAAGATGGCAAGCTTGATGGTGGAGCAGATCCAGCTGGTGATGGTATGGCAGCCGCATGCTAAAGCGACTGCTTGCCAGTAGGGGTGCTAAAGGCCTGTTTTAGTTGGCGTCGTGGCCAAACTCAGAATTGTCTCGGCAATGAATTTTGCGCGCACTGAAAGGCTGTCAATCTGCATCCATTCATCTGGCCGGTGATAGTTTCCACCAATTGGCCCAACACCGCAGATCACTGGTGTATTAGCATTGGCGATAAAGCCACTATCTGCGCATCCACCTGAATGTTCCCCTTTCACAACAAAACCATTATTGCCTGCTATTTTTACGTAAAGATCGAACAGCTCGGCTGATTGTGGCGAGGGGTTCAGCGGATGAAATTCGCCTTTGATAACCATGTCTGAGCTGGTGCCATCAACACTTGTCGTCGTACAAATTTCTCGCACTTTTTCAAAAATTTCAGCACGGTCTTCACTATCGCGATAGCGGATGTCTATGTCACAACTTGCTTCGGCGGCAACCGTGTTGACCGACTGGCCGCCAGCTATCAGCCCAACATTTATTGTGATGCCGCGGTCAAAATCGGTCAGTGCGTGCAAAGACTGTACTTTTCGAGCCAGCTCTTCGATTGCACTGCGACCATCTTCAAAAAATCCGCCTGAATGCGCTGCAACACCCTGGATTTCACAATGGCAGAATATGCCACCTTTGCGCTTTGTAACAATGTTTCCATTTGGTCGCCCGGGCTCGCTGTTAAACGCAAGGCGTGCTTTTTTTGCTTCGGCGATAATAACATCCTGAGATGTTGGCGAGCCGATTTCCTCATCGCCAGTAAATAGCCCAACTAGAGGATTTGGGTGCCCGCCAAATTTTTGAAAGGCGGCCAGAATAAACGCATTGATTACAAGACCGGGTTTCATATCGGCAACGCCCGGACCGTAGGCCCTGCCATTTTCAATTCGGAATGGGCGTTTTGCAACTTCACCCGTTGGAAAAACAGTATCACGATGGCCGCACAACAAGATCGGCCGATTACCGTTGCCGCCAGCAACAACTGCGCGCATGGCATCACCATGGGTGGTGATGGGTATGGTTTCATGCGGAATGGACTGGGCATCAAAAAATTCAGCAAGTCGTTTTGCCACACGGTCAACGCCGGCCTTATCGAAACTGTTGCTATCGATATTTACCAGTTCGCCCAGTAAATCCAGCATATTGTCCTGTTGCGACTCCAGCCAGTCTATCACTTGGTTTGACATTGCTCTCTCCTTGTTCAACTCGGTCACATTAATCACGCTTTTTCAATAAATAGGGCCTGTTTTTGAAGCGCATCTCTCTTTTCACGCATTTCTCTTCGGATTACATAAAATGATGAGGCAAAAATAATACTGGCGCCGACCCATGTCCACAAATCAGACAACTCGTTAAACAGTAACCAGCCAAATAATACCGCAAAGGGTAATCGGGCATAATCAACACCTGCAACAAACGATGCATCGGCAAGTGAATAGGCTTTTGTCAAAGCAAAATGTCCGATAACTGCGAAGGGGCCTGTTGCCATCAGAATCAGCCAAACCTCCTGATTGGGCCATTCCCAAACGATGATTGCCGGAATGACCGCCATCGGCATCATGATTAGATGCGA
>Ga0255771_1004671_pt1 | contig 12353 bp, 8 predicted proteins | sample 011ome_19_FD_179969 | JGI IMG/M metagenome (GOLD analysis project Ga0255771, IMG submission 179969) | Coastal salt marsh microbial communities from the Groves Creek Marsh, Skidaway Island, Georgia - 011510BT metaG (version 2) | ecosystem: Environmental > Aquatic > Marine > Intertidal zone > Salt...
GGTCCGCTCTTTTAATCATTCTCGGTGCAACTAAACCGTCGCATCCGTCGAAATCGCGTATCTCGCCCGCGAACGTCGTCGTGATGTTCGACGCGTCGAATTTCGTGATTGGTTTTATGGCGCTCTCGCCGTTCAACAATCGATTGTAAAATTCATCCACGTCGTGGCCTAACGCGGTCACCGCACCGATGCCGGTGATGACGACTCTTTTCTTACCCGAGCGCGTGAGGTCGACGCCATCGGTGGAGGCGGCGGATATTCTCAATATTCGCTGCTGCTGTTGTCGATTATTGTGTCTGCTAATACGAGTAGAAGTAGTAGTGTATCTTCCCTTGTTTTTCTTGGCTCCGCTCGGGAAAAACTGTTGTCGATGTCTCGAGCAAGAAGACGACGAAGACGAAGCCGTCGACGCCATGGCGGAGCGGGAGGAGGCTAAGGAGACGCACGATAACATGTTGTACGTTTCTTGCGCGTGTATGTGTGTTATTAACTTTACTATATGCGCAAAGAAGTGCGTCGAGCGCGCGTCGAGGTGTAGCGTATCTGAGATGTGAGTCAGAGAGGGCTGGTTAGATAAGGTTTAGGGTGTTAATGGGACAAGAGCTTCTAAAAGCCGTGCGCCGCGGCGGTTGCCGGGTGCACCATTTTTTGTATCAGTATGTATTCTCTTTCTCTCGTTAGTTAAATATGAGTATTATGTATTATGTATACGTATCGTGTTATCTTCTTCGTCTTTTCCTCTCGCGATGTTTCGCCTCTCGTTCTCACAAACCAAACGCGCGCACGATCTCTTTCTCCTCCCTCTCGCTCGCCCCGCCTTTCTCTCGCGGCGATAGTAATATTGTATTACTCTTCTTCTTCTCATCTCTCCCAGTCGGAATCGACGTCGCCGTATTCGAACATACCGCAGTGCTCTCGTCTCGCCTTGTCGATTTCACCTTGGATGGCCTCGCGGTTGTCTTCTGAGGTTTGCGTGTACCCGACTTTGAAACGGGACATGCGGCACAAACCGGAGGCGGCTAAGATGCCTTGCACTGAACGTTCCGGGAGAAACTGTTCGGGCGAGTAAGGTTTCGCGAATTTTGTGTCTTTCTTCGTGTTGCTTGATGGTTCTTCTTGTTCGTCGTCTTCCACTGGCCATAACGTTAGCGTTAGCTCTGGACGCGCGTCGACGGCGGATGACCAAGCGTGATCAAAGTCAAACTTTTTCATTCGCGCGTCGACGATGGCGTGGAATTCGCCACCATGAACGAGGCGTTGAAACTCAGACTCGGCGACATCTTTGTAATCGCTGTGACGACTCGGCATGGCGATGTGAGCAAGCTGGCACAGTCTCGCTTGAGGAGGGTATGCGTTCAAAGAGACGTTAGAGTGCAACGGTCTCGCACGGCGAATGGATACGCGTTCGTTGTGACCAAAATCGATACACATGACGTCCAGTTCTTTCGCGTTTTCATCTCGATAATTCACCGTGGCGCGGTACCAGCTGTTGTCTTCCGGCGATTTGATCGCAACGAGATCGTTCAATTTCGGCTCAAAACCAGGCGGTGGGGCTTTCACGTCTGGATCGTCGTTCGCGTACTCTTTCTGCACCAGTTGCCACAGTTCGTTGGCGACGGAACGTTCGAGAATTTGCGCGAAAAATTTACCTTCCCGTAAAGTTTCCGTGACTCCGAGCCTAGTGGTAAACACAGGAGGGCCACTGTCTCTCGCTTGTGGATACGGTATGCTCGAGCTGCCTTTTCTATTATCGTATTGGTTTCTAGTAGATTGTTGTTGCTGCTGCGGCTGCGGATCGCTTTTCCTCATGACGGCAGCCGCCGCGGTTGAAGATGCGCTATTGACAGACGACAAGTAGCCGCCCGGCGATGCGTTGGCGTTGTTATTCATGATACCACCTTCGTAACCTGGCGGGGCATTAACTTTACCCGAGCCACTTGGCGATTGAACCCCGTTGTTATTTTCATCGTCATAAAATTTGCTTCCATAAAAGCTCGCCGGATTTTGGTCCTCGTTGAAACCGCCGAGATTATTCGCCTGCATCTCTTCCGCCAAGCGCCTAGCTTCTTCGGCTTCTTCGTCCCAGTCTTTCCAAATGCCAACTCTCGCAATTTTCGCAGCCTTCTCCACTTCTAACGCGCTCGCGTCGCCGTGAAAGGAAACTCTTGCCAGACCCGCGCGAACGAGTTCCGAGGCTAAATCCAAAGTCAACGTGTTGCACTCCAAAGTCCCTCGAAACGTCCCGGTTTTATCCACCGAATTCGCCGCAACTTGCACCTCTCTTTGATTCACTCTATTTCGAACGTAGTTCAAAGCCTCTTTCGCGAATGGTTCGTCTCTGGTCGGGCATCTCACCCCTGATAAACTCAACGTGAACACCGCGCCGGCGTTTTGAGAACTGACTCGAAACCTGTGTCCGTTGATACAGTGCTCCACGACGCCATGGAATTTCCCGGCTCTTTGCAAGAACGGTAAAAACTGCGTCGCCTTCTTTACATTTTCTGAGGCGTCGTTCAAATCGTGCGGAATTGGTGCGTCTTTAGGCGAGTGAATGCCCTTCTTTTGTTGTATAGCTTTACTTTCGGCGACGAGCAAATCGTCGTATTTATGCGATCTGGCTTCATTTTCTCTGTGACGAACTACCGAAGCCAAGCCTCTGATGACTAACAGTTCGGCGAGATTCGGCGCGTCTTCTGGTTCTGCTTCGATTGGAATTCCGTGATTGTTATATTGCGGCGGTTTCTTCACCACCTCGCCGATTAAAGCGATGGTGCCGAATTCGATGATTTTTTCTGGTATATCTCTCGCGTCGTTCCCGGCGATTGTTTTCGTGTATTCAAAGTTAACCTCCACTTTTTTCCCGATAACTCTCGTTCTCACGAATTCTTTTGCCTCTCTCGCGTACGGTTCATCTTTCACACTTCGTTCTCTGGCACCTCTCCCGAGCGGTGCGATTCTCGGCGCTCGAACCGAGGACAACATAACCTTCATCTCATCGCCTGTTCGCGAGTCTTCGACGATGACGGAATCTCCAGAAACGACCTCGATAACCTTTCCTTGAATCTTTCTACTTCTTCCCATGTTTTCGAAATGCGAATCCTCGTTCGATGGTGGCACGTAATCTTGCCAGATTCTAATCCTATTCGTCTTTGCGATTGCCTCGGCGTTCCTCAAAGGCGCCGCACCTCCTAAAGCCAACGCCGCGGAGTAATCCGAAACCTTCGCTAAACCTCTCTCCAAGAGAGCGTTCGCCAAGGGCACGATCGAGCTGTGATCATCTTTCGGTAACACCGACGCAAATCTGTTTCCGTATTTATCTTTACCAACAAAAGCCACTCGCACGTCTCTGTTCAACACGCTCAACTCGGCAAAATACTTCGCCTCTCTCGCGTGCGGTTCCGGTTCTTTTTCGTTCTTCTTCCCCATCGCCGGCGCGACGACTCCGGCTAACAAAATCGTCACCTCCGCACCTCTCGCGGGACCCTCTTCGCACACCGAAACTTTCATCGTGCTTCCATTCAACGCTACCTCTACGACGCAATGAATCGGCTCCACGCCTTTAGCGTCGATGAACTCGTCCACCAATCTCGGATCGCTTTTATTCCTCACAGCTTTATTCAACAAAAGAGGATCGCACGTGTGTTTCCCTCTAAAAAACTGCTTCGCGTCTTCTTCGGCTTCTTTAATCAACTGGTTTCGTTTCATCGCGTTTTCATCGTTCTCGTCCTCCCTCGACGGCTTCCCGACGCACCATCCGTTTTTGCAGTGCTCCAACGCCACGTCTCCCGCGCCGTCTTTAAACACCAACGCGAACTCTCTCGAAGCGTACTCGCTCTCCACTTTAAACGTCACCGGTTCGCCAATCAAGGCGCGTCTCAACGCTTCGCGCGATTGAAACGCGAACGGCTCGTCCGCGTACGATCCATCTCTTCGTCCCTACAAATAGGAGAGAGAATTTCACGGTAAAATGAATCGCATTAATAATAATAGGTAAAAGTACAGCCGCCGCCGCGGGAAAAAAAGAGAGAGAGAGAGAGAGAGGGTCATCAGGTCCGAGTCCAAACCAAAAACCTGTGAAAGGAAAAAGGCGAAGAAAAAAACAAATCTGCTTTTGTGTTCTGCGTTGTTCTGCGTACCATTCTCGGGGCGATGATACCCGCCAACGTGACGATCTTCTCCGGCGGTGGACCCGTGCTCTGTTTTAATAACGAGGGGTTGTTGAGTTTTGTTTGGTCAGCGCTTTAAAACGGACGACGACGAATAAGAAGAACGCGGAGAGAGAGACGAGAGAGAAAAGAACGATCTCGACGGCTGGGCGATGATCCCTTAACTCTGCCTCCGGTCTCGAAGAAGCGAAAAACAAACGACTAAGCGCGCAAAAGCGCGCGTAAAAAAACAACGACGCACGGTTGGTCCGGCGTTGGCGACAATCAGCACCGTGTCCCCGCTCGGGACGGCTTTGACCGTCCCGCGGAGCCATCCGGTGACCGGCATGATTGCTCGCTCTTTTTTTGCGTTTTTGTGTTTTTTGTGTTTTTTTTTCTAAGGTGAAGGTTGTTCGTTTGCTTTTTTTTGTAAGAGAGAGAGAGAGAGAGAGGAAGATGGATGTTTTCTACTAGAATTCGTTTGAGCGTTGTTTTGTCGGCGGTGACTTCTATGCGCTACGGGTTTGGATACACATTACATTTATGCGCACACGCGGGGCAGGCGAGATAAATCTCTCTCTCTCTCTCTCTCTCTGTTTTTGTTTCTCTTTTTTTTTCTCTCTCTCTCTCTCTCTCTCGCCGGGCGAGGCTATCGCGCGCTATGCTTAAAGGAATCTTTGCACGGCGTACGGCTGGAGCGAAAAGTCGAGCTCGTGCTCTTTCTTTTCCGCGAGGTCCGCGACTATTTTCCCGGTGATGCCGGCTAAGGTGAAACCGACGTGTTGGTGGCCGAACGCGTACACGACGTTTGATTTTACCGAGCTTCTGGAGATGACGGGGAGGTAATCCGGTAAAGTTGGGCGACCGCCGAGCCAATCGGAGGTTGGTTCTCGCGCGACGGCGGCGGGGAGGTTTTGGAGGAGTTTGCGAGTGGTGGTTTCCAGCGCGAGGAGGTTTTCGGCGGTGGGTGGTTGGTTTGGGCCGAATTCGACGAGACCGGCGGCGCGGAGACGAGACCGCAGCGGGGAGAGGATGAAGCCGCCGCGTTGGAAACACGTCGCTCGGGTCAAGAGCTCGGACGGGGACGCTTGGTCGGTATCCGAAAACTCGATAGAGTAGCCGCGCTCCGCGATGAGTGGGATGTCGCCATCGCCGCACATGCGGGCGATTTCTTTCGAACGCCATCCTGCGCAGACGACTATCGTGTGCACGTTGGTATACACGTCGCCATTTTTGGTGACGATTTCAGCCTTCGCTTCGTCGTTGGCGTTGTTTCTACCTGTTAGCTCCTCGTTTTGCGCGAGATTTTGTTCTTTTCTCACTTCAACCACTTCGCCGCTGACGCCGGATTTAATCACGACGGAACCACCGTTCGGACCTTTCATTTTCATCGCAAACTCAGCCAACTTTTTCAAAAACACATCCGGCGCTCTCAGCGACCACGCGTCTTTAAAAAAAATGCCACCGTTGGCAACCGCCGCGGCGGTCAAATTCGGTTCCAGTTTTAAACACTCCTCTGGCCCAACAATCTCTCCGTCACCTTCGTGCTCCCAAACGTTTCCCAACAACCGTCTCCGCTCCTCGTTCTTCTCGACGACTTCTTTCGAATCGAACCTGCTCTTCGTGAGCAACAAGTACCCGTTCCGGTTCGCGTGTTGCTCCATGAACGCCTTCGGGTTCACCCCGGCTAACCGCAACGTCTCTTTCCACGAACTCGACGCGCGTTTACACAGTTCCGACAATCCAACCGACGTTTTCGCGCTGTTTTCCGCGCTAGAGGCGCGTAAAAAATGCATCGCGAACCGCATCACTTCCATCGCGTTCGACGACGACAGTTGGAAGCTCAGAGGCGACTTTTCTTCTTCTTCTTCTGCGCTTTTGCTTCCACCAAACGTCAAACTACCGCCGAAAAATGCCTTCATTCCCACGGACAAAATGTTCATTCTGTTCTCGTTTAATCCAAACGTCGCGTACGGAGCAAACGTCCCGGCGTTGCCGTAGCTCGCCGCGTCGCCGTTTCGATCCGCGACGCCTTTGGATGATTTCTCCAATACAGTCACGGCAAAACCTCGCGACGCGAGATGAATCGCCGAGGAGATGCCGATGAATCCACCGCCGACGACGACGGCAGATTTCGTCATGGCGACAGTTTCTTCCACTCTTTCTTATTATTCTACCACAAAACGGCCGCCAGTCGTCATCTCGTGTTTATGCATGTTTGCGTGAAAAGTTTCCTCTCGGGAATGAAGAAATGGATATTTTTGGTGTTCTGTGAAATTAATAGCGCGCGAAAGAGAAAAGATGTCGCGAACGAACGTAACGATGATTCTTGTTGTGTTTCCACGTGCGTGTTAATAAAAAATGTGTGCGCACTGTTCTCTCTCTTTCTCTCTCTCTCTCTTTCTCTCTCTCTTTGTATTAATGTGCTTTTCTTTTTGTACTCTCTCTTTCTCTTTCTCCGCTAAAACGCTTGGACCAACCCGAACAGCGGGTTCGCCCGGCTGACGCTTTGTCGACCAGCCAGTTCAGATTCGTCAAACAAAAACGTCCCGGGGTCGTAGTAGATTTCTTTTTCTGCTCTGTCGTCGCAGAAGACCTCCGAGGTGACGCGTCGACCGACTGGTACCGGCGTGAGTTGTTCGACGGTGAGATGACCCGCCGACGAAATGTTTTCTCGCGTCTCTTCGATGAACTTCAACACCCTCGCGCCGGTTTCTAAATCTAAACCAAAGTTTTCCATGTCTTGCATCATTAGCGGCGCGAAGAGTTGGTTCTTGCGCAAGATGCCATGCATGACAAAAGCCGCGGCGTGTTCGCCCAACCCGTGCTTTTCCAACCATCGGACGGCGGTGCCGTCGCCGAGGAGTTCGCACAGCACGCGCTGGGTTGGAGGCGGCGGCGGCGCTTCGAGTTCGACGACTGGGTAGGAGTCGATCGGGCGTCGGAAGTTGGTACCAACTCGAGAACGTCCAGAACCACCGCTAGATCTTTTCGGGGCGTTCGGATCGCGAGGCTTCCGCGGTTCGCCTTTCGGTTTCTTTGGGGCGACGTAAGGGGCGACACCAACCGCTCGAGCAACTTCCAAGCGACTTCTGTACCGCTTGTTATCCGGGGCCCAGTACGTCGCGTCGTACGATCCGGCGGATGCGCCTTGCGTACGCATGGCGACGGTCACACGCCAAGCGCGGTCGAGGACGGCTCCAGATTTGGCGATGAACACTTTCAGTTGGTGCAAAAGGTATTCTGGGTCGCTGTTACTCACGGTGGGGATAGGACCTACCCATTCCGGCGGCCCCGGTACCGGAGGTAACGGGACAAACTCGTCGCCATTTTCGGTAATTGCCGCCGGTTTCGGAGCTTCTTGTTTTGTTGCCGCCGGTGCCGGTTTCTTCTTCGCGTTTTCTTCTTCTTTATCATTCATGTTAGTCGTGGTTGCTTGCGCTTCGTTGGCTTTAATAGGACGCGACGGAGAAGCTGTAGACGTTTCGTTCTTGTTCGGATTACGCTTCTCAACGCCCCCGTGCGCCACCGAGGTTTGCATGGTTCGCATCGCTGCAGTATTCTCGGTCTTTGCTCGCTTCGCGGCAGGTTCTTCTGCAACTTTCGGTAATTTCACTGGAGATTTCATCAAGCCTGTTTCGACGGCTTCTAAAACTTTCTTCGAGAGCGTGCGTTGTCGGCCAGAATTTCGAGTTGGCGCGACAGCTGGCTTCAGCTCTTCTTTCTTTTCCTTCGTCGGCGAGGGAATATCAATATCCATCTTATCGGCTAGCATAGACGCATGGAAACCAGTCGCACCAGCGCCATCGTCCTCGTTGTCTCCGTTGTTACCGCCATTGTGTTCGTTATCTTTGTTGGTGTCGTCTGGTTTCTGATCGCCGTTCGCTCCGCCAGCGCTGCCGCCGCCAGAGGATGGTCCAGGCCCTTTATTATTGTCGTTATCATCGCCACCATTACCGCTACTACCGCCGCCGCCGCTTCCATCCTTGTCTTCCGTCTTCTTCTCTTCGACTTTCTCTTCTGCATTCTCTTCCTCTTCTTTGACCATGCCCGGCATATCCTTAGGATCTTCCGGCTCTGGCGCGCGCTTTGGCATCGTCGGTTCGCCTTTCGCGTCGTACGTTGCCGCGTCTTTATCTGGAGTGTACGCAGCATCGATGAGCGCATTGAACAACGCTTGCGCTTTTTCCTTCGAAACAACCGCCTTGCCGTCGTCGAATAACTCGTCGAGCACACTGCCGCTCGCTGCTTTCGACGTCTCGTCCTCTCCACCGCCGCCGGTGGTTGAGGTTGCCAAAAGCATTTTTTGCATTTTTTCAATCAACATCGCGGTGGAAACTTTTGCCATTCTTCTTAAACCCATGCGATAACCTAACCGATACGTTTCATCTTCCGTGCAAAACTCGTTAGGTAGCTCTGCGAGAACTCTCGCGGCGTTGTGATGTTCCATCATTTCTTCCACGATCTCTACGCGGTCTTTCGGGGGCGGCGGTTCTGGGGCGTTCGGATCGGCGCCGTTCAAGCGAGTTCTTCGTCGTCCTTCGTCTTTGTTCTCTTCCTCTTTATCAGACTCGTCTCCGAAAGCTCCAGTCGCAGCGTTGATCAAAGCAGCCGTATCCGCAGCAAAAGGCGCGCGCGACGGATCTGCTGCGCCTCGTCGCCTCGCTGTTGGTCTCGGGACGTAGACTAGACCATCGTCGTCATCGTCGTCGTCATCATCGCTCTTTTCGTCGATTAATTTAACTTTCTCGTTCGCTAAATTCAAAACCTCCTCGTCGCCATCTTCGTACTCAATTTTCGAGTACGTTTGACCATCCACAGGCATATATTCTTGCTGAACGATTGTGCCGAAGAACCAATCGTTCTCCTTGGGCCAAAATACTTTGATCTTCGCGCCGTCTGGGTAGGTGCGTTTCGGTTTGCTCCTCGCTCCGCCGCGGTTACCCCCTCTCGACGGGGCCGAGGGTGCAGTGGCCGCAGCGACAGCGTTACCGCCACCACCGCTGCCTAAATTCGAAGCTCTTGGTCTACCAACTGGCTTTTTTTTCGTCATCCCCGGCGATCTCGTCCCGGTCACGCCCGCTCTCGGCGTATTCATCGGAATCGACTTGATCAGCTCGTTCGTCTTGCTCTCGTCCATGTTACAGTCCACGTCCGCGTACTTTCTCTCGTACGAGTGCAAATAGTTCTTGTAACACGTGATCAAATCGTGCCCAACGCTGGTCGCTTTGTGCGTGCTCGTATAATTCGCCAACTTTGGAAAAATCTCTCGACTCCAGTTGATTTTCCTTTCGCACGTGGTTTCGTCCGGGCCCCATCCGCCGCGAGCCACCACTTGTCTGTATATCCCAAACAGATCTAACTTATACCCGTTCAAAGTCTTCGCCGGCCAATTCTCCGGAGCTGTCCACGAGCGATCGTAGAAAAGAAAACGTCAGTGTGCTTCTTACCGCGCGATCGGCGACAAAGAGAGCGATAAAATACGCGGGAGTCTGAAAAACAAAACGAGGAGGTCTCTCCCTCTATACAAACCGCGCGAAACCGCGAGCGCGCGCCATCGAGATCGATCGCCCCTCCGCAGATCGATGATCGACCGCGCCCACGATCTCGTTCATCTCAAGCAGCAAATGAAAAGGGAGAGAGAGAAAGAGTTTTTGAAAAAAAATGAAAGAATCAAACACGCACACGACCCGTCCGGTACCAGTCTCTGCTTCTCAGGAATCGTCTGCAAATGCGCAATCTGTTGATTTGAATACAAACACACAGAGAGAGAGAGATTTGAAAAAAATTAACATGTCAGTAACCGCGCCATGAAATCGCCATCCAAACACCAATAAACGATGGAAACCGAAAAGCGTAATGTCGAGCGGTGAAAACGCACCAAGTCTCGCAGGAATTCATCCTCGGATAAAGTTTCTATCGGCGTTCTCATGATGAGTGATCGTCCGCTGTTTTTCGTCGTCGTAGGGCAAAATTTTCTTCAATTTTTCCAACAACAGAGAGAGAAAAACCTCCAACTTTCCCGCTCGCGTCTCTCGATTTCTAATGCCGTTCTCGATCGCCCGCGCTTTCTCACGTTTCAAAAAAACGCGTATCGGACGGTATCAACGGACGCCGGGTAATATTAGCGAGTCGTCGAACGACCGTTCGGAGGGAAGTTGAGAGGTACGCGGGCGATGCGATCGATCGATGAAAATTTTCCTCCGCCCTCACGCAGAAGAAATGAGGAGAAAACGAGAGAGCGCTTCGTTCGAGAATTCAATTCAAAATGCCAAAAATTTTTTACGAGGTTTTTCATCATCTTTTACACGAAGGGCAGATATTTTGTTAACACAACGAGAGGGAGGAGCTGGGTGAGCGAAAAGAGAGCGAAAGAGAAAGAATCAAAGACGAGAGATGACGACTTCCGGTACTTTCTCGTGCAAATTGTGCGCGTATATATACAAGTATGGGTCTGCTCTCCTCCGCGAGCGCGCTCTTTCTTGTCTCTCTCTGTCTCTCTTTCCCTCTCGCGAGGCGAAGGTTTTTCGCTTTGAACTCTCTCTTCTGTATTCTTCTTCTTCTCTCTTTCTCACGGCGAGAAGCTTTCGACGACGGCTGGAGGAGAGAAAAGGCTCTCCAATCTATCCGCAGCCGCGCAAAGGAGCGTTAAAGTGTCGTCTTCGGTGCCTCTGAATGCGTCGTTCTTTACGATGGATGTTCGTCGTCGTCCGTCGGTGAGCGCGGGCGTTCTTCTCGACGCTTTTGGTTTCGCGGCGTTTTTTGGTTTAGAACCTTTGTTGTTCTTATTGTTATTCGCAGAGTCTGTGGTTGGCGTCGCCGAGGAAAATTTGCTGCGTTTCTTCGTCGGCGGCGAGAAAAGAGTCGGGGTTGTTTTCTTCGTCGATCGGGACGAGCGCGCGGGAGGAGGTTTCTCAGTTTTCTCCTCTGGAGTCGAAGGCGCGGTTACGCTCTTGGATGGATCTAGGGCAAAAAATCGTTGATGATTTTTGTTGACGTTCATCGTTTCTTCGCCGTCGTCGGTGCCAGTCGCCGGTTTCTTCTTCTTCGCGGGCACGCTTAAAGTCGCCGCCGTCGCGTCGTCTGCATTTTCTTTCATCGCCGCCACTTTATCAAACTGAATCGGTTCGAGAGACCCTTTCTTTGCCTCGTCCTTTTCCTCTCGGAGAGATATTTGCTCCATCGAAGCGGTAATAGGCGGGAAAGCTTCCGCTAAAGATCCTTTCGCGACAGGCGCGAATTTAGCGTTTGGTTTTGTGCCACTCTTATTGCTATTGCTATTCGCGTTCTCTTTGCCGCCGCTACTTTTCGTTCCGCTCGTCTTTCTCTTCTTCCTCTTCTCGCCCTCTTCTTCGTCTTTCTTCGCTCCGTCCTCCTCCGCTTCGTCCGTCGTCTGTCTCTTCTTCTTCTTCTTTTTCCCCTTCTCCTCCTCTTCCTGCGTTTGGTTCAACTGATAAAACCTCGCGCGACATTGTTGCGCTGTCCTACCTTCAATATCTCGCGCGATAAACGCCCACCTCGCCCCGTGCGTCTCGAACGCTTTCTTTAACCTCTCGTCCTCCTCCGTCTTCCAGTTCCCTCTCTCCACGCTCGGGTCCAAATGTCTTCGCCATCGTCCCATGCACTGCTGATCGGTTCGACCGCTCAGAGATCGCGCTATGATTGCCCATCGTTGCCCGTGTTGGTCGTACAGTGCCGCTAACTGTTTCGTTCGTCGTGTGTTTTCGGAGAACAGAGAGAGAGAGAAAAAAAAAAGAGTCCGCGGTTAGAAAATACGTCGGGATACGCTTCCGAACGACGTGGGAAAACTACGAACGCGCGCGAGAGAAAGAGAAAGTAGCAGAAAGCGCCCCAACAAAAAAACAAACAAAACAAACGGAACAAACACCAAAACTTCCACGCGTTCGCGATGTCTTCTATTTCTTCTTCTTCTTCTTCTTCTTCTTCTTCTTCTTCTTCAAAAATCCGACATCGACTCGTGTCCTCCGAGACGAGTCTCTTGTCTTTTCAAAAACGAACTTTGAGGGGAGAGAGCCAAAAAAAAAACCGACAAAAAAAGTAACAAAACGAGGTCGTTGACTCGGATCTCTCTCTCTCTCTCTCACGTCCATCGGTCTCTTCTTCCGCGTTCTTTTCGAAGGAACGAATCGAATAATCACATAACGAGAGAGAGAGAGAGATGCAAAAGTAAAAAGCAATCGCGTTCGG
>Ga0255771_1004679_pt1 | contig 12340 bp, 12 predicted proteins | sample 011ome_19_FD_179969 | JGI IMG/M metagenome (GOLD analysis project Ga0255771, IMG submission 179969) | Coastal salt marsh microbial communities from the Groves Creek Marsh, Skidaway Island, Georgia - 011510BT metaG (version 2) | ecosystem: Environmental > Aquatic > Marine > Intertidal zone > Salt...
AAATCAAACATGCGCCATTTTGGCGCTGTTCAGAGCTAAACTCATAAAGTCAAAACGCCGGTGACGGAAATTTACTGACTTCTGAGAAACACCGCCTCAGCCAAACGTTTTTACACAACCAAGACCCGAAACAGACAATGAGGCCACACCGGACCCAAACGGATTAGTAACCGTATAATCCGTCTGTATCGAGCAAACCCTGTTCAATTGCCAACAGGAAAGCATCAACGCCATATGTATCGAACTCTTTGCCTCTCCCGTTTTTAAGGACCTCTATTGCTGCGTCTTTACCTGGCGCTTTGCGATAGCCAAAGCCAGTTCATGGCTACAAGTGAACCAGCTAGGGCATGGAAGTTTCCAAGAATATTATTGCTGAACTGGATTTTCGCAAAGCCGGGTACTAGGTAACTGGGTTTACGGTCTAGGAGGAAATGTCACCTGTTTTCTTATTTTTCATTTTGTTCGAACTAGTCCGCCGAGCATGTCTTTTCGTAGAAATATTCGAGGAGATTTGGAATGCCTGACGCTTTACACGCCACCCGTCGACTTGACCCGCATGAGGCTGGCGTCTCTCTTACTTCGCTTTTGCCTGGCTGGCTGCTAGGGGAATTGCGCTCCGACCATGCCGGAGAGACCGGCGCCGTCTGGATTTACCGAGGGATACTCGCTGTAAGTCGAGCGCCCGAGGTCCAGAATTTCGCGCAGCATCACCTTGCGACCGAGCGGAACCATTTGCGCGAAATCGAAGGGCTTCTTGCGCCTGAGAACCGAAGCCGTCTGATCGTCTTGTGGCGCATTGCCGGGTTCATCACTGGCGCCCTTCCAGCATTTTGCGGCCCCCACGCCGTCTTTCATACCATTGAAGCGGTAGAGACGTTTGTCGACCAGCACTACCAGCAGCAGATCAACAGACTTCAGCCGCTGGACGAGCTCTCCCGCGAATTGGCCACAGTGCGCGCTGTTCTCGTCGAATGCCAAGCCGACGAGGTTGCTCACCGGGACGAAGCCGCCCAGAACGCGGCAGCGCCGCCCGGCCCTCTCGCCCGCCTATGGTGCGCGGCTGTCGCTTACGGGTCAGGCGCTGCCGTAGCTTTGGCTAGAAAAATTTAATGGCGTACCTTCTGGGTAAACCGGATGCCAGCCGCAATGCAGCCCTCAAGCATCTGACGGACATCACACCGAAGCTTGGTTACTCATATGCAAAGGAACGTAATTTTGATCGTGGCCCGGGTTGCCACGACAGCGTGACGACACTTTCGCCGTGGATCCGCCACCGGCTGCTGCTTGAGGAAGAAGCAGTATCCGCCGCATTAAATGCGCACGGCTCTCAAGCGGCGGAAAAGTTTGTACAGGAAGTCTTCTGGCGCACATATTGGAAGGGCTGGCTGGAATTGCGCCCTTCGGTCTGGCGGGATTATGAAGCAGCACGAGACCATGATCTGAACGACTGGTACGGAGACGCAGAGCTTGCGCGCGCGCTCAGCGGCCAGACCGGCATATCATGTTTTGATCACTGGGTGGCGGAGCTTAAAGAAACCCATTACTTGCACAACCACGCCCGCATGTGGTTTGCGAGTATTTGGGTTTTTACGCTTGGTTTGCCTTGGACGCTTGGGGCCGACTTCTTTCTGCAGCAGCTGCTCGACGGAGACCCCGCATCAAACACCCTCTCTTGGCGTTGGGTGAGCGGACTGCAGACGCCAGGAAAAACCTATCTTGCTCGCGCCGAGAATATTCAGACCTTCACCGAAGGCCGGTTTTACCCCGACAGCCAACTGGCAACGGAAGCCCCCACTCTTGACGGGTCACCGGCGCCTATGCCCTCTACATTGGCATTTCCTGCACCGCTGCAATCGGGCATTCCATCCATCCTGTTATTACACGACGACGACCTTTGCCCCGAGACTGCGCCGTTACCTCTGGATGATATCGTCGGTGTCGCCTTGCTAAACGCGGCAGGTCTTCGCTCGACGGGGCAGGTTGCACACGATGTTTCTGAATTCGTTGCGGTCGGACTGCGCGACGCTGTTCAGCGGTTATCGAACGGGCGCGATGTGCCGACCTGCGATGCAAACCCAAAAACCATAGTTGCGCTCGCGGATCGGCTCGGCGCGCAGCGCATAGTGTATGCACATGCGCCGGTAGGCCCCGTTCGCGATGCGATCGACGACATCACAGGTCAACTATCCGAAATTGACGAAGCTCGCCGACTAATAATGGAAGTCGCAATTCGTAAGTGGGATGCCGGATCTTGGCCGTACGCAACGAAAGGCTTTTTCAATTTCAAAAAGTATATCCCATCGCTGATCGCATCGCTGTAACAGTGAGCGGCACTACTTCATGTAGACATCCTTTCTGCTACGGATCTAATTTCTCCTGAGAGGAATAATGGCAGCTCATGGCTATAAGCGGACGTTTCTAAGCGGCATGTAAACTGTCCGCTTCTAGCCAATAGCTGACCAACAAGGTCAAATGATCAATCCAGATGCGCTCTGGAAAATGGTTTCAGGAATGACCATTGTCGATAATGTGATTATCAGCATGCAATCTCACGATACTCGGGCGAAAGCGGAGAAGGGTAATATTGAATGAAATTTGTCTGGCGAGAGCTGATCCAGGAAGAACTGGATCGAGCATATACCCAATCCGAATATGCACCAAACAGGGAGCAAATCCTCGCACGATTTGCTTCAAATAGTGAAATGGCACGGAGTCGTATCGGTATGCCGGAACGGCTGAAGTACGGTAGCGGCGCGAAAGAGGGTATCGACTTCTTTCGAGGGCAAGATGGACCGGCGCCGTGTGTCATCATGGTTCATGGCGGCGCCTGGCGTTCAGGGACTGCGGCTAATTACGCGTTTCTGGCTGAAATTTTTATTAAAGCCGGTGTTCATTGTGCGCTGCCTGATTTCGACTGGGTACAGGACCGGGACGGCGATTTAATGCCCATAGCAGATCAGGTTGGCCGGGCACTGGCTTATATCTGCAATTCAGCGAACAAGCTAAATATTGAACAGAATAGCGTCTTCGTGTGCGCACATTCTTCAGGCTCGCATTTAGCTGCCTCAGCTCTGTCAGGCCTGAAGGATCGCATTGACGGGTTGCATGACAACAGTATCAAAGCGGCGTTGCTATGCAGTGGCATGTACGACCTTGAGCCAGTCCGATTGTCTGCGCGCAGTGAATATGTGGCCTTCACAGATGAAATCGAGGAGATGCTCAGCCCGATGCGGCATCTGGATAAACTGACGATGCCGATCATCGTTGCTCACGGCACTCATGAAACACCCGAATTCAAAAGGCAAACCATAGAATTTGCCGAGGCATTGGATAAACACGGCTTGCTGATGGAATCGATTGTCGCGGAGAACTGCAATCACTTCGAGGTATTGGAAACGCTTGCCAATCCATACGGCTTGCTCGGAGGCAGTGTCAGATTAAAACGGCTTTTGACGCCTTCCTGCCCCTACCCTACTTTTTGTAGATGAAAAACCATAATCCATTTCGCTATTTTAAAACTTCTCCCGAGATCATCCGTCTGGCCGTGATGATGTACGTCAGGTTTCCGCTTTCACTTCGAAATGTTGAAGATCTGTGGCACGAACGTGGGATCGATATATCGCATGAAACCGTCCGCTATTGGTGGAACAGATTTGGCCCAATGTTCGCAGCCGAAATACGAAAGCGCCGGGTCGATCATCATTCGTATTCCAACTGGCGATGGCACCTGGATGAGGTATTTGTGAAGATTAATGGAGAAACGCACTACCTTTGGCGTGCTGTTGACCAAGAAGGTGAAGTCTTGGAATCGTTTGTCACCAAGCGTCGCGATCGCAAGGCCGCATTGGCTTTTCTGAAGAAAGCGATGAAAAGATATGGCACACCTAAGGCCATCGTCACCGACAGGTTACGATCATATCGAGCTGCCATGACGTTGATCGGCAATCAATCGATCCAAGATGTAGGCCGCTGGAAAAACAACAGGGCTGAGAATTCTCATCTACCGTTTCGTCGACGAGAGCGAGCGATGTCTAAGTTCAGGCTTGAACGAAGTTTGCAAAAATTCACCGCCGTTCACTCCTCGGTCTACAACCACTTCAACTTTCAAAGACACCTCATCTCAAGAGACGAATTCAAAGTTCAACGCGACGCTGCACTTGTCGAATGGCAGCAGCTTTGTGCTGCATAATCACGGTCAATCTACGCCAAACTGAGACAAGTTAGCATTCGTCTGACAGCACCGCCAGAACCAGACATCACGTCTGCAGCACGAACGATCGCTGGTAAATTTTAAAAAAATGAAACGAGTTAGCCAGGTTCATCTTAAAACGTGGCCTGATGATTATATTGCTCACAGCGGCCCCTATTTCGAAAATGCGTTTGCTGGCGCTCGCAGACCCAGTAAGAGTAAATTGAACTTAGGGAACCCATTCGTGCTCTGCGGCCCCCGTATTCTTGGTCGACGTTGAAGGGTCTATGGGTGACATTTCATCTTTGATAACATCTTGGCCAAGGGCGACCCTTGCCGCATTCCGCCCAGCAATCCTTCCGAAAGTTGCGCCGGAGACGAGGCCCGTACCCGCTGGATAATTGTCATAAAACAAGCCGCCCACCATTTCACCACAGCAAAACAGACCTTTGATAGGTCGCCAATCAGTTGCGATGACTTGAGCGGCGGTATTGGTTTTTAACCCGCCAAACGTAAACGTGATACCTCCAGTAGAGCTGAAAGCATAAAAAGGAGGCTTATCGAGTTTGAGCCCCCAGTTCGTTTTTTCTAGGGCGAGCCCATTTGTGGAAAGTTGATCTGGCTTGCTCGGATCAAAGCCTTCATTTTCATTTCGCGCGGCTAAGTTAAACTCATTCAAGGTATCTAGCGCTTGTTTTTTGTTTACGATATCAAGTTTGCTGAGCAACCCCTCCAGGGTATCTGAAGTAATTGGATCGCTGGTCTTGTAACGGGGCTCTAACAAATGGACGACTTTTGAGTCAAAAATTTGCCATGCTTTTGCGCCCGATTGCGCGAGAATTGAACGCCCAAATTTTGCGTACGTAAATAAAGCGCCATCTTCACCTTCGTTGACAAACCGGCGGCCGTCTTTATTCAGCATCACGCCATAAACATAACTCAAGCGATTTGACCGATCCGTCAGCTCACGCGGTGCAAAGTCTCCCCAATCGGCGCTGATGGGTGTTGCGTGGCAACCGCTCCATTGTCCCCAGGGCATGGCGCCGATATTCATCGCCATCCGCAATCCATCGCCTTGATTGTGAGGGGTTCCTCTTACTTTTGCTGCGCCGACGAGTGGTCCGATATGCTGAGTCCGCATTTGGACATTGGCCTCAAATCCACCCGCACCTAAAACGACCGCACCGCCTTTGATTGTTGATATGCCATCATCATGGCGATATTTGACGCCGTTTATTTTTCCATCATCTCTGACAAGTAGCTCCGTCACCGCCGCGCCATATTTAATTTCAATGCCCATTTTTTCGGCCGTGGCGAACCAGCTCGTAGATAAGCCAACACCCTCATGAACGGCGCGCACGACAAGACCTCGCGCCCAAACCAACATATTGTCTTTGCGCGTCGAGGATAGATTGATCGCAGGCTCCATCTCAATGCCGCCAACAGAATGCATCCACTTCACAGTACCTTGAGAATTTGAAACAAGAAGTCGCGAAAGTTCCGGGTCCGTTCTGCCACTTGTCACGCGCATGAGGTCATTGTGATAATCGTCTTTAGGATAGGGTGTTACGCCCTCATAAAAATTTTCGTATTTTTCTTCTACGTTAGGCAAGAGTTCTTCAAGATCTCTTGGATCGTCAAAAGCAAACCGGAATACACCGCCACTCCAATGCGTGTTTCCGCCGCGCATTTCATAGGGGGCCTTTTCTAAAACAATGACTTTTGATGCACCGTTTTCTTTTGCAGAAACAGCGGCCGCTAACGCCGCGTTGCCGGCGCCGATAATTATTACGTCATGAAAGTCCTCAATGTCGGTCATGGCTGTTACTTCCTATAAAATCAGTGCAAATTTTCCTAAACCAATATATTTTGGAAATAGGATTTAGGGCAATGATTTTGGATTACTCCCATATTATGCCACTTCGATAAATTTTAAATTCTGAAATAATTTAGAATTACAAATATTAAGCGATGAAAAAATGAACTTAACTCGAGACTTTATACATAAAATTTCGGAATTGTTTCCTGAAAAATCGAGTGAGCAAGAAATAAAAGTAACGTCTGACCTTCTTCTTGATGGAATCTCCGTTGCTGCGTTGGGCTCCGCTGAACCAAGCCCGCAAATCTTATCTTCGATGGCACATGATGCGGATCAACGCAGAAGTGCGACTATAATCAAGGGAGATCGACGGGCAACTGTCGAGAGTGCTGCTTTGGTGAATGGGGCAGCAATGCATGTACTTGACTATGAGCCGATGTGGAACCCTGCCAATCACTCTCTCTCCACAACTCTACCGGCTCTGGTCGCCTTGTCAGAAGTGCTTTTACGGAGCGAAAAAGAGACGTTTCAGAATTCTATTAATGGAGAGAGAATTCTGAGGGCGCTTGCGATTGGTATTGAGGTCCAAGCTCGATTGCGAAGTGCCTCCGGGCAGTTTGAGCCTGGCGACCTCGTCTTTCATCCGCCATCTGCAGTTGGACCATTAGGCAGTGCGGTTGCATGTGGTTTGCTCATGGGGCTAACGCAGGAACAGCTTGTGAATGCTATCGGCATCGCCGGGTCCATGGCCGGTGGCTTGCAAGGAAATATCGGAAGTATGACCAAAGCGCTCCACTGCGGTAAAGCTGCATCCAATGGCGTTCAGGCTGCCCTACTGGCACGTCACGGGTTTACGTCTGACATTGACGCGATTGGTGGGCCGAGGGGGTACGGAAACGCTTTTTTTGGCGCGGTATTTGACCCGAGTAAACTCCTTGAGACAAAAGCCGACTTACACATTGTGAACCCCGGCCCAGCCTATAAGCTATATCCGAGCCAGTACGGAACGCACTTTGTTATTGAAGCGGCGCTTATGGCGCGGAAACATTTATCGAGCCCGCGAGAAATTCAAAATATAACGATTGTGTCCCCCCCGATGCCGTACGTTGATCGTCCTTCACCGGCCACTGGGCTTGCGGGAAAGTTTAGCTTCCAATACGTGGCAGCGGTTGCCCTTATTGATGGCAAAGTTTCAGTGGACAGCTTTAATGATAAACGACGGTTTGCGGTAGATGTAGAAAAGCTTCTCCCACTAATAAAAATACGGACAGATACTAAGCGAAAAGGCCGATTTGATAAAATGAAGATCGACGTCGAGGTTGAGTTGATCGATGGTCAAATTTGTTCTGGAACATGCGATGGCCCCCCAGGAGTTTGGGGACGTTCAGCAAATTCATCTGAGATTGAAAACAAAGCGAAGGATTGTCTGCAGCGAGCATTTGGAAAGGCTCGGGGTGATGAAATTCTTTTGCAAACGCGAGGGTTTGTAGATCTTGACGCGCATGATCTACTCAACTTTTTCGGTCTTTTAGGCGCAACGAGCACCTCCTGAACGCGCTTCGAAATAAATAATCTGTTTCCAAATTAAAGGGCAACACCTCGTTCGCAGTAACTGGCCCTTACGATGATTTCTTCCGCTTCGGGTCTTGGTTGTGTAAAAACGTTTGGCTGAGGCGGTGTTTCTCAGAAGTCAGTAAATTTCCGTCACCGGCGTTTTGACTTTATGAGGCAGTGTCAGAAGAAACCGCGTTTTGACGAGTAGTGGCCGCTCACCTAATTTCGTCGGATGAAGAACTCCAATCCATTTAGCTATTTTAAGACGTCCCCTGAGATCATTCGCTTGACCGTCATGATGTACGTTCGTTTTCCACTTTCGTTGCGCAATGTCGAAGATTTACTTCACGAACGCGGCATCGATATATGCCATGAAACCGTTCGCTATTGGTGGAACCGTTTCGGTCCAATGTTCGCCTCGGAAGGACTTGTCAGAGGAAACTTGATTGAGGCTACGACGATGAGTGGATAGTCTCATCCGATGACAAGATCTCCATTCCGCTATTTCAAGACCTCGCCTGAGATCATCCGCCTAGCCGTCATGATGTACGTCCGGTTTCCGCTATCGCTTCGCAACGTTGAAGATCTGCTGCACGAACGTGGCATCAATATTTGCCATGAAACGATTAGATATTGGTGGAACCGTTTCGGCCCCATGTTCGCAGCGGAGATACGAAAGCGGCGAGTTCAGTCCCATGCATATTCTAATTGGCGATGGCATCTCGACGAGGTTTTCGTGAAGATCAACGGGGAGACACACTATCTCTGGCGGGCTGTCGATCACGAAGGCGAAGTCCTGGAATCCTTTGTGACCAAGCGTCGCGATCGGAAGGCTGCATTGGCTTTTCTAAAGAAAGCGATGAAAAGATATGGCGCACCTAAGGTCGTCGTAACGGATCGACTGAAGTCCTACCGCGCGGCAATGAACGTCATTGGCAATGAAGCGGCACAAGACGTAGGACGCTGGAAAAACAATCGGGCTGAGAATTCTCATCTGCCGTTTCGACGACGAGAACGGGCGATGTCCAAGTTCAGGCTTGAACGAAGTCTGCAGAAGTTTACATCTGTTCACTCTTCCGTCTTCAACCACTTTAATCTCTAACGCCACCTCATCACCCGAGACGACTACAAAACAAAACGCGAAGCTGCACTAATCGAATGGCAGCAGCTTTGTGCTGCATAATAACGGTCAATCTACGCTAAACTGAGACGAGTTCGCATTCGTCTGACAGCACCCAATTCGGAATTGCCGAAGCCATGGAATACTTAGTGCAAGCCGACCGAGAGGTTCAGCGTAGGGAGCGCAATGGGCAGTCAGTCGCCGACATCATCCCGCATCCTGAGGATATGTTCATAGACGCTGACGCAGGAACGGTAACGGTGATTGGCCCGATGACCTACATAGATCGCAAACGGATGATTAAACTCATTGAACTGCGAGAGGACTTCGTTGCGCTTATCGTTGAAGACGAACGCCGATTGAAACGAACGCGCGATCCGAACAAGAGGGCTGTCATCGAAAAGCATTTGAAGGCACTAGAGAAGTCAATCAAAAGGATCGACGATCACCTGCAAGGGTGGAGGCCAAAAGATTGATTTCCGCGGCAGACCAACAGACATCGATACCGGCCCCATCTAGTGCATGCCGACGCTAGCCTAGATTCACCTGCCTATCCAAAAATCGGAAATCGCAGCCAATGTATGTTGGTTGCGGGAGCTCGATACCACCTTTACCGCACCAGCGGTTCGTATCCATGAAGCTCCCAATCTATGCTCTGGGCAATGCCCTCACGACGTCACAGTTCGGCCATGGTTTCCCCACCGAGCAGGCCATCCAGCACGATGCGGATCTTTTCTTCCGCAGAATATTGCTTGCGTGTTGCCCGGCGGATATTCTTGATCGCCATGGTGGCACCGGGCTGTCATGTCTCTGATTTCTATTTCATTTTCATTCCCCTACGGGTCATTACGATGAACTAGAAATCCTCTCTTGTGCAATGCCGCTGGTTTGTCCCATAGGCGTTGACGTCAGATAAATTTTCTTTCGGTTTAGATATTAGACATGGTTGTGACCTTTGTATTTAAAGATACGATCCCTGTATTTCTCTCCAGTAGATCGGCATGCTTGAAAACTCGGTCAAATATCTCTGTTTGATCGGTTTTGTCCACAATCACCGTAATAGTCGCTGCTTCACCAAATTCGCCAAATTGCTTTTCATCAAAAAGATCATTGCTTCTACCCGCTTCGAGGAAGACAAAATGCACTTTGTCATCGTATTTGAGTAAATCGTAAATTTTCTGTCCCTCATGCAGCGAGGTCATTGCAACAATTTCAGCTACCATGATCTGCATCACTAGTTTGCTGAGACGATGCGTCTAAAATATTGTCTGGTATGTATGTGGCCACGTGCTCTAGATCTGACATATACATAATCCCCTTGCCGGGTGTATCAAGATTCCCCGCCAAGTACATTGCCTCAAATACTCGGCCAGCCTGTTCCGCAGATGCGACAATACGAACAACTTCTTTTTGCTCATCAATCGCAACACCAATTAGGCCCATTCTTTCTCGTACCCCTGTGCCGCGAGCATAACTGACAGTAGCCCCTTGAGCTCCACAACTCGTCGCGGCTTCCAGCACTACCTCTGCTAGGCCTGTTTGCAAAACACATGTTATCAATTTCACATCTGTTAAGTATACAACATGCCGGTCACTCATTTTACCCCCCGGAATAAACAGTGGTGGCCGCTTTCGACGCACGGGCTGACTTAAACTGAATAAATATTCCCATACTTAATACAGCAATTATTGGACATATACTAGCCAACGATAATATCCCGAAACCATCAACAGCTGATACGGCGTTACCTAGGCCAAGCCCCATTGCTAAGACTAGTGGAACTGTCACGGGTCCTGTCGTAACACCCGCGCTATCCCAACCAACATTTACATATTCCTCAGATGAGAAAAACGTAAGAATTACAGCTAACGCGTATAGAGGGATTAAAACTGAAGCAAGGTCAAAACCCATTATTAGCTTTGCTATCCCCAGTGCAATCCCGACTGATACGCCTCCTGCCACACTATACATCAACATGGATTTCTTAAAGGCACCATTAGTCAATTTCTGCACGGTCAAGCCAAGGGCATTAAGCGCAGGTTCAGCAAGTGTAGCTCCAAAGCCCATTAGGAATGCAAAACCAATTACAATGACCAGCCCTGTAGTATTAGAGAAGATTGGAGAAACCGGGCTGACCGGTAACTCCATGAATGCAGCAGGTAACACGCTTCCCGTCTGAGCACCAATTGCACCCAAACCATATGTTAGTCCCACGTTGAACATACACATTCCTATTATGGAAAGTATTAGTCCATAAACCGTTATCATTCGGTTTGGTAAGCTCGATTTAAGAATAATAAAGAGGACGAACATCAGAAACAATACGAGGGGTAATATCGCCCTTACCCCAAGTACAATTTCGATTAACGGCGTTTTTTCCCAAATATTTGGCTCAACCGCAAGTACCAAACTTTTTGCTTCAGACGCGGATATGATTTGTTCTGGTGAAATCTGGAAAGAAACAAAGATTGCAAGGACTAAAACAGCGAGGATTGGGAACAACGACGCCATCGTAACAACTCCAAAACCTGAGAGTGAGCTATTCCCTTTTCCGGCAGCATTTGCGATCCCAATTCCAAGAGAGAGGACTAAAGGAACTGTCACGGGGCCTGTGGTCACGGCACCACAATCCCATGCTAGCCCGAGAATACTCCTCAAATTAGGGTCCATCCAACAATAAGCAGTTAAAATCACCACAGGAACCAAGGCACAATAAATCATGGGCTTTAGAGACCAGCCTCTGACGAAGCGGATTGTACCAAGGATGGCAGCTGCTCCAACGCCTGCCCCAACAATAAAGACCAGGTGAAGTGTCCAATTATTCAATATCTCGTAGAGGTAAGGTGCTTTTGTGACGTCTACGGAAGAGCCAAATGCCTGAAGGGCTCCTATGGCTGGTTCCGCGAAAGTTACACCAACCCCAAGGATACCAATTATGATAAGAACAACAAACATGCTAGTTTTTTTTGGTAAATTATTACCAATGATAGTGCCGAAAGGCATTAGGCCAACGTTTAGGCCCTCCATAAACACAGCCAAGCCAACTATGACCGCCACTAGCCCCAAAAAAAGACTGAATGCATCTTGTATCGGATAGTTCAGAACTAACATCTGGAACAACATCAAATATGCAGCGAGAGGAACGACCGCTTTTACTTGTTCCATTAGGCGTGTACCTAGATACGGCCCCAAAAGCTCAGCAGCTAAGGAAGGAGTAATCTGAATGGGTGAGGGCCTGAGACACTTTTGTCCAGACGGATCTGGCTTTGGAGTCAGCAGGTTGTAACTAATTGCTGTGTGACGAATTTTATGCTTCGCCACGAATTCACCAAATCGCATTTTCAACTCACTTTCCAAGATAGTTAAAGCGGCTGACCCAGACAGCTAAGCCAAATCGTGCATAACACACTGTCTTATTAAGAGTTATTGCCCACAGATCGAGTAGCCTCCATTGAGTAATCCATGTACAATATTGACTCATGACGAAGCTTTTGTCGATGTTGATGATTCTCTCGGGTGCTGGGCTCTGTAGATCTAAAAGACAATTGCATAGTTTCGGGTGGGTACTAATGACCTGCCCCCGTTGACTGGTCCAGTTTGAATGTTAGTGCATCATCCGCTTTTCCTTCAAGGGGATGATGCTTTCTGGTGCTGGCG